>Ga0193734_1000163_pt1 | contig 9980 bp, 6 predicted proteins | sample U1m1metaG_FD_145079 | JGI IMG/M metagenome (GOLD analysis project Ga0193734, IMG submission 145079) | Soil microbial communities from a riparian zone of the East river system, Colorado, United States - U1m1 | ecosystem: Environmental > Terrestrial > Soil > Riparian zone | place: USA: East River... | reverse complement strand
GAATTCAACGAGATTAATCTGTCAGATAGTGATATGCGATTTAGTAACGAAGCCGCAGATACAATTTTGTCTTCACTGAGTAATTTTCAACCAGATGTTGTTATAACTGGTGCAAGCATTTCAAAATTTAGCTTATTTAGTGATCCTCATTTTCTAAATATGTTGTATGAACTCAAATGTCCCATTATAGTAGCCAGACATTTTGCTATCCCTGGAGTTCACAAGATTAAAACTCTAATCCATAGATTAAGAAATCTCATACTTGAAAAAATAAATGACTTGAAAAAAACTCGACAAATTTGAACCAATTTCTCTTCATGCTGCTCTCCTTGCTAAGATAATAGCTTACTCTGTACTTCAAAGACAAATATGCAATCGTATAATATTTGACTAGATATTCGACATGGCAATTATTTAACAGTTGATTTGAGATTATCAAGATTTATATTGCATTAATAGACTTAGGTAAGCCTAATTGTTTTATGTCCCTGAAAAAAGTTATTCCTTCAAAGCCTGATATGAGGTAGAAAAAATGAATGAAAATTTTCTATGGGATAGTAAATAAGAAAAAAATTCCATTATACATGTGGATTGTTTTCTTTACTCCCAGTCTCTTGTTTAATTCCACATACGGCGCGCAGAATATTGGAATTAGTTCTAACGACCTAATTTTAGTGACAGTTAACCTACAAAGAATCTTAGAACAAATGAATTTGGTTCAGGCAAGTCTTTCGAAAGGAGAAAGTACAAGTGCTTTTGAACATGCATATATCTCACACTCAATTATTTTTCCTTCATTTAAAGACAAACTAAGAGAAATTGATAAGAATTCATCTGAAAGATTAGAATCATTATTAATTGACTTACCAATAATGGTAAAATCTTCTCCATCATCGGAAACGGAAAGTAAGATAGTTCAAATTGTGGATTTATTGAATACTACTACCTCAAATATTTTATCACCAAATAATTTGGATCACAATTCAATCATAGCATCAACTATTATGGTACTGTTAAATGATAGTTCTAAATTCTATCACACATCTAATTTTGGTAATACTAAGGATCCCAATAATAAAATTGATTATGAAAATGCAATAGGGATGGTAGATATCTCACATAAATTATACAAAAATATTTCTAATTCCTTTGGTGATTCCAAAAATCTAGAAATTGAGTCCTTTTTTGGGGACCTGAAGGATTCCTTATCTCAAAAATCTGATCCGCAAAGCATCTTAAAGTTGATAACAGCTATCCAAACGAAATTAAATGAAAATGAATCAAATTTTCAATCCAATGATTCTTTAACTATTTATTTTGGAAATATAAAAAATTTATTGTCAAAAATCAGTGGTGCGATAAGGAGCAATTCTGATTATTCTTCTGCCGAGAAGTACGCAACTGCTGCATATTTGGACAATTTCGAATATCTCGAACCACCACTTGAAAAAGTTGATCCGAATCTTAAGAATAGTTTAGAATTAATGATGAGAGAAGAACTTCGGGAATTAATAAAAAACAAACAGCAATCAGAAACAATTGTTCTTTTAACCAGTATCACTAACAATCTTTCAAAGGCTGCGAACCTCTTGAATGTAAATTATGAAAACCTTATTGTAAATGAAAACTCACAGTCTTCAGTTCCTATAATAGGGAATACTCAACTTAACAATTTAAGTGATATTAAAGAATTGAGTAAAGGCTTTGGTACATATTCTGGAATTAAAAAAGGCTTTGGCGAGAGCACAGACCCAGAAAAGATGGTTGTAAGAACCGACATCGATAATATAAGAATCAAGTTAGTTGATCTTCTTCAACAGTATAAGGACGGAAAATCTGATAAGGCATTTGCCACATCCAGATCAGCTTACCTGGACAGTTATGAAGGAATAGAAATTCCGCTTAGACCCATAAATCCGGACTTTACTCTTGATATGGAAATAAAATTTGCAGAGCTCCGCAATATGATACAGCAACATCAACAATATGCAAAAATAGAAGCAAAGGTCGTAGAAATTAGAAGTGGATTAGATGAATCTGAAAGATTAGTTACCGGCACCGGTGTAATAGCTCCTACGCTAGCATTTTCGACTTCATTTTCAATTATATTCAGAGAAGGACTTGAATCTGCACTTATAATTGGTGCCATCCTTACTTATCTGGAAGCATCACGTAACGGTCAATATAAGAAACATGTTTACCTAGGAATTTTGATAGCTATTATTGCATCAATTATTACATGGTTTGTTGCCCGGTTTGTTATAGATATAACGGGCGCAAGTAAAGAACTGATTGAAGCAATTGCGGGAATATCTGCTGTTGTAGTATTATTCTGGATAAGTTTCTGGATATTAAATAAGGTTGAGACAAAAAAATGGATTGAATTTGTAAAGGCAAAAGTATGGCAGGCAACAACGACCGGAAGCGTAATGGTCTTTGCAATGCTGTCATTTTTTACAGTTTATAGAGAGGGATTTGAAACTGTTTTGTTTTACCAGGCTATGTTTTCATTTGCAGAAAATATGGAAAGTTTTGTACTCCTAGGGCTAGTCATAGGATTGACTGTAATAATTAGTATTGTATTTGTGATTAGAAAATTGGGCAAGAAGTTGCCACTCCGTGTATTATTTGGTCTAACAATGGGAATTGGAGCTTACATGTCTATAGCATTCATAGGTAACGCAGTCAGAGAGTTCCAAGAAATAGGTTATATCTCAACAACACACCTATTTGGAATCATCCCACGTTTAGAGATAAATTTGGCAACAATGACTGGTATTCATCCCACACTTGAAACAACAGTTGCCCAAATAATATTATTATCAATATATTCTGTAGGGGCTCTTTATATATTAATAGTACAACCACGCAGAAAGAAGTTGGCTGAATCATCCAGAAAATCTATGGCACATCTGAAGGATGGGGAAAAACATTGATCTGGTTAATATCTAAATTTGGGAACGAAATTGCCAGTATTCAAAATTTGGTAAGGAAGCGACATAAATAATGAAATCTGTCGAACGGAAAATTAATAATTATATTGAGATTAAAATTATATCTAAGGCTTGGGGGCATTAGCAATGAGATCTGATGAAGAACTTTACCTAGGAACGGCTGAATCTGAACATGTTGAAATGTATCTTAAGGCTATTTGGCACATACGTGAACGAAAGGAAAAAGTAAAAGTTAGTTCTATTGCTAAAATTCTAAATGTGAGACAACCCTCAGTTGTTCAAATGCTTCACAAACTAAATGATGCAAATCTTGTTAAATACGTGAAAGGTAACGCTGTAATGAAATTAACAACTGAAGGTGAAAAAATAGGGGAACAAATGATAAGGAATACAAGACTTTTAGAAGTAATGATGAAAGAGGCCTTAAAAATTGAAGTTGATGAAGAGATGGTATGCGGCATAGAACATCACATGAAAGAGATATTTACTGACGCGTTATGTACCTTATTAAAGCACCCGAGGTCATGCCCACATGGTTATGATATTCCTTTGGGGAACTGCTGCAAAGTATAAATTTATGAATTAGTATAAATTTCCAATTTTGAAGATTGTGGACAATTTCTTATTATTTGAGAGGGAGAGATTAGTGTATGTCAAGTGAATATAACGAATCTTGGACTATGTTTAGAGGAAATATAAAGAGAACGGGTTCAACAAAAACAAAACCCTTAATTAAACCGTTACTTTACTGGACCGTAGAGCTAGGTCCGGTGATATCTTCTCCGGTTTTTGAAGGAGGTTTTCTGTACGTTGCTACATTAACTGGACGTATATTCTGTTTGGATATACCAAAACGAGAGATAAAATGGCATTACAATATTGGCAGTCCTATTGTTTCATCTCCGTTAATTTTGGATGAGATGGTAATATGTGCTACGTTTGATTCTTGGATAAATAATGACAATTCTGAAAATAACTCAATTTTTTCACTTGATAAAAATGATGGCAGTATTATCTGGAAGGTTCAAACTACCTCAGATATTTTTTCATCACCATGTCCTATAGGAAAAAATTTAGTTTTGGGATCAATGGATCATTGTTTGTACTCTCTCGGCCAAAACGGAGATATAAATTGGAAATATGAAACCAGCGGTCAAATTTGGTCTTCTCCATCATGCTTTGATAATGTATTATACTTTGGATCAGATGATGGTTTCATTTACTCGGTCGATTCAGACGGTTCTCTAAGATGGAAATCAAAGTTGAATGGTAAAGTACGTTCATCGTCACCATGTCTATCAGATGATTTAATTTTTATTGGTACACATGAGGGTGGAATATATTGCTTAAGCAGTATTGACGGTACTATAAAATGGAACAAAACTGTCTTAAAGCCAGTTTTATCATCCCCACTCTTGGTAAGAGATAGAATCATATTTGGTACTTCAGATTGTCGACTTTATTGTTTCAACCTAGCTGGTTCTAGAACATGGCAATTTGAAACGGCTGGAAAAATTTGGTCATCCCCTTCAGCTAGCGAATATGATAGGTTACTGTTTTTTGGAAGTTTAGATTCATTTATCTATGGCATAAATTTCTACACGGGAAAGCAGGAGTGGAAGTTTCCTACAATGGGAAGCATTGATTCTTCTCCATGTTTGTCAGACGGAATGTTATTTGTTGGTTCCAGAGACGGTATTTTATATTGTTTTGAAAGGTATAGAGAACCTGCTTATATTCGTTAAAATATAAAACAACTTTATCGGGCAAATTCAAAAATGAATTCTCGTTTTAATTAATATTATTCTTTGTACTTATCTTGAATATTGTACCATCACGTTTATAGTTAGACAGAACATACAAGTTGCCATCAGGACCCACTTGAAGATCGGTGATTACTCCAAAATTTCTGCCGAAAATTACGCTGTTTGTTTCATTATTGGTATTGGTATCGGCTTGCTTATCTGACAACGGACCAGAGAGTACTAGGTGTGTCCTTGTCTTGTCCAACGGAAAATTAAAAATAGTGCCATTTTTTACACTGCCTACTAATAGCGTGTCTTTATATTTTGGTCCAAGATTGTCTGTATGTAAAAATAGAACTGAAGTAGGGGCTACAGTATCTCTCCATACAAATTCTGGATCCCTGTATGTACCCTTTCCTCCAAAATCTTCCAAGTTTTCCTTATTAAACCCCGGCGTGTCTTTAGAGAAACCGATTACCTCCTTCCATCCACCATTAAATCCTGGTAACGCAATATTAATTTCATCATCGGTGCTGCGACCATTTTCTGTTTCCCAGAGATTACCTGTCAGTGGATCAAATCCTATGCCAAAACTGTTTCGTATACCGTACGCATAATACTTGTTCAATGGATCCTCGTCTCCAAGTAATCCCTTATTACCAACAACTCCGCCATCAAAAGTAATTCTAAGTACGCCACCTCTACCATCTGGAGGAGGACCATTTTTATTATTCTGAGCTTTAGTAATATAGGATTGATTTTGCACATAATTTAAGTTACCAATAACGAGGTACACACTTTTTTTATCAGGTCCTATCTTTAACACTCCTCCATTATGAGAAGGTCCAGGTATTGTAGGAAGATCCAAGAGTAATTTTGGATTTATCAACCTGCCGTTATCATATTCATATCTATAGAGGCGATTTCCCAAAACTTTACCTCCGTCAACATTCTCAGTTTCAGTGTAGAACAAAAATACATATTTCGGCTTATCTGAAATTGCAATGCCCAACAATCCTCTTTCACTTACATTTGCAACGTTGACATCCAAAACAGTTCCACTAACAGTACCATTTTTAACTTCCTTTACTTTTCCTGTATTTTTTTCAATAACCAAGATGTCATCAGGTCCGAGAAAACCCATTCCAGTTGGAAACTTTAATCCAGGAGGAGCAGATACCTGAACCTGCAAAGCCGTATCATTTAGTTGGGGCACTTGAGAATTTTTACCAATTTGACCAAATACGTTGATACTTTGCCCAATTAGCAATAATGATATAAAGCCAATCAGAATTGTGATGGAAATTAAACAATTGTACTGTAGAGATGAAATATGCAAGTCGAGATTACAGGAAATTACTGATTTAAATTATTTATTAACGTTTACTATAGAGATAAACTACACTTGATTAAATAACCGATGAGATTTAGATTAAATTATAACATACAAATAAGAGATGGTAAATTTATTGCCTAATTGTAAAAAGCTGCTTTTCGTCCATATTTTCTCAACTGAAAGGAAACAAATTATCATAGTCATATTATAAATGGAACAAGATAAAGCCAAATGAATCTCATATCGATAATGTGTAAAGACAAGCTTATTAATACAAGTTGAAATAATTCAAATTTTCTTCAGACTCACGACTCTAAATTGAGTTAAAGACTAGTTAACTATATTTTCTCAAGTTCTTATGTTACAATATAGCTGTGCATCTAAAACTAGAAATTTTATTATTAAATGCATAAGTGCCATTCTAAGTAACTTTCTTATTAAATTAGCGTATTGAATAATTTTAAAAAATTCATATTAATTATCTTTCTTAAATTACTGCAACATGAAAATTAATGTCAATTTTAAAATTCTTTTACTACTTGGGACATTTTTAATATCAAGTATAGTATGGAATCCAGTCCTGGCACAAATCCCTCCGGAGACAGGATTATCTATAAATATAAACACTCCTGCTGATTCAGCTAGTGTGCCTTCTGGCGATTTGACTATTTACGGTACATCTTCAGATGATGACAGCAAGAATTGTCAGGTTTATAGTGATTGGAATGACCTGAAACCAATGCAAAATGTTACCCCCAATGGTCCTAAAGGAAATGCAGATTATTCAAAATGGAGTTATACATATACTGGTAGTTATCACAATATAGTTGAAGGTTCGAATGAACTTACATCAAAAATAACATGCTTTGACCAAGGTCAAAATGCATCATCACAGTTCTATTCTATTAATGTTACGGGAACTAAAGGCGGGAGTGAAATCACAAAAAATAGCGTTCAACAATCCAGTGAAGATACAAATACAAATAATGAAGCTACCAATGTATTACCTGTAAAGAATACCAAAAACAGCAGTACAGACTCTAGCGCTCAACAATCCAGTGAAGATACAAATACCAATAATGAAACTTCCAATGTATTACCTGTAAAGAATACCAAAAGCACCGGAACATATAAGATTCTTCCACTATATTCAGAATCTAGTGAAAAAGTAGCAAATCCCGCTTCATCGGAAAATGCTGACAAAAAAGAAGTAACTAGTACTGATACCACTAAATCCCAGGACAGTCCTAATCCCATGAAAATAGATAATACTGATACGCAGACTTTAAGCTCAGAACACCAGCAAGAATCAGAAGTAACTAGTACTGATACCAATAAATCTCAGGACAGTGCTAATCCTGTGAAAATAGATAATCCTGATACGAAGACTTTAAGCTCAGAGCAGCAGCAACAATCAGAAGAAACAACTGCCCACGATTCGAGTAAAGCCAAAGTTAACGAAAGCACAAATGAACAACCCAGTACTAATACCAACAAGTATTTTACATTTGAACCAAACCTGCAGGGAGATGAAAAAATAAGTGTGAATGACAACAATCCGGATTCTGATAGTTCAATTCCTAATCATTATGACGACGGTAATTCAGTATTCGGACTTAAAATGAAAAGTCTTGGTGAGGATACTAAAAACGGTAATTCAGTATTCGGACTTAAAATGAAAAGTCTTGGTGAGGGTACTAAAAATCAACTAGATAATAAAGTACAAAAATTAGAGGAAAGACCACCTGATCACACGCACGTGTTTGCTTCAATTGGATAGTATCTTAAATTTACTATTCAATTGTTCGCTATCGCATTTTGGAATCTATTAATTAGAAATCAGGATATTCATATTAAACTATAAAACCAGTAACGAATTTGATTCTCAATGTCTGATTTTAAGTTTATAACAATTGATAACGTTCTTATAAGATACGCCGATAAAAACCAAAAGGGATTTCCACTTTTTCTTATTCATGGTTTAGGAGGTTCGATTGAAAGCTGGACTAATAATATTGAATTTTTATCCAAAAAATTTAGGATAATCGCTTTTGACCTTCCGGGCTTTGGATTGAGTGATAAACCTAAGGTTAGTTATACGATTAATTTTTACGTGAATTTTCTAGAAAAATTCATTAAAAAATTAAAGATAAACCATCTTTTCCTAATTGGCTCTTCCCTGGGGGGTCATATCGCTATAGAGTTTACGATGAGAAATAGGACAATAGTTGATAAACTCATTCTCATTAGTCCGGCTGGCTGCCTGCCAAAATCCTTCAAAGGTACTCCTTCGTTAAAAAGGTACATCAAAATAGTGGACGCTAAATCTTCGAATGACATAAACAGAATATTAACCTCAATTGATAATTCTCTGGTCGATCGTTCTTATGCAAATATTATGTACAAAAGATTATCAATGCCGGGTGCGAAGGATGCGTTTATTTCTGCGCTGAAGGGTAGTGCAAATGCTCCACGATACAATAATAAACTTGCAAAAATTAATACAAATATGTTACTTATTTGGGGGAAAGAAGATAAAATGATCCCATTAAAATATATACGTCCTTTTATGGAACATGGAAACTCAAGGATTATTATAATTGAAAACTGTGGACATAGGCCTCATGTTGAAAATCCTAAATTGTTTAATAAAATAGTAAAGGATTTCTTAATGGAGTAAAATGTAATCTAATTTGTGAGAGTGTTTCATAAGATTATACAATTGATCCACTGTGTTATTTTACAAGTAAAAAAAAAAGTACTTAATTAAAGTAAAATAATACTGTTATTTCTAAGAGAGGATATGCTGACAATACTTATAATAATTAAATTGAATAACATTTTGTGAACTATTATTTAATAATAATATTCCTAATATCAAATTTTATCCTATTCTCTATTCTCAATCTTAACGCATACGGATACGAAGTATCAAAGGTAAATTATTTGAATGAATTCAAAAACATCGGTTTCATTCCCATTAAAGGTAAGATTTTGCCACAATATGATGAATCTACCCCGCAATCAATAACTGAAGTTAAATCACAAAAAGACTCGAAGGCAAATGATATAAATAAATCAAATAATTTAGATAAATCTGATGAATCTACCCCGCAATCAATAACTGAAGTTAAATCACAAAAAGACTCGAAGGCAAATGATACTAATAAATCAAATAATTCAGAAAAATCTGTTCCTCCCTCAATGGGGATAAAAATATTGTCACCAGTCAGCGGAAAGGAAATTCCTGATGGGAATCTTACAATTTTTGGTACTTCGACCGATAATGAGAAATCAAATTGTAGTGTATCCGTAGATTGGAATAATCAAAAACCCTTCCAGAAAGCTAAAGCGGCAGGTCCATACGGAAACGATGATTATTCATCTTGGACATTCACGTACTCTCCCTCGTATCACACAATTGAAAATGGAATAAATGATCTAACATCAAAACTTGAATGTATAGAAAATTCCAAAGTAACTACAAAATGGCAGAGTATTAACGTAACAGGAGTAACCACAAAAGATGCGATACCAACCTCAGACCTAGTATATCATGATCCTCATGGAATCCTCCCACAACTAAAACCCCTATCTACAAATCCATCAGCAAATTCTACTGGCATAGCTAGTAATGAAACAACAATAGCTCCTACAAAACTTTCTACTCACCTGGAATTATCCAAAGATCAGATATTTACAGGAGAATCTCAAAACTTCACGGTAAAAATTTCAGATTCAAAGACCTTACAGGGGCTTGCAGGAGCCAATGTAGTCATTAAAGTCATGCATGGTTCTCTCATGTTGGACAAATATAATGGAACATCAGATGCATCTGGTGAGTATTCTTCTTTTTGGAGTTTAAATCCTGATACTCCATCTGGTAAATATGATGTACTGGTTTCGGCATCTGCTAATGGTTATGAACCGGTTTCAATAACAGGT
>Ga0193734_1000160_pt1 | contig 10037 bp, 13 predicted proteins | sample U1m1metaG_FD_145079 | JGI IMG/M metagenome (GOLD analysis project Ga0193734, IMG submission 145079) | Soil microbial communities from a riparian zone of the East river system, Colorado, United States - U1m1 | ecosystem: Environmental > Terrestrial > Soil > Riparian zone | place: USA: East River... | reverse complement strand
ATTGGCCCGAGTCCTCGAATCTGCCATTCGGGAGGCACTGGACTCGCGTCCCACGGCATCGGGAGATCACCCTGGCCCTTATCGTCGATCAACGCGAGGCGCTGTCCTTCCAAATCTTCAAACGTGAGCGTCGGCCGTCCATTGTGCTCGAAGCTCTCACTGTGGCGCACGCCTGCCTCATCAAAACGGCCCGACCACCATGTCAATGCCTCCGGTCCGTTCACGCGCAAACAGGTCCGAACGATGCTGCGCGTGCCTCGCCGCTCTCGCGGAGCCCGCCAGTTGAAGAACGTTAGGTCTGTACCGGGGCTGCCTTTCGCATCCGCGTAGAAAAGATGATAAGCGCTCACGTCGTCTTGATTCACCGTCCGCTTGACCAGACGCATGCCAACTGTCTGGGTGTAGAGGCGGTGGTTCTCTCGAATCGCCGCAGAAATCGCGGTGAGGTGGTGAATGCCGGAGAGTTCCACGAAAGAACTTGTTGGGCTTAACATCTCTCGCGGTGAATTGTGTGCAACATCGTGAAACCAGACGCAGAGTTCGCTCATGAATTTATTCGCGGTAACTCTGGACGGACGCTGGTGCTGTTGCACGGCAGCGGTGATATTGACGCGGCCCATGAATGGCCGATAGCTTTGCCATGATCAAAGGTAGCGAAGTTCGTCACGCAGATTTCCCGATCGAGCCGATGTTGCTTGATCGTTGGTCACCCCGCGCCATGTCCGGTGAGGGCATTTCGCGCGATGAATTGATGCGGCTCTTCGAAGCGGCGCGCTGGGCGCCATCCTCATTTAATGCGCAGCAATGGCGTACGCTTTATGCTCATCGAGACACCGAGCATTGGCAGACTTTTTTCGATCTTCTCGGCGAAGGTAACAAAGTCTGGGCGAAGAACGCCGCTGTATTGGTTGTTTTCATTTCGAGAACAATCTTTGAGCACAACGGCAAACCATCGGTCACGCACTCATACGATGCTGGGGCGGCTTGGGAAAACTTCGCGCTTCAAGGCTTCCAGCAGAATCTTGTCGTTCACGGGATGCAAGGCTTCGATTATGACCGGGCGCGCAAGAATCTGCGGATTCCGCAGGAATTCCAAATCGAAGCGATGGCCGCGGTAGGCAGGCCCGGGTCGAAAGAAATTCTTCCCGAGAAATTGCAAGAACGCGAGAGCCCGAACGACCGTCGCAAAGTCTCCAAGAGCGTATTTGAAGGACTGTTTAAGAGTGGCTGAAAACGTTACTGCGTAACAGCGGTTACTCTGGTTTTCTTTGCATCAGCAGCTTCAGCAATCCGTAGAGCGCCATCGCCGCCCAAGCAGGCTCCATCAGAAATGCCGAAAGGTTAAATGCTCGGATCATCGAGGAGCATGAGTCCGGCGTCGATCAGTTTCATCAAGAGCGCCACTGCGCGCTTTGGATCGAACGAGTCGAAGTGGATGCCAGCATAAGCCAGCAGAATGAGAAGCACCCCGATTACGCCGCCCGCATCGAGCAGGTCATGCCGCACTTACGAAGGCCCCACTTCTCGCAGCAGTGCTTCCAAATCGAGCGGGTGCGTGAACATTGCAAGCTCGCCATTAGGCGTTCGTGGCCATGATTCGCGAGGTTTATCCCAGTAAAGCTCGATTCCGTTCTTGTCTGGATCGCGAAGGTAGAGTGCTTCACTCACGCCATGATCGCTCGCACCATCCAACCGGATGCGAGCTTTCATTAGTCGGCGTAATGCATCGGCCAGTGCCGCGCGCGTAGGATAAAGAATGCCAACGTGAAAAAGCCCGGTCGTTCCCGCCGAGGGCGGCGAACCACCACGACTGTCCCAAGTATTGAGTCCGATAAGATGGTGATAACTGCCGGCCGATACGAATGCTGCTTCGGCGCCCATCCGCTGCGTTAATTCAAATCCGAGTACGCCGCAATAGAAGCTCAACGAGCGTTCCAAATCGGCGACCTTTAAATGAACGTGGCCGATGCGAACTTCCGGATTAATCGCGACGTCCATCATCAATGAGACGTTTTTGCGGTGTCATCGGATGCCTCGACGGCTTTTATTCACTTGATAGCGCCTTTGCGAACATTGCCGTTGCCGACACGCCGCTCCCTCTTCGTTCTTCCCCGTCAAAGTGTGCCGTTCCGCCGATGCATGCGGATTGGTGGCCCATTTACGATCTATCCACCTTACTAACTCAGCTAAGCTCCAGGCGACCAGCCCGATGCTCAGGATAATGGTTAAAGAGATGAGAGTTGAGTTCATTTTATTAGTACCTCGCTTTAGCTTTCAAAATTGCGTTCAGTCGCTCTTTCGCACGCGGCTCCAAGGCGTGCCGGTCGCCACGCGACGACCAGGTACCGTCTCAGTTGGCCCTTTCAGTTCACCGCCCATTTCGCTCTCGTCCTGCCTGAAGGCTGAGTTGCGCCATCCCAGAAACAGCCGATACACGGTGTAGAAGGCTGCAGCGACGACGCCACCGATCAGGAGATAATCTATTATTGTCATGTCATAAGCTACGTCGCGGCCACGCGAGGGCTAAGACTCATAATTGATCGTTCGGATAGCTTTTCGTTATGTATTTCACGACGTTGTTTTCGCAGATCTGTTGGCGTCCGGGCCGCGAACTGAAACTTGCCAGCGCGACGAATGCCTTTTTCGAACCGTGTCTTTCGCTTGCGCGACAAACGCGCGAGCCGCGCGACGAGTTGATTGATTGCAGCGTAGAAGTTTTCGTGCACCGCATTGCCATGGACATCACGTCCCGGCAAAGCCAGCCGCGCCCTTACGGAAAACAGCCCGTTTGCGCCGGATTTTTCGCGGAGCACAACCTCCGCGCTCAAAATGTCCCCGGCAAACCGCGACAAGCCAGAGATTTTCTTCTCGATGAATCTTCGCAGCGCGAAACTGAGTTCGATCCCATGAGGTATTATGTGGATAGGTAGATTATTCATGTCGGCCTTGTTTCTGGTTGATCAGGTGGCGGGCATCTATGAGATGCGAGCGTGTGTTCGTGAGCGATCGCGATGTTGCCTCTTCACACGGCGTACCATGTTTCATTCCGCGGCCGCGAATAACAGTCGCCTTAACTTTGCAGTCATCGGGCCAGCACTCCGGCGCTCCCAGGCGGCCTGCAAGAAATTCGACCAAGGCCGAACCAGTTCCGAAACGATCGGGCATGTTCATCGTTTTCATACCCGGTACCTCACGCGAACTTCCCGGTTCTACTAAGACTGAGATTCAATTAGACTGATAGGTTTGCACTATCCATTCCCTGCGTTAACACTAGATGAATGGGGAACACGCGCCGGCGTGCGGGGAGGCGCCGAACAAGCTGGATAAAACATTCCGCCGCCGTCGCGATTACCGGGCACGCTTACTCGGAAGATTCGCTTATTGATTCTTCCGCGGCGTCTTTTGCGCTACTCGATTCGGCACCACCAAGACCGGGCAAATGGCGTGACGCACAATTTGCTCAGCCGTGCTCCCGATGAAAACACGCTTCAAACCGGTGCGGCCGTGAGTCGATGTTACGATGAGATCAACGCCATGCGAGCGGACGTATTCGTTAACTTGTTCAACTGGTGATCCGAGACCGATGGCCGTCTCAACCTTCACTGATTTCTTGCCGAACTCGCGACGCAGCTTTTCCATCTCTCCTGCAGCATAATCTTGTTGCAGCTTGATCAGGTTTGGACCTTCGAGCGCTGTATATTCGTCACCGAGCGTGTAAGTCTGGACAATGACAGAGTGGAAGAACAAAAGACTCGAGCGAAACTCACGCGCGACACCGAGGGCATAATCAATTCCCACGCGCGAGCACTCTGAGAAATCGAGAGGAACAAGAACTTTCTGAAATTGAAGTGGCCTCCGTCCGCGGCGCGCGCGTTCCTTGGCCGGGAGATACTCCAGTTCCCGGACAACCAGGACCGGGCAAGGCGCGGTTCGCACCACTTGAGTCGTCGTGCTGCCCAGGAATGCGTATTTTAATCCTGTGTAACCACGAGTCGCGAGCGCGATCAGATCCGCGCCCATGTTGCGCGCACCTTTGTTGACCTCATCTGCCGGCGCGCCGACCCGAATCGTGCAAGAATACGGGAGTGGCTGCACGGATTGTTCGAAGGCGAAATCTTTCAGGCGCTTGAGAGCAACGCGCACCATTCTGCCTGCTGAAGGTACCATCGGCAATATCGCGCGGCGCGGCGGGAAAGTCGGCGGGAAAGGAGCGATGACATGAACCAGATCCAATTGCGCACGCAGTCTACTCCCGAGCAGCTTGGCTAGGCGCAGCGTATTTATTGATTCCTCGGAAAAGTCGATCGGCACCAGGACTCGCCGCAGCTTTTTCGATTTCATGGAACTAGGTGCAGATAATTTAAGGAACCCGGCCACAGATCGCAGAGCTTAAATGACAGCCACGAGGAAATGGCTGCACCAAGCGTACACACAAGGAAAAACAGAGGACTGCCAATGAAACTCTCGCGCGTTTCCGTGTAGTTTGGACGTGGCACCGCAGCTTCAGGTTGCCAATCCTTTTCACTTCCCAGGGCACCGCCTTCGTTCTCCCAACGTCCGATCCAGCGATTCATTTCTTTCTCGCTTTTAATCTGCTCGCTGACGCCCATGTCGACTAAGATTTATTTAAACATCCATAGATAGAGCCACGCTATCATTTCTTAATGACGCTGCGGTCGCGGGGTGCGTTCCAGCCCGTTTGAGGGCAAACTTCATCGCGAAAAAGCCGCAGGTACAGATGTCTGATAAGGAGGATGGACACAGCAAAAGGGTGCGATGGCACAAAGGAAGAAGCGTCGAGTACGCCGGTGCCACGATCGCAATAATCGAATCGCCATTTTTCTGCTGCTCATGCGTTCTGCTCGGCAAATGAATCTATGAGACGCCGATTGACAGACAGAGTCATGTCTCAATCGACTTTGGCAAGTGCCGCTTCCGGTTGAAACGAAACGGCTGCGACGTCGAGCCGACGAATGCTTGATTCCGCTGCTTTCAGCTCACGCGGTGAAGTGTCTATATCTTAGCGCTGTCGATCCGCACCAGAACTTCATGGCCAACACTCGTTAAGGTGACGCCTCGGCTTCCAACTTCCAACCAGGCCTCGACACCCATGATGAAGAGCGCGGTCCAGCTAGCCTCAACCGCAGGTGTGCTGCCCCACAATCTGCGGAGGGGAATCGGCCCTCGCTACTTGCAAAAACCTGCATGATTTCGCGGGAACGTGGCGGTTTAGCGATGAATTCCATCATCGTTGCCTGCACCGGACGCAGATCCTCAAGCAGCCGCGAACGCGGATAAGACGTACCCCGGCTCTTTGCTACCGCACGGTAGATGTCAGTGCGCAAGAGACGTCCGCCGACGAAGAGGGTAAGCAAAGCCCCGCCGAGATAAAGGGCGAGAAAAGTCAATGTCATAGAGAAAGGGTTCGTTTAGATCAAAGTTAAATAAGAATGATGCCGTTCGATGATAGTCACAGCATTCTAATCAGTGTTTCGCTGTGCCACCGGCCCACGGCCGTCGTTGTCTGATTCGATTGGGCGATGAAAGGGGAAACGGCGTGGTGGCAAATCTGTCGGCGAAGGCGCCAATGGTTACGAGCCTAGAAACAACAAGGCAACTAGGAGAAGACCAAATTCAAGAGTACCCATGGTGTTTTATAGGTTGAGGTTTCTTTTGTTAATTCAATGCCGAGAACGTACTTCACATCAAGTGACCGACTAAGGCTTAGATTTGATGTGACCGATAGCTTTCGATTATATAGGGTCCGAGCATGGAATGGTTGAATTTTCATCATTTGCGCTATTTCTGGATGGTCGCCCGTAAAGGTGGCGTGCGGAAAGCGGCGGAAGCATTGCACGTTTCGCAGCCATCGATCAGCGCACAGTTGCAGCTGCTCGAGGAATCACTTGGTCAAAAGCTTTTCCACCGCAGCGGCCGGAATCTAGTCCTCACCGACGCTGGTCAGCTCGTCCTTAACTACGCCGATGAGATTTTCTCCGTCGGTCGCGAGTTGATGAACGCAGTCAAGCAGCGCCCAGGCAAACATCCGCTGAGGCTGAACATTGGCTTAACAGATGCATTTCCGAAGCTAATTACATTTGAGATACTTCGAGGTGCCTTCCGGTCAGATGAAGCGATTCACGTCGTTTGTCGCGAAGGCGAAATTGGCTTGCTGGTGAACCAGCTACAAGCACATCGACTCGACATTGTGCTCGCGGACGAGCCGGCATCCAGCACGCTGAAGGCGAAAACATTCAATCATCGCCTCGGACGATCTGGTATCACGTTTTGTGCGGTGCCAGCAGTGGCGGCCAAGCTGCGTCGCAATTTCCCGCGCTCCCTCGATGGCGCACCCGCATTGCTGCCGACTACTAACATGGGCATGCGGATGGCGCTGGAAACGTGGTTTGACAAGAATGGAATACGCCCGCGCCTGGTAGGCGAGTTTGAGGATTCCGCACTAATGGAAGTCTGTTCCGCGGGAGGTCGCGGTTTCACAGTTGTGCACACGGTCATCGATCGCGCGGCACTGAAGCATTATAACCTGCGAGTGATCGCCAAGGTCGAAGAGTGCGGGGGCGAATTCTATGCGATTACGGCAGAACGACTGGTGAAGCACCCGGCTGCTATTGCTATCACACAACACGCATACGCGAACCTTTTTGCCAGTCGTTAGTAGATCGCCAGATTAGGCACGGCTGCTCGTGACGAGTCCTCGTTTTTTGTGCTTAGGACTCGAGCTTGTTTCCAAGCTGCTGCGGCTTGGATTGAATTTCGGTCGCGCCGGGAGACGGATAGGTCGCTTGCGGGTGCATCGGCGATTCTGGCCAGTGCCTGCGAGAGGAAGTCCGCCTGAGTGTTCACACAAAACGGTTTATCCTTGAGATACGGCGCGATTGGTGGCGCTATCGCAACTAGCCCGATGGTGGTGGCAACCTGGCGTCCGTTCGCTGCTTCATATATTTCACGCAGCACGTGTCTCACCTTTGTCTGTTTGAAGGCCTCCTTGGTTTGCGGCGAAAGACTACTGTCCGTGAGCGGCAGAGACGAGAGCGCTACCGAGATTTTTTCAAATGGTTCTGCGAGATTGATTCGTTTCATTTGGTTGAATTTCTGAGTTCACGAAGCAAACGATGCTTGGCGGATTTCACGTCCTCTCGACTCGAGGCGCGGCTGACAATGATGCCGTGCAGCTGCCAAACTCGGTCCGGGAATGCCGCTGCCCGCCTTTGCCCTCCTGCTGGAAACAAGCCGGCGGAAAAAGCGGGCTGGCGGCCTGATATGAAAGTAATGTCGTCATCGATTTCTTTTTTTGTTTGTACGTGAGCTTAGCTTTGCCCAACGCAGTCACTAAGATTCATATTTGATTAAACCAATAGCTTTTTGTGATCAGATGCTGGATAGCTGAGGCGTCCTGAAAAGGTGCAGAGCGTTATTACTGCCCCGCGATCGCTTGGACTGTGTGAAGCAGCGCCCAAGTGGCGAGAGCAACGATGGCTACAAACAAAATCGCGTCGCTTACGAAGTTGTGGCGTGCCTACGTGTCATAACGCTGGTAGAGATTTAGTAGCGTCACAATCAAACGCACAATGCCAAAGCTATGAAAAAGACCGTCCTCACCCACAATCTTGAATCGGCCAAGAAGAGAATATTGCGACGACGCTATATGCACGACTAGCGACGGGGTTTCTGGGAGCGCGGATTGCGTGCTGGTCGGACCTGGATGATTCGGGCCCTCATTCCCAAATCTGAGCCGGTTTTGAGCGATAGATGAATCGAAAACAGCGTTGCGAAGCCCGAAAAAGGGGTTCTTCCGGCTTACCCACAATGCTCACGACATCCCGCACCGCGACATTACCCACGATGGTCTATTGCTTTGCTACCCAGCAATGTTGCGGAAGCGTCCCTCTGCGCCAACCAACTCAGGCGGTGTGCCAAGCCACTGGGCAATCTCGAGCCGATCGTCTGGAAAAACGCGCACCTCGATGGGCGAGCCTGCTGTTACTAAGCGGTGCAGGTTAGCGTAATCAATGAGTGTTGGATTGATGGCGAGAATGGCCGATTTAATTGGCGGATGATGTGCGTACGCAAGGCGTCGATAAGTGGATACGCCAATTATATATTCGTAGTTAAGATCAATTTGATCAACCCCCGACGTATCAGAAAACCGATTGAAAGGTTCATGTTGCTCTATTTCGAGTTCGTTCAGGACAGCCACAATGTCGCTAATTACTTCCTGATCGAGCAGGCCGCGTGGCCGCCACACTAATAACCGCTCGGCTTCATGAAACTGCACTCCTAAAGGAAAAATCATCGCTTCGGCACCGAACGCTATGTCAATCACAAGTATTGCATATTTTCCGTGGACCCTCAAAAAAGTCGTGCTCTATGTGGCGAGTTCGAAGGCTCGCCAAATAGCGCGTAATTTTGCGCTTCGAGTTCTGACACACCTGCAGCACTAACGGGCAACATTACGTTTTTGAAAGAAAACGGCTTGATGCATCGCTAGGTGTGTGTATGCGTATCTCGTTACCTGATGAATTATCTAATCAACCTATCTGAGGAGACTGATCATTTGCTTCGCCAGTTATGCAATCCGCATCGAGATGCGCAAACTAAACCACTTGCGCCCGAGGATTTTCTATCTGCGTTCGTCGAGGAGCAGTTCGACGACCTGTTCGCCCGTCGCGAACCGGGCAAATCCGGAAAAAATAACGAGGCTAAAAATGCCGTCCGGTCGGCCAAAGAACAGGCCGAAGCATGGAGCGAGGCTACCATCGCGACCCGTACTGCGCTTCAGGCCATGCAGAAATTGGTCAGACAAGCGACCGCAAGTCCATAGACCGTGTCTGCCCAGACGCGGCCATCAGCCCGTCGCCATCGAGAAGATCAAATCTGATTGCGGGCAATTTGGGGGGAATAGGAAAGCCTCTGCCGCCCGCCCTGGTCGGCCCTTCCCTGGCCGTTGTCTGAAAGCAGGCGGTTACCTGATTGGATGTGGGGCTGTTACAGTGGTTACGCCGTATGGCTTACGCTGGAGACGACGGCAAACGCTATACCCGTCCGATCTGACGAGCTGTTCAGCTAGAATACGCGAGATCAGGAGCCTGGATCGAAACGGCTTCGGAGTGAGGCCAATTTTTTTAAGCATCCAGGCGCAGAAGTCCTAGAGGGCAGGAATGTGACAACCCAACCCGCGCACAAAACGGCCGAAGATCAGCGTGGCCAGAATGGCGAGGAAAAAAGATGAAGCCCGCGTTGACGCCCCCGCGCTGAAGCGTGCGCATGGTCTCGGAAGATTCGATAGGAGAAACCGTCCGCCCCGTGATCCACCACTGGATGACGGAAGCCACCATGAGCAAATTGAGGAGAATAAGCGTCGTCGCGCGCCAGCGGCTCGTTTTTGACTACGAATACCCACCGGCCTGGTCAGAAGGCTCTCGCGGGAAAAGCGATCCGTCTCGAATTGTTGGTTTAGCGCTTTCTCTCCTCACGCCCGCTTCTCATAAACTTTCTTGTCTGCGCCAAAGCGCCGCCGACTGATTTCGAAAAAAGACCGCGCGTCAGGACGAGCAGCCGCCTTCGTTTTCTAATAACAGCGGGTTTTAAGATCGACACATTGGCGCAACCGGAATTATCCAAATGTAAACGAATTTAGAAATGCGCTCATGTCCAATTATCCAAGTTTCCGCCTTATAGCGCTGTTATTGGTGTGCGCTGCCGCTCCAAGGGAGTCATTTGTGGCGGCAGCCTCGCCTCCCAGCTCCTCGGCGTCCGTCACCTCTCAGCCGCTCCTCGATCCGGGCATCGTCCGCATTCTCGATCGAGTTGATGTAAATCGCATCTCGGCAGACATTCAAACTCTCGTCTCTTTTGGTACGCGCAACACCTGTTCCGACAACAGCGGCGCGTCCCCGGGAATCGGCGCCGCGCGCGATTGGATTCGAAACCGGTACCTCTCACTTCCGGGGCTTCAGGTCACGCTTGTTCCGTGGACGTTCGGGGGCTGCGGCGACGGAACCACGCGCACCCTGCAC
>Ga0193734_1000158_pt1 | contig 10057 bp, 7 predicted proteins | sample U1m1metaG_FD_145079 | JGI IMG/M metagenome (GOLD analysis project Ga0193734, IMG submission 145079) | Soil microbial communities from a riparian zone of the East river system, Colorado, United States - U1m1 | ecosystem: Environmental > Terrestrial > Soil > Riparian zone | place: USA: East River... | reverse complement strand
AGAGGATAAAGCGGATGCAGCGCGTAAAATTTCGCGCCGAGTAATCCTGCTTCTTCAGCAGTCGTGGCGATGAATAAGACCGACCGTTTCGGCGGTGGATTTAATTTTGTGAATGCGGCCGCGAGCTGGATCACCGATGCAACGCCCGATGCGTTATCGATCGCGCCGTTAAAAATCTGATTGCCTTGTAATTCGGGACGACGTCCGAGGTGATCCCAGTGCGCCGTGTAAATTACATATTCGTCGCGCAATTTCGGATCGCTCCCCTCAAGTTTGCCGATGACGTTGTGTGATTTGAAGGAGCGAAGCTGTTGCTTGATGTCGATATTGGCCTTGGCATTGAGCGCCACCGGACGGAACTCCTTTGTGATTGCCGATTTCTTCAGCGTGTCGAAATCCTGACCGCAGTCAGCCAGTAATTTCTTCACTGCATCGACCGTGATCCACGAGCGCACTTCCACGGCGTCCGCGTTCTTGTTTGGGGAATCGATCTCGTAGTTCTCCTTGCCCCAACTCGTTCTTACCACGGAATACGGGTAGCCAGCCGACTCGGTCTGGTGGATGATCACAGCGGCCGCAGCCCCTTTTTGTGCAGCGACCTCGTATTTGTAAGTCCAGCGGCCATAGTAGGTCATCGCTTTCCCTTTAAACATTTTCTCATCGAGTTTTGACGGATCTTTCGGTTGGGGAACTGGTGGATCGCCGATCAGCATCAGGAGCGTTTTCCCGCGCACATCGACATTTTTGTAGTCGTCCCACCCGTATTCCGGTGCGACGACGCCATATCCGACAAAAACCACATCCGAATCGTCGATCTTGATCTCTGGTTGAAGACGCGCTGAGGACGCGATGAAATCGTCGGGATACTTAAGGTCGACGGTTTTATCGCCAGTGATGAGCGACATTCTGGGCTCGCTCTTGATCCCGGCGAGAGGAACTTCCTGCGTGTACGTCCCATCCGGATTTCCCGGCTTCAACCCGATCTGTTTTAACTGATCAGTAATATATTTGACGGAAAGTTCTTCGCCCTTTGTCCCGGGTGCGCGCCCTTCGAACTCATCCGACGCAAGAACCTTGATGTTTGCGAGCAAACCATCTGGCGTGATCGCTTCCAATGCCGGTTCCAAGCGCAGTGCCAATTCATCAGCTGGGAGAATCGACGGCACAGCAGAAAAAAGGATTGCAACACACCAGCGTGTGATTTTCACCACATACGAAGACGTTGTAGCGGCGTTTGTGTCAAACGCCGAGGTCAGAAAGAGCGCTTCGATGGGCGCTTGGTACAAGCTCCTCTACAACTATTTGCCTTTCTGCGATGATTCCACAGGCGCTTCCTTTTTCTCTTGAGAGCCGATACCGATTTTTTTCAGGAACGGTTGGACGGATTGTTTGCGGCCAAGGAATTTTTCGATCGAGACGTTGACATCACGCGAATCGCCTGGCTCGTAGATTTCGCGCCGTAATTTCATGCCAGCTTGTTTGTCGAGGTAGCCGTCCTTCGCTTTTTCGAACACAGTTGCCATATCTGCAGCGATGGCGTCGGCCCATGCATAGCCGTAGTAACCGGCATCGTAGCCATTCAGGTGGCCGAAATAGGAAACGAAGGTAGTGCTCGGATCAATTGGGAGAAAGACTTTTTCCAGGATCGGATTTGAAATGGCCACGCAATTGTAGGGCAAGTCCTCGGCATGCCGATTGTGCAACTCTAGGTCGAGCGATGCGAAGGCGAACTGGCGTCGATAAAGAACACCGGCATTCGCAAGCTTGGCGTCATTCATTTTTTTGATTATTTCCGCCGGAATTTTCTTCGATGGATCGCGGTAGTCGGCCGCAAACGTGTCGAGCACTTTCTTGTCCCAGACCCAATTTTGCAGCATCTGCGATGGCGCTTCTACGAAATCACCCGGCACATGCGTTCCGGCAAAACGGCCGTACTTCGCGCGCGTGACAATCGAATGGAGAGCGTGGCCGAATTCGTGGAACAAAGTTTCGACCTCCTGGTGCGTCAGCAAGGAGGGCTTGTCCGCTGTCGGAGGCGAAAAATTGCAAAGCAAGGCGACAATTGGCCGCTGGTATTTTCCATCCGGCAACAGTTTGCCGCTGATAATGTCAAACTGGGCGAAGTGATTGAATTTCCCTTCGCGCGGAAACATATCGAGATAGAACATCCCGAGCGGTTCGCCCGTGGAAGAATCGGTCACCATATAAAGCTGGAGATCGTCGATCCATTTGTGAGGCGCGGCGATCTTCTCGAACTTCAGACCAAAGATGCTCTGATAAATATTGAACATGCCATCGAGCACCTTTTGGAACGGGAAAAATGCGCGCAACGCTTCCTTATCGACGGCGTACTTTTGTTTGTCTCGCTGGTTGGCGTAATAGCGCCAGTCCCACACCTCGATTTTGGCGTTGGGATCATTCGTTTCAGTGGCCTTCAACTTTTGTAATTCCGCCACTTCGCTCTCAAACTTGGGCTGAATTCCGGTGACCAGATCGCTAATGTATTTCTCGGCGTTCGCACCAGTCTTGGCCATTTTGACTTCGGTCTGATAGTCGTCCCAGGATTTGTAACCGAGACGCAGGGCAATCTTGTTCCGAAGTGCGAGCATTTGGTTGAGAACGAGAACGTTTGCATCCTTGGCGAGCGTCTCGCGAATGACGTAAAGCTGTTTGCGCGTCGCTTCGCTCTTAGCGTTTTCCTCGACGGTATTAAATTGCCAGGTAACATTTGCCATCACTGTGTAGGCATCGTCTCCTGTCCTGATGCCGGGCGAAGCGAAGAAGCTTTCCGGCAGTCCATTCAGATCGGCCTTCGTGAAGATCACCGGTGCGTTGGCCTTCACAATGTTTGTGTCGAAGTCAGTGCCGAGTTTGGACAACTCCTTCCGCAACTGCTCGACCTCTTTGCGTTGATCCGGCGGAAGGTCTAGTCCGGCGCGGCGATAATCGCGCAATGTTTCATTCAGCAGTTTTTCATCTTCACCCGAAAGCTTAGGGTGCGTGTCAGCAAAAGCCTTGATTCCCTTGTAAACATCCTCGCGATAGTCAACGCCCACAGCCCAGTCTTGAAACGCTTTTATGGCGTTCTCAGCAGCGGCGCGCATGTCTGGATTGGTGTTTGTCTCTTTAATGATCGTGGCCCTATTCGCCGCAAGTCCAGCCTGGTAAGTGAGATCATCGAGCGCGACGACCGTGCTCTTAAATGTAACCTTTTTCAGATCCTGCGAGCCGATTTGATCCAGTGCCTTGTTCGCCTTTGCGATGGCATCGTTCATCGTTGCCTCGACGGCTTTCGGCGTTTGCTCCCAATCGGGAATCGTTAGCACTGCGTGCGCTTTCGCAGCAGCAGGGCGAAAGTCATCGACCGTCCTCAGTTCAGCGGCGGAAAGGTAGGAATTCGAGAAAACAAGAGCTACGAGCAGACAGAGAAGCGAGAATTTCATGATGGAAGATTGGCCAAGACCTGTATGCGTACGCAGCTGAAAGGCAAATTCGGCAGACGGAGTTGGGCGCGAGGTCGGCTGCGGTTCCAAGGTTGCACTTGACGACAGCGCAAGGTAAGAAACTGCGCCCCGATGCTTCAGAAATTTTTTCTCGCCTTTATTCCCATTTTTGTCGCGATCGATCCAGTCGGACTTGTCGCGATCTTTACCGGGCTCGCTGCCAATGCTTCGCCGGAGCAGCGGAAACGACAAGCGTTTCTGGGAATCGTTACGGCTCTGTGCGTAGCTATCGGATTTATTTTTCTCGGGGAGATTATTTTCGACGCGCTGGGGATCACGGATGCGGACTTTCAAGTCGCTGGCGGTCTTATTCTGCTTGGTCTGGCAGGACGCGAGTTGCTAAGTCTCGGGGCGGCCACCCGTGACGCCAGCGATGAATTCGGAATCGTACCGCTGGGGATGCCGTTAATCGCCGGCCCGGCGTTGCTTACGGCACTCCTCATTCTCGTCGATACTGTAGGCTTGGTGTTCACGCTGGTGTCGCTTCTGGTTAATCTCGCCCTGGTTGCAGTGGCATTCTGGAATGCAGACTGGTTCACGCGTTGGATGGGCAGACAAGGATTGCGCGGTGTGTCGAAGATAGTCGCCCTCCTTCTCGCCGCGATTGCTGTCAGCCTGATTCGTCGCGGCTGGAACAGCCCGGCCTGACTGGCTACAGTGACAAGCTAGCCTCTAAACAAAGCTCTTGGCGCCGGCATCTCGCCGGTTTCCATCACTTCGAATGTTATTCGAAGTTAAAAAAGTGTTTCTACACGTGAGCCGCTGGCAATGTGCCTGCGCGATGAGGGCCAGAATTCTTTTAGTTCTGCGCTCTTGTCGCCGGCCGCATATCGCCGATTTAGCTCAACTTCAATCGCCTTGATCTCATCCTGCTGTGGAAGCGCCATTCCCGAATAGATGTAAGCGGGCACTTCGTTTCGATTCCTGGTGAATGGAACCTGAGCGTAGAGATCCAGGCGACGCTTCTGCAACTGCTCCGTGGTCCAGTTCTTGTAAACCGGACTTGAATGCCCCCACGCGTCCGCGCTCCGGGCATAGCGGTCGTAAGTATAACCGCCCGTTACCGCCGGACCGGGCGGTGGTGCTGGCTGTTGCGCGCAGCCGATGAGGCCAACGGCAAATGCTGCTAACAATAATCGTTTCATACTCTTTACCTTGTTTAGAGATTCACTTGCCACTATTTAACCACAGAAATCCCTCGCGGTCGCACGTTTATTTTGCTTTTCCGCCTTTGGGAGTCTGGTATAGAGTCCCGCAAATCCGAACAGCAGCTTTAAGCCGATTCAGACTAACAGAGACTGAGAAATGGGCCGGGTCATTGACACACCGGCCCCTCTTGTTACTATCCTCGCTCCAATGAGATTTCCTTTACCGCTTACAGCGAAAATCGCGGCCTACGTGATTGGGCATAAGTTGCGTGGCACGAAGAAATTCGCCACGGTGCTTCAGCTCGAACCGCTGCACACGTGCAACCTCACATGCACGGGTTGTGGGCGGATTCGAGAGTATTCGACGTCGCTCAAGGACATGATGAGCTTGGAGGACTGTCTTGGGGCGGCAAAGGAATGCAACGCGCCGATGGTTTCCATCTGCGGCGGCGAACCGCTGATTTATCCGCACATCGAGGCGCTGGTGGAAGGACTGCTCGCGCAGAAGCGGATCGTTTACATCTGCACGAACGCAATGTTTATGCGCAAGAAGATGCGCGAGTGGCTGGCCTCGCAGTTGGCGACCCGGCCGGAATTTGTCGAAGAAAAAATCACTGCGTTACTCGGTGCGGCACTGCTCAGCGAAAAAGATGCGGCCGAAATTCGCAAGGGACCAAAAGACCCGGCAAAGCCAACTATTGGTCCGACCAAATGGATGTACTGGAACGTGCATCTCGATGGGTTGGAACGAACGCACGACCTGATCGTGGAGCGCGAAGGCGTTTTTAAGGAATGCATTGTCGCAATCAAAATGGCCAAGCTGCTCGGCTATCAAGTGGCGACCAACGCAACGATCTACAAGGAAACCGATATGCAAGAAATCGAACAGATGTTCGATTATCTTTCCGATCTTGGCGTGGATGGTCACACCATTACTCCCGGATACGATTACGACGCTGCCAAGAAAGACATGATCAAGCGGCTCAATTTGCGACCCGAAAACTTCTTTCTTACCCGCGCAATGACGGTCGAGAAGTTCCAAAAAGTCGAGGAGTGGATGCGTCGTTATACCTTTTTGGGGACGCCGATCTATTTCGAGTTTCTTGCGGGCAAGCGCGATCTGACATGTTCGGCATGGGCTATTCCGACGCGGAATATCCGCGGCTGGAAAGGACCATGCTATTTGATGACCGACGGGCACTACCCGAGCTATGCGGAGTTACTGGAAAAGACGGAATGGGACCGTTATGGCGTCGTGAACGGAGTGGCGCGCGATAGCCGTTGCGAGAACTGCATGGTGCATTGCGGTTACGAGCCGACAGCGACCTTGGGGCTGCAAGCACAACGAGGAGACACTTGGAAAACGATCAAGTTCAATTTCGGCTCGAAACCGAAACCCTCTGGCCGTGGCAGCGAAGTGCTCGCCTTCAATGGTGTGAGTTCCGGCAACGGGCATCTGACGGGGAAACGCGCAGAAGTTGCAGCGCAAGCCTCGTAAAGATTGGACCTTCATGCCGGAATTTTCGAAGAAACTCATTGCGTTGCCGAGCGCACGACCAGAAATATCGGAATATTACTCCGCGAATGACGAAGAGATCGCGGGGGCGGTCAGGCGTGCGCAAGAGAACCTGTTGCGCCAACAAAAGCCAGATGGCCATTGGTGCGGGGAGCTGATCGTCGATAGCACCCTCTGCTCTGATTATATTAATCTCTGCCGGACGGAGGATGGAACATTTATCATGGTGGCCCGAGCGAGATTAATGCGTCGGCCAAAGCGTATTTTGCGCTGAAGCTCGCTGGCTGTTCGGTGGACGCGCCGTTTATGCAAGAGGCGCGTGCGACCATCATGCGACTCGGCGGTATTCCGCAGATGAACACGTTCAGCAAGCTTTACCTTGCCTTGCTGGGCCAGTTTCCCTGGAAATATCTGCCAGCAATCCCCGTGGAAATGGTGCTTCTGCCGCGCTGGGCGCCGTTTCACATTTGCAAAATGTCCTCGTGGAGCCGGGCCATGCTTATGCCGCTGGCGATTATTAACCATTTCAAACCGACTCGCGTTTTGCCCGGCGAAAAGCAATTACACGAACTTTATCCTCTTGGCACCGAGCAAAGCGATTTGCGGTTGCCCCGCAGCGAGCCTTTCTGGACTTGGCGCAATTTCTTTCTTCGACTCGACGACACTCTGAAATTCCTGCAGCCGCTGCGGATTCGCCCGCTGCGCCGGCGCGCGCTTGAGGAAGCCGAGCGGTGGATGCTCGAGCGGATTGGTGAAGGCAGTGATGGCCTTGCGGCGGTGTTTCCCGCGATGTTGAATTGCTTAATCGCGTTACGCGCCCTCGGTTACTCAAAATCAAATCCGATTTACGCCAAGGCGGAAAAAGACTTCGCTGGACTCTTCGTTGACGATCCAGAGAATTTCCGTATCCAACCGTGTCTCTCGCCGGTCTGGGATACTGCAATCAACATCATTTCGCTGGCGGAATCCGGCATTCCTTCCGAGCATCCTGCGTTGCAAAAGGCCGCTGACTGGCTGCTTAGTAAAGAGGTGCGCGTCCGCGGTGACTGGTCAGCCAACAATTCCTATCCGCAAGCCAGCGGATGGGCATTCGAATACAACAACGTTTATTATCCTGATACCGATGATACAGCGATGGTACTGATGGCGCTGCGGTTGGTCCGGCCAAACGATCCACAAACGCTCAATGAGATCTTTCGCCGCGCACTGGATTGGCAGCTCAGTTTCCAATGTCGTGATGGTGGTTGGGCCGCGTTTGATAAAAACGTGACCACGCCCTGGCTGGAAGACATGCCGTTTGCCGATCACAATGCAATTCTCGATCCAACCTGCAGTGACCTTACGGCGCGCACGCTTGAGCTGCTCGGTTACATCGGTTTCGATCCCAGAGCGCGGTCTGTTCGCGATGCGATGCAGTATCTAATCGACACTCAGGACGAGGACGGCTCTTGGTATGGGCGCTGGGGCGTCAATTACATCTACGGCACCTGGCAGGTCCTGCGAGGCTTGCGGGCGATTGGCCAGGACATGACACGGGACTGGATATTGCGCGGCCGCGATTGGCTTGAGAGTTGTCAAAATAACGATGGCGGTTGGGGTGAGACTTGCGGCACCTACGAAAATCCATCGACCAAAGGCATCGGCGAAAGCACGGCGTCGCAAACGGCATGGGCGATCATGGGCATCTGTGCGTGCGGCGATCTCGATCGACCGAGCATTCAGCGTGGTTTGCGCTTCCTACTCAGTTCGCAAAAGCCCGACGGATCGTGGGATGAAGAGCAAATCACGGGTACCGGTTTTCCGCGCGTGTTCTATTTGAAGTACGACATGTATCGCCAGAACTTTCCGCTCCTGGCGCTCGCGACGTACGTCAATTATCGCAGCGGATTCGGGCACTGCCCGAGCTTTTATCGCTGCGAATAATTCTGTAGCCGGGCCTGCGGCGCGTTTACTCCCAGAGCGAACCGGCCACAGGCCGCTGGCTACAGCGGTTGTTTCTTTGGCGAAAAATAAAACCTGTCGCGCAGCGTAATTCGATCTAACTGTAAAGATTATGGCTTACGAATTACCAGAATTACCTTATCCGTACGATGCTTTGGAACCGCATATCGATGCGCAGACGATGGAAATCCATTATACCAAGCATCACCAGACTTACGTTAACAACCTAAACAACGCGATCAAAGGCAAAGCTGATCTCGAAAAGAAGTCGGTTGAGGATTTGGTCAGTGATCTCAAAGCGGTGCCGGAAGACATTCGCACCGTTGTGAGGAACAACGGCGGAGGGCATGCGAATCACTCGTTCTTTTGGAAAATAATGGGACCGAATGCCGGCGGCGAACCGAAAGGCAAACTCGCCGATGACATCAAATCAACATTCGGGAGCTTCAACGATTTCAAAGAGAAATTCGCTGCCGCTGGTGCGGGACGTTTTGGCAGCGGCTGGGCGTGGCTAATCAAGAATAAGAACGGAAAGCTCGAGGTCATTTCGACGCCAAACCAAGACAGCCCTCTGATGGACGGCAACATACCGATCCTCGGCGTCGATGTTTGGGAGCACGCTTATTATCTCAAGTATCAAAACCGGCGCCCCGATTACATCAAAGCCTGGTGGAACGTGGTGAACTGGGACGCGGTGGCGAAGAATTACTGAGTGGCCTTTGGCAAGTTCTGCTGTAGCGGCGGTCGATGACCGCCGCTAAACTTGTACGCGTTCACCGGTCAAGGAGTGTCTCAACGCAGGCATGGCTTATCTAAACGAAAACTATCTTAAACTTCAGACAGGCTATCTTTTCCCAGAGGTTGCGAGGCGGGTGCGCGAATTTTGCGAAGCCAATGCTGAGGCGGCCAAGCGACTTATTCGATGCGGAATCGGGGACGTCACCGAGCCGCTCCCACGTGCGGCAATTGATGCGATGAAGCGAGCTGTCGAAGAGCTCGCGCATCGCGAGACCTTTCGCGGCTATGGCCCCGAACACGGCTACGAATTTTTAAGATCGGCAATCGCTCAGCACGATTATCGCGACCGCAACATCGACATTGCTGACGACGAAATTTTTGTCTCTGATGGCTCGAAATGCGATTGCGGTTACGTCCTCGACATTCTCGGGGATCAAAACAAAGTCGCGGTACCTGATCCGGTATATCCGGTCTATGTCGATACAAACGTGATGACGGGTCGCAGTGGGCCGGCAAGAAAAGATGGGAGTTACGAAGGAATTCTTTATTTGCCGTGCACAGCTGAAAACGGATTTGTTCCCGATCCACCGGCAGAACATGCCGATCTTATCTATCTTTGTTTTCCCAATAATCCAACGGGAGCCGTCGCGTCACGTAAACAGCTCTCACGGTGGGTGGATTACGCGCACAAGCACGACGCGCTACTTCTCTTCGACGCCGCGTACGAAGCCTATATTTCCGATCCAGATGTTCCGCATTCCATATTCGAAATTCCGGAAGCAAGGGAGTGCGCGATTGAATTGCGCAGCTTTTCCAAGAACGGCGGGTTCACCGGCGTACGTTGCGGATTTACAGTCATGTCGAAATCGGTACTCGCGCAGACAGAGAACGGTCGCCAGCTTCCCCTCCATCCGCTGTGGCAGCGGCGGTGGAGCACGAAATCGAACAGCGTGAGTTATCCGGTGCAACGCGGCGCTGAGGCGCTTTACTCGCCTGAAGGCCGCAAGCAATCTCGTGCGCTGATTGAGCATTACATGGGCAATGCAAAGATTCTTCGCAGCGCCGCGGCGAATGCCGGTCTCGATGTTTTCGGCGGCACAAATGCGCCGTACATCTGGGTGAAAACACCCGATGGCCTAACGAGCTGGCAAATGTTCGATCGGATGCTGCGCGAGTTGAATATCGTCATCACACCCGGCGCCGGTTTTGGC
>Ga0193734_1000155_pt1 | contig 10199 bp, 10 predicted proteins | sample U1m1metaG_FD_145079 | JGI IMG/M metagenome (GOLD analysis project Ga0193734, IMG submission 145079) | Soil microbial communities from a riparian zone of the East river system, Colorado, United States - U1m1 | ecosystem: Environmental > Terrestrial > Soil > Riparian zone | place: USA: East River... | reverse complement strand
AGGTTGGTGCTAAACATGTCGCTATGGAGGAGCTTTTAGAAGAAAGCGATTTTCTTTCTCTTCATTGTTCTTTGAATAGTGAAAGTTATCATATAATCGATAAATCAAACCTTAGACGAATGAAAATAGATTCCTACGTAATTAATTCAGCACGAGGTCAAATAATTAATGAGACAGATCTGATCAAAGCGCTAAAGCAAAGATGGATTGCAGGAGCAGGATTAGATGTATTTGAAAAGGAGCCACCGTCACCAAATAATCCATTATTGAGGATGAAAAATGTAGTATTATTGCCTCATATAGGCAGTGCCACATTTTTGACTCGGACAAGAATGGCTGAAGTAGCAGCTAAAAATTTACTAAACATCTTGAACCAAAAAAGCGCAATTTACATTGCAAATAAGTAATCACCATCAAGGCTATTCTTGATTACTCGAAATAGTCATCAAAATGAGATTATCGGAGTCCCATAAGATATATGTCCATAATACCACAATCTCTTTTGAGAATAAGCTAAAGGTTGATAACTATCAAGAATCTTGTCAAGAAGTATGAGAATTTAACCGTCCTTAATCATGTTAACCTTGAGGTGTATGATAATGAGATATTTGGTCTTCTTGGGCCCAATGGTGCAGGAAAAACAACACTAATTCATATTCTTGCCACATTGATCAAACCCACCTCAGGAACTGCGATAGTAAATGGATATGACATAACAAAAAAGCCTTCAAAGGTAAGATCTAGTATAGGTATTGTATTTCAAGCACCGAGTAGCGATGATATGCTTACAGGTTATGAAAATTTAAAGTTACACTCACTTCTATATGGAGTATCTAGAGAAACTAGGGAAAGGAGGATATCTGAAGTATTAGAATTAGTAGGTCTTACACATAGGAGAAATGATCAGGTGAAGAAATACTCTGGTGGTATGCGTAGACGGTTAGAGATTGCAAGAGGCTTAATTCATAAACCAAAGGTAATTTTTTTGGATGAGCCAACGTTAGGTCTTGATCCTAGTAGCAGAGAAATAATGTGGAAATATATTGATAGGTTGGCAAAAGATGAGAAAATTACGCTAATACTTACAACGCATTATATGGAGGAAGCAGATTTTCTCTGTAACAGGATTGGCTTTATAGATAAAGGCAAAATAATCGCGGTTAATTCACCGTCAAGGCTAAAAGAAAGTCTAGGAGGCGAGATAATAGAAATAGCATTGAGAAATCAACAAGAGGTTGGCGCTATAGATGGTCTAGAAAACCTCTTAAAACAATACAACTTTGTACATAAAGTTGAATTAAATGAGAAAAAAGGAAATATTGTTATTTATGTGGAGGATGCAAGCCATGATCTGCCGATTATTATCAAAGCAATTGATAATAACAGCAATAATAACAATAATGTGAAATCGGTAGACTTTAGGAGACCTACGCTTAACGATGTTTTTCTTAAATTCACGGGAAGAAATATCATGATACAACAAGAAGATCCGGCTGAGGGAGGCTTTACAGAAAGATATGCTCAATATGGAAATAAATAAGAATACCGTAGAAATAGAATTAGGTAAATTATATGCTATTTGGCTTAGAGAGTTCAAAGTCTTTTTGAGAGAAAAGAGCAGACTTGTCGCCTCTACATTCACTCCTTTATTGTGGCTATTTGTTATTGGAGCAGGTTTTGGATCTACTGTAGGTAATCCATCCTCAACTTCTCCTAATGGTAATGCAGGGATAGGAGGCTTAGTATCTGGAATAGACTATCAGCAATTTATTTTTCCAGGCATAATTTGTATGTCTGTTATTTTTTCTTCCGTTTTTTTTGGTTCGTATATAATATGGGATAGAAAGTTTGATTTTCTTAAAAGTGTAATGGTTGCTCCAGTTAGCAGAACAACAATTTTTATAGGGAAGACCTTCGGAGGAATGACTACATCGCTAATACAAGCTGCGATATTACTGGCAATTGGATTGGCTATCGGAATCAATTATACTCCAATATCAATTGTGGCGATCACCGTCTTAATTCTGCTACTTTCATTTGCACTGACGTCATTAGGTCTTACTCTTGGAAGCTATATGGAGAGTTTAGAAGGCTTTCAATTAATAGTAAGCTTTGTAGTATTTCCTCTTTACTTTTTAAGCGGAGCATTATTTCCTTTAAATAATCTTCCATCATGGCTTTCTTACCTAACCATGATAGATCCTGCCACTTATGCTGTAGACGCTATAAGAAACATGATGCTTGGATTAGACGGTAAGAATCCATTTGTTGTGGATATTGGTGTTTTGGCATTGTCTGTAGTAGTTTTAGGGACAATTGGGATGCTCTCGTTTAGAAGAATGAAGGCTGTTTAATAAATAACCAGTCTAAAATCATGAATCAATCGATCAAGGATGCATTTCTATCTCATATTTCATTCCCTCGTAGTTTGGCAAGCCAATGAGGTAAATTTAAATTACATTTTATCCATTAGTAGTTACTATACCACCAAAGGCTTGCGCATAAAAAGATTTGACAATAAATAGCAAAAATAGTTTAGATGTTTCACACATGTCAGGATTGACCGCAGCAGTCTACATCTTAAAATGCTTCTCCGAAGGTAAAAGCAGGGATCAGATAGTGAATAATAATTTTAAAGGCAATAAACAATTAGCCTCAATATGGATAAATTTTCTCAAAGCAAACCACTGGCTTGAGCAGAATACAGCAGAGGCCAATAGCAAGATATCAGTTTCCGAGGAGGGTAAGAAATGGCTAAGAAGATACGAATTTGCTCTAAAAAATAAAGTAATGCAACTGAATATGAAGAGAAAATAAAGTAAATCATCATCAATTCATCGCTCATTATAAAACTAACAAACTTGGAAAAAGAATGAGAAACAAATCAAAAATCAGCCAAGGTTTCTTAGAGCATAATAAACAATAGTTGCGGTGGCATAGCTGCTGCTAGTACTTCGGTTTAAAGAGACAGATGATGGGTCTTTTAATTATGAAGGAGAAGACTCACATACTATTCCTCAATAGCGAAAAATCACCATTTTAAAATCAGGTTATGTTTCAATTTGAATATTGATAGCCATACTACTCTCTTTCTTATCTAGGTTCTAACTGAATTCAAATGTAGAGGCAAACTGAAAGCAGGCGCGAACATACATTGATTTAACAGCAAGCACATGCGATAACTTCATTTAAAGCATGTTAGTAAAAGCATGCAGTTCTAAAATATTTGAAATGCCATAGTTGCAAGAGATGCTGCAGACGGGATATAAGCAAAAACTTCACACGGATTTAAACAACATAATCATAATGCCTTAACCCGTTCGTCGGAGAAGTAGTAAATCTAAATATTGCCTATGAAAAGATTGCTAACAATATTTTATTATTTTCTAAATATTTTTTATGTTTGTTAGTAAATTGCTTGTGGTTGTATCTGCAATGAGAAGATCGCATGCCGATCCAGCATAGTACCAGCTCCTGAGTTTAAGCCCGTTACTCTAATCTTTAGACTTGAAATTTCTGATCCTGATAAATTGTATTTGTCAGCTAAAACGGTCTTTATTTGAGACTCAGGATCAGATATCCGATTAACCTGCGATGACGACAACTGTATCGCAATATGAAGTGGTTTTGATAACATTGTCGCTGGAATTTTTCCAGATGTATCGTTTAGGATGGAAAAGCTGATCTTATTGACCAATAAATTATTTGGCTCAGAAGTTGCAAACGAATTAACAGAGTAAAATACCCTGACATCAAGCAAACTGTGAATCTCATCTATCGATATTGTATTTGCAGTAGTAAATACACTATTGCCAGAGAAAGAGGAACCTAATAAACCATTGTTTGATTGCACTAGAATGACCACAAATCCTTCTACAAGGTTCGTTCCGGCGTTGTTAATTCCGGTGTTAACTAGCTCAAGAATGTCTTTGCAACTTAATTCGGTTGTTTTTTGTGGTTCTATGGTCTTTATAACTGAATTGGTCACCGGCTTACCGTTATTGACTATTGTATTCAATAAAATTGTGACTGGAGAATAATCTTGTCTGTTAAAAATGCCAATTGCTGTATCATAGTATCCTGGTCCAAGTGGACCTTGACCTCCAGTGATCGTGCCACATTCAAATTTTGCTGTAAATGTTAAACCACTGATTTGCTTTGTGTTGTTATTATTGGCACCGTTTGTCAGAAGAGAATAGTTATTATAATTATTATTACTCATGTTATTAGCTATGTTATGGTTATTGTGCTGATTCAAGATAGCGGGATTTGCCTGATGCTTCGAAGAATAGGAACCGAAAGAGGAGGAATTTCTATCTTTAAGCATTTGAGGAGATTGATTTGATGCTTCGGTAACAACAGTCATCAATAATACACCTAATCCCACCACCGAAACAACAACAGAAATTATGAGTTTTCCAAGAGGCATAGTGGTTAATGAGATTCTAATTTTTAATCGACTCTACATAATTTATACTCTTGTTATTGAAAGATCTAACACCATGGGCTACAGTCACAAATTTTATCTGGACCTTAGATTACTAAACAATAAGAGAAGCAACCATAATTAGTATTCTCGTACTTCATTTTTACAACAACAAACTGTAGTTTAATTACATATTATACCATGGAAAGCATTAAGTTCTATGCTGTATCACCCACTATACAATGAAAAAGACAATGATAATATCGCCTATAATCGTTCTAACAGCGATAGCTTTTGCGGTTGCGTTAGCAGCTATAGGAACTTCACAACTCGTGCATGCTCAGACAAACAAGACAAGTGGAGGAGCTACAAATGCTACCGCAGCTGGTAGTAATGTGACAGGACCAACAAATACTACTAACAAAACAGATATCGGCACTGCCAGCCAAATAGAAAACTTAACTAAAGGCAATGCTGGTTCATTGCAAAACGGCAGTAATATAGCGGGTCCAAGTAGCGCTAATACAACTGCTGCTAATAATACTGGTGCCTATAATGCATCAAGCCAAAACAAGTCAGGAAATCCACTGAGTAATCTTCCAGTAATTGGAAAATTTTTCAAATGATTAACTATAGAACAGAACTGAAATCATGGTTACTGTAAAGATATAAGTCAAACCATTTACCTCTTTTTCTTTATGTTTTTTTTTAGTTAGAAATTTTTCAATATTGCTCAACATCATAGAGAAAGGGATCGCTGTTGTCAAATCCGGATTGCATTAGCAGATACTATAAAAGAGAATCCCTATAGATAATCGATCCTGGAATTAAGGGGAATAGAGGCAGTAGTGTTCCCTGGTGATATTGAAAGAAGTGCAAATGCAGTTGCATCTCAACGAGGTATAAATAAAGTCATTGCTCAAGTCTTGCCAAAACAAAAAGAAAAGCAATCTCTAAACTTCAAGATCAAGAAAAAAAGATAGTGGCAACGGTAGGAGATGGGATCGATGATGCACCTACTTTAGTAAAGCCGATTTAGGCATTGCAACAGTATCAGGGCCAGATGTCGCGAGAGAGACTGGAGAAATCATATTAATAAAAGATGAAAGGGATATAGTTACATCTGTAAATCTAGGAAGAAAGACAGAATCAAAGATAAAGCAAAGCCTCTTCAGGCCTTTTGCATAGGAATTTCGGGTGACTTATGATTGCTGGCGCAGCAATGGTAATGATGCTCCGAAACTGTAGCTGGAAATTCATTAATGCTGGAAGGTATAAACCTAAGTTTGAGAGCAAAAAACTAGAAGTGAAAGAGGGTGAAACAAACTCTAACCAAGAATATCCTCGTAAGAATACGGCAAATTACTGATTTGTTTCTATACATAAGCAGTACTAGCAATTATGACAAACTTGTAGCCTGATCCAAATTATCTGTTTCAGAGTAGTTAGAATTTAAAAGGGGAAATGTTAACATATTAAAAAGAATGATAATGACAGCGTCTACAGTGCAGAACACAATGATCGAGGTAAGTTAACCCAGAGAATGATAACAGTATATACAGATGCTTCAGGAGAACCTCACAATATTTATGGATATTGTATCTCAGAAACAAAGGAAGAAAAATTTATTCGCAGTAAGTATAGGCTAGGTTCTATGGAAGCAGAATTTATGGCTATCATAGAGGCCTTGAATAGCAACACTGTCAGAAATTCCAAGCAAACGATAATCTATACAGATTCAGAAAGTATAGTTGATTTTATTACTAGAAGAGTACATAAACCAAGAGGAAGTATAGTAAGATTGCTTACAATTCAAATTCTCAATATTGTAGACAACTTAGAAAATAAACCATCCTTTTTATGGATTCCAAGAGAACGTAATTTAGCAGGTATACTAATCGAAGATGAAGTTCCAAAAAAAATAAACAAAAGGATGCTCTTCAAGGAATCGCTTTTACGTTAACTAACTACAAAGCACATACATCTTCACTGTAACGACATCCTTATCTACTAATGGTACGACAGATAGATTAGTTATTGAAAAGGTGATGAGGATGTTACTTGGATAGGGGCAAATCATTGACTACAGCTGAATTTATCAATAATTTTCCATTTGCGTCCCAACGTGCTAAACAGGTGAGGATACTAGAAGAGATTTGTACCGCTTTCAATTCGGGTTACAAATACATTGTCCTCGAGGCTCCTACTGGTTTCGGTAAGAGCCCGGTAGCTATATCTGTTGCTACGACTTTGGGCTCAAGTTATATATGTACTTCAACAAAGGATTTACAGACCCAATATTCAAAGGATTTTCCATATATTAATGCAGCAAAGGGAAAGAATAACTTTCCTTGTTTGGTAAAAGAAGATTTTGTGAGAAACGGCACATATAGATGTGGAGTGTGTGTTTCAGACGATACAAATGAATGCCGTCATGCAACAGTGGGATATGGGCCATGCATTACAGACGAATTCTTCAGAGATAGCTGCAAGTACAGAACCCTTCTAAAAGATTACAAAATAGCGTTCAAGGGCTCAGGTGACGAACGAGTATTCATCGATAGCGATCGTAAAGACCATTATCTCAAGGAATATTCGCAATGGCTGCATCTCAAAAATCTAAAAGATCGAAGAATATGGAAGCCCTGTGAATACTTTGACCAACTGAATATGGCCTTAACTTCAAGTCATTCTATATTCAATTATTCTAATTTCTTGGCGTTCTTACTGCAAAGCAAAAAGGGTCTACCTTCAAGAGAACTCTTGGTATTGGATGAGGGACATCTATTGGAAACAGAAATAGTAAAATTCAGAGGATTATCCATATCCAAAAGAAGATGGAAAAGATATCTTACAGAAAATCGTCTAAAGATAATCGATTTTGGCTACAATGATATAGAAAAGTGGATCGATTTTTTAATTGAATTGGAGGCAATTATGCTTAACCTACTTGGTTATGACTCCATGGTAGAATCATTAGATGTACAAAGGAAGATCAAATATAATTGGACAGGCAAACGTTATCATACATCAAAGTCAACCAACTACAAGGACAGAATAGGAAGAATAACTTCGGCATCTGATTTATTCGATAGCGATGAAGAAATAGTTCAAAAATATGAAGAAGGTATTCCAAAAAGATCGTTAGCAGCAACTAACAAAATAATTGATGAACTTGCTGTGGATGCTATTCGAGATATAGAGAAGCTCACTCTGACGATCAATAATCTTCTCTCTAACCCAAAGAACTGGATAATATCTGACATAAAAAAGGAGAACTGCGAAGTAATTAAGGTAGAATTTAAGCCGTTAGATATATCATCATATTGTAAAGGTGTATTTGAAAAGTGTTCTAAAACAATGATAATGAGTGCAACAATCCTAAACGCTAAGGCATTTTGCAGAAGCGTTGGCCTAAATCCTGATGAAGTAAAATTTATACAAGTTGAATCTGAATTTCCAGTTGAAAATAGGCCTATCTATATTTTAAACATTGCCTATCTTAATTTCAGAAATCTACAACTACAAGAAGTGAAATCTAGCATTACAAGGGCAATTGATAATATCATGACAATGCATAAAAATGACAAAGGAATAATTCATACTACTTCCTATGAACAAATTAATTTTATCAAAGAAAATATATCCCAGACAAATGCACGGAGGCTCATAATAACCGATCCAGAGACACAGAGAGATGAAGTTATAGCACAACACATTAATAATACCACAAAGCCGACGGTTCTTATCTCTCCATCACTGCATACTGGTCTTGATCTAAAAAATGAACTTTCAAGATTCCAAATTATGACGAAGGTCCCCTATCCTAACAAAGGTGATAGATGGATCAGTGCTAAAAGAGAAAGAGATGAAGAATGGTACTACTGGCAAACAGCCCTGAAACTCATACAAGCTTATGGCAGATCTATAAGGTCACACGAAGATTGGGCAAAGACCTACATTCTGGATTCATCCTTTGGCTACTTTGTAAGGAAGAATAGAAATATTTTACCTGCGTGGTTTATCCAAGCAATCAGAGATAAAAGGTTGTTGACTGTTTAAACTTATAAAAACAAAGACACAGGGATAAGGTCGTTAACTAATAGCCCTATGTAACTATCAATTATCAAGCTTCCTGGTTGTCACTAGTGGAGTTTTCGCTGCATGTCTCATGAAACAGTTTTAACTCAATTTATTCATAGCATTTGAGATATATTTTATCACAATTATAAGTAATATTATATTACAATTGTGATAAAGTTCGTATTAATGTATATGTATTGCATGGATAAAATATTTTTATACAATAACTACCATTATTATATCACGATACCGACAACAATTACATAACGTTGGTGCTTAGCGGCGCAGCAAACAAAACTGAGACTGTGTAACCTCGGCAAAGGCTGTAGTATTAGGTTCACACCCTCAGAATCGCCAAGCACCAGCAAATGATTTAGTTGTTGGAATATTTTCATCTCAAAGCGATGAAATTCATAAAAAAACGGAATAGGAAATTCTGTTTAATAGATCTTGAACAACAATTACTTATCTCGACTTTAATAAATTACCTCTAGTAAATGGATGTTGTTGAGGTAAGGAGATCCTGAATCCGACTAGGCATAATACCTATCCTAGACAAGGAAGATCCTATATGAAGCCATCTGGTTTTTTATACTAGGCAAGTAGCATCAATAGAATCTTTAAGAGCAAGATGCTTATTTGATTACTATAGTTTGGTTATGTCAGATGAAACCAACATCCCTGACAATTTCGAAGAAGACAAAGAGTTACTTGTAGAGGAAGTCCAGCCTAAAGAACAAGAACAACAACTACCCGTAGCTGAAGGCCATGAAACTGAAGTCCTTCGACAACAACAAGAACAAGCAGGAGGAGGAAAAAACACTTCTACGTCTACTCCAAAGGCAATTAGATTAGCAACCATCTCAAAGTTATTGGATAAACAGACAACTCAAATAAACAAAATAGGACAGATGCTTCAACCATTGCAAAGGCAGCTAAAATCAGTGGAGATGAGATCAGAATTGATCAAACCAATATACTCACAGCTCAAGCAATTACAAAAACAAATGTCACAGGTTCAAAAGGAGAGTCAGAAGATAAGATTATCACTATCAAGTAAGAAAACTTCCACCAAGAAGAAGAAGAGTAAAAGCAAGAAGTAGACACTAAAACAAATATTGAGAGTGTTGTACCCATCGGACCTAAGTCACAACACTCTAGAATGTCAGTTGAGTTACATAAAGGAGAACGATATATAATAAAAAGTTAAGGATGTTAGGATATAGTAACACTCCGTGCAATTATTGTAAAAACAAGATACAGCATAACTTGCCAGAAATGAAAATGCCAAAGGATAAAACCAATCGATTACAAGAGGTCCAAATGGGACATGCTCTCGCGAATCCAGTTGATATTAATCCATTTCGTAAGGATGATTCGAAATAGCCAGAATAATATTCACAAGCTTGCCATTTGTTCTGTAACTACCCTGGCATACTGCTCTTCAATCGTATTCAATATTTTTGCCATGCTTATAATAAGACACAACGTTCTAAGATATCTTCTTTTCCCACCTTTCAAAAGCTATTCTGACGTGGTCTAATCTCAGTGATATCATGGAAGGCGAGAACGTTCAGTTGTAAGGTAATTTGTAGAGATTTATCGATAAAGAGACTCGGCAGCGACTAATAAATTTCAGTATTATTGTTACTATCTTATATATATCACAGCTTCTATTATATGAAAATAT
>Ga0193734_1000153_pt1 | contig 10239 bp, 4 predicted proteins | sample U1m1metaG_FD_145079 | JGI IMG/M metagenome (GOLD analysis project Ga0193734, IMG submission 145079) | Soil microbial communities from a riparian zone of the East river system, Colorado, United States - U1m1 | ecosystem: Environmental > Terrestrial > Soil > Riparian zone | place: USA: East River... | reverse complement strand
GTCGCGGGCGTTTCCCTATTTGCCCAGATGTTCGAGCGCGTTGCGCATCGGCGCGCTCGAAACTTTGATCATGCCTTGCAGGGGGTGAGTCATGTCCAGGATAATGAAGATCGCGCCCGAGACCGACAACGCGCTGATGAGCAGGACGGTGATGACGGTGGCATTGCGAGGTGCAAGAAGGCCGAAGCTGATGTGAAGCATCGTGAGCCAGAAAAGCAACACCACCAGGAACGGTATCGGAATCACGTGCTGCATCTGTTCGATCAAGAGCCAGCGGGACTGGCGCAGATCGCTGATGATCTGCTGCGCCGTAGCGAATAACTGGCGCTGGGCGTCAGTCGTTGGCGTGACTTTGAGCAGCGTCATCTGCACGAACTCCATTCCATTCGCTTGCTCGTAGCCGGTCAATCCCGAAGCCTCGTTTTTTTCCGCTGGCCAGAGCATCTCAATCGTGGCGGCGACAGTGTTGTGCAATTGCTCGCGAGTGGCTTTGGTCTCCGGACCATAGTCCGCCAGAACGCGATCCAGCAGGATGATTTTCGCGCTGCGCTGCGTGATTTCGGCCTCGGTCGAGTCGAATGTATTTTTGGCCGAGGCCACGAGAAGGCCGAGGACCAGAGCGGAGACAGTGGCAATCATGCCGGCACCCACTTTCACGGTGTCCTTGGAATCATCGCGAAGATGATAATCCGGCAGCAGGCCACGCAGCACCAAACCAAGCAAAACTCCGCCGAAGATGCACCCGGCACTGATTAAGCCGATGGCCAGTGAACTCGTCATATAACTCTGTCGGTTGGTTCTTTTCCGGTCTCGGAAGTCAGCGGGACCGTGCAGAAACGGCCCGCGATTACACTGCTTGTCAACGACGACGACAATCGCAACTAGGCGACCCTGGGCGATTCATAAGTCACCAAAGGAGGCCGTCTAAACAGTTCCATCAATTCGCAACAGAAGCGTGCGAGCGGAAAGTCCCAGAAAGGTCTTTTGCACACGACGGATAAACCTTCTCTCACCCAGGTTTCCATTCCGCCATCAACGACAACAGGCTGACGGCATCCTGCGCCGGTAAGCATCCCGGCAGCCAGGCTCGCCCGTACACGGTTATTACAGATGATGTACAAGGGTTCGGTCGCTTCGCGCTTACGTCCCCGGAGCAGCTTGGCTGCTAAAAGCTCTCTTAACGGGAAGGACTGCGCGCCTCGAATATGAAAACTTCGGAACTCTTGCTTCGTCCGGACATCAATGAGGTCCAGAGGTTGGCGCTTGTCTATCAATGCTGCCATTGCGGAGGAATGAATGGTTAACATACAACTCAACTTTGTCTGAAAATGATCTGGCCGGCTATTGGACCTTAGGCCTATGTCCGTGCCGCCATTGATATAGCGGTCTTAACTTTACCTTGCGGTGGGTTTCGCCGTGTCGGCGACAAAATGCCAATTTGTGATTCTGTAGGTTGCGACTTCATCGTGATCTTGCTTAGCGTGGCGTCGCGCTCATCTCCTTGGTCGATTCGAGGAGAGGACTTCCGGGTGGGTTCTGCGAGGAGCCATAGCGCTAACGACCGCATGGGACTAAAGTCCAATATGCCGAGGGAACAAAAAGGCGCAGGCTGGTCTGAAGCTGCTGGTCGCGAAGCTGGTTCGCCAGCTCGTCCTATCCCATAAGCCCAACATCAACCGATCAGGACATCCATGAAAATCCCATTACTCTTCGCAATTACCGTTCTCACAATCACCAACCTCGCAGCGAAGACTGCCAATCCCCCGTCAGATCCGGGCTGGCCGCGACAACGCACGAACGAAAAGGGGCGCCTGGTTTATTACCAGCCCCAGGTCGACGCTTGGACAAATTTTAAGGAGCTCTCCTTCCGCATGGCTTTTTCCCTTACTCCGAAAGGTGGGAAAGAGATCGTCGGCGTCGTCGAGGTGCAGGCGCAGACGGATGTGAATGTCGACGATCATAGCGTCTTGCTTAGGGACTTTAAAATTAAGGACGTCAAGCTTCCTGGACTCGATCCCGAGAAGACGAGTCAGATGGACCAAGCGGTCCGCAGTTTCCTGCCGCCGGACCATACCGTCGTTATGGCCTTGGACCGGCTGGTCGCGAGCGTGGAGAAAGCGCAAGCCCCGGCAACCGTGCAGGTGCAGAACGATCCTCCTAAAATCTTTGTCAGCTACACCCCAGCCATCCTTTTGGACATAGACGGTGAGCCGACGCGCGCGCAGATCGCCGATACCAACATGGGCTTCGTCGTTAACTCTAACTTTCCGCTCTTCTTCGAGAAGGGCGGTGACAACTATTTATTTACGGGCGAACAATGGCTGAAGTCACCCATTCTGGAGGGACCATGGGCGCCGGTGGCCAACCTCCCGAAGGACATGACCAAAGTCGCCAACGATCCGCAGTGGGCGCAAATGAAGAAGCCTATTCTCTCTCCCTCGGCCAAGGGAAAACCTCCCACGATCTTCTATTCGAACAAGCCAGCCGAAGTAATCTTGTTCAAAGGGCAACCGAACTACGCGAACATTCCTGGAACTCAATTGACGGTCGCGACCAATACCGATGCCGATCTCTTCGTTTATACTCCGACCCAGGCTTATTATTACCTGGCGGCGGGCCGTTGGTTTAAGGCGTCTGATTTGAAAGGACCATGGACATATACCACGCCAGACCTACCGCCGGACTTTGCCAACATTCCCGAAAACAGCCCTGCCGGGCGCGTTCTGGTTTCAGTTCCTGGAACCGACGACGCCAAAGACGCCGTCCTGATGGCACAAGTTCCCACGACAGCGACGGTGGATCCAAAGGCTGCAGAACAGGCGAAAGTCACTTACACGGGAGACCCCGAGTTCAAACCGATCGAGGGCACCTCGATGCAGTACGCGACGAACACGGCGGACAAGGTCATCAAGGTTGGCGACGTTTATTATCTTTGCCTGCAAGGGGTGTGGTTCATGTCGCCGAGTGCAACGGGTCCATGGACGACCGCCAATTCAGTTCCGAAAGAGATTTACACGATTCCGGCCAGCTCGCCCGTTTACAATGTCACTTATGTGACCCAGTCCACTACACCCGAGGGGACTGTTCAGTCGAGCTATACCGCGGGATACTTGGGGACTTTCATCACTGGCGCCGCTGTTGGAGCGATCCTCGCCAGTGGCACCGGTTATTACTATCCGCCTTACTATGGTTATCCTGTGGGTGGATATCCCATCTATCGTCCGTATGCTGCCACGTACGGTGTAGGTGCTTACTATAATACATATAGTGGCGCCTACGGAGTTGCCCGCGGGGTTTACGGCCCTTACGGCGGGGCCGCGGCCGGTGCTGCCTACAATCCTTACACCGGGACGTACGCCCGAGGTGCTACCGCGTATGGTCCCTACGGAAGCCGGAGTGTTGCCCAGGCATATAATCCTTATACCGGTACCTATGCTGCCACTAAACAAGGTTCGAACGCCTACAGTTCTTGGGGACAATCCGTCGTCTCTAATGGCAACAAATCCGCTTACGCGCAGCATTACTCCAATGCGAATGGGACGGTTGGATCGATTCAGGGCTCACAGGGTGGGGCTGCCGCGGGCGCTTCTACCAAGTACGGGGACACCGCCGTGGCCAAGACCTCCAGCGGTAACATGTACGCCACCCACGACGGCAACGTTTACAAAAACACCGGGAACGGTTGGAGCTCATACGATAACGGCAACTGGAACTCGGTAAATAGTTCGAAGAACGCTCAGGCGCAGAACTACCAAAAGTCCGATAGTAGTAGTTCCAATCAAGCCGCCGCCCAGCAGCGCGGACAGAGTTCCGAACGCTCGGGACAGTCCCAGCAGCGCGCACAGAGTTCCGAACGCTCGGGACAGTCGGCGCAAAGCCGGAGTTCGGGATCTAGCGAGGTGGACCGGGAGGCGCAGAACCGGGAGCGCGGCGCATCGCAAAGCCAGCGGTTTAGTGAGGCCCAGCTTGGCGGAGGAGGTGGCGAACGCTTTGGAGGTGGCGGAGGCCGCGAGCGTAGCGGTGGCGGGCGTCGACGATGAGATCTCGCAACTCAAATGGCGACTATTATCGATTCGCGGGCATCAAGAGAACATCCTCGTCGCGCAACCGAGTTAGTTCGTGTCGGACTACATTGCCTTAATGAGATCGCTCGCCCGATGTTGCATCTCCAGCAGATTTTAGACAAGGATCCGGAAGCGGCTCCGTAACGGCCCGCCCCCTGCGCCTTCCATGATCAGTAATAAAACTCTGAAGCCTAACGAACGAAGAACAAAAAGAGCCTGGCACTCGCACCCGGGAATGTGGCGATTTTCCACGGTAAAACTTTTGGTTGCTTTGGTTTTGCTGATCGTGATGACACCATTTTTCGAGGAATCTGCGCAGGGCGACCTGATCGAGGCCCTGATGATAACGCTGGTATTGGTGGCAGCCGTCATCGCAATTGGCGGTAAACGTTCGGTGCTGATCGCAGCCGCACTGTTGCTGGTTCCTGCGATCGTTGGGAGATGGCTGAGCTATGCATATCCACAAACTTTCCACCCCTACTTTTTCTTCGGGTTTGGAATCGCCTTCATGGGTCTGGTGGTTTTCAAATTGCTCAGTTACGTCCTACGCTCAATCCAAATTGATACCGAAGTCCTCTGCGCGGCGATCTCGGTTTATCTATTGCTTGGATTGATCTGGGCGCTGGCGTATGCGCTCCTGGCGCAGCTTTCACCGGACAGCTTTGCGTTTGCCGTCAACCCCCATTCTTCCGGCCGGATGGATCGCTTTAACGCCTTCTATTTTAGCTTTGTAACTTTGAGCACGGTCGGCTTTGGCGACGTGACTCCGGTGTCCAAACTCGCGCGGACTCTCGCCGTCATGGAGGCAGTCACCGGCACATTCTACGTCGCCATTCTCATCGCCCGGCTTGTGGCGATGTACGTACCTGCCTCGCGATTCAACTCGCAGGACGAATCAAAAAGGCGATGACGTTAGGCCGATTCAAAAACGTCGCAGGATCAGGCACGCAGCGCGACGTGGTATATAAATTCGCGTCCTTGCATTAAGTACGGCTGGCGGCAACGTTTTTGCGTTCCGCCCAGCGCTGCAGCACCACGTAAAACGCGGGCACAAAAAGCACTGCCAGACAGGTTGAGGCGAGCATGCCGCTTGCGACAGCGAGGCCGAGAGATTTGCGCGCGCTCGCGCCGGCGCCACTGGCAAAAACGAGAGGTAGCACGCCAAGTATAAACGTAAACGAAGTCATCAGGATTGGACGAAAACGCGTTTGGCAGGCTTCCACGGTGGCGTCCTCGATGCTATTGCCCGCGGCGCGACCTTCCCGAGCCATCTCGACAATGAGAATGGCGTTTTTCGCCGAGAGCGCGATGAGGAGAACCAGACCGATCTGCACGTAGAGATTGTTGGCGACGCCCAGAGTGAGCAGTGCGCCGACCGTTCCTAACAACGCCAGGGGGACAGCCAGAATCACCGCCGCCGGCGTGATCCAGCTTTCGTATTGTCCAGCTAACACGAAATAGACCAGAAGAAGGGCAAGCGCGAAGATGAACCAGGTTGAGTTACCGGCCAGCTTCTCCTGATAGGACATCGCGGTCCATTCGTAACTCATACCCGCGGGCAATGTTTTGCGTGCGATGGTCTCCATGGTAGCCAACGCCTGGCCAGAGCTATAGGCGTCGTTGGCGCTGCCATTGATGGCGGCGGAGGGAAACAGATTGTAGAGCGGAAAGACGGAGGCGCCCTGATTCGATTTGATCTCGGCGACCGTTCCCAATGGCACCATCTCTCCCTGCTGGCTACGGACGTGATAACTCTTGAGACTGTCGATTTCCAACCGATAAGGCGCGTCGGCCTGGGCATAGACCATGTAGTTATGTCCAAACCTCGTGAATAGGTTCACAAAGCTGGAGCCGAGATAACTCTGCATCGTTTGATAAATATCGCCGACCACGACGCCGAGCGTTTCGGCCTGGGGTTTGTTGACATCGATCGAGATCTGCGGAACAGAGGCGCGCAGCGGCGTCAGCGCCATCCGGATGACAGGGCTGGATCTCGCCTGCGAGATGATCTCCTCTGTGACAGCCTGGAGGCGCGGAAGATCGAAGGAACCGTCGGTTAGCTGTAGTTGCATTTGGAAGCCACCCGATAAGCCCAGGCCCTGAATGGGCGGCGGCACGATGACCATCGTCTTCGCATCCTGAAAATCCGCCAGACGGGCGGAGACCCCATTGTAAATCGACCGCAGGTCCTCGCCTTTGGGCCGCTTACTCCAGTCCTTTAGCATGAGGTAAACGATGCCCGCGTTAGCTAGTGAGGCATTAGCATCCAGCGGCGACAAACCGCCGATCGCAATCGTGTGTTCGATCGCGGGGTGCTCCCGGCAGATTTTCGTCAGCTTATCCATGACGGATTCGGTCCGCTCCAGTGAAGCGCTGTCAGGTAACTGGACGGTGACCATGGCATAGCCCTGGTCTTCGGTCGGAATGAAGCTGGTGGGAATGCGCGTTAAGCCCCAGCCGGCAAAGCCGATGAGTAACAGGCCGATCACTACCATTACCTCACTGCGCCGCACGACGCGGCGAATCTGCCGCACGTAAAAATTTTCCACGCGCGCATAAAGAGCATTAAAGCCTCGGAAGAAAATGTTCTTGCGACGAGTGCGATCGGGCTGGCGCAACCAGAGCGCGCACTGCGTTGGTTTGAGGGTGGCGGCATTAATGGCGCTAATCAAAGCAGTCGCCGCTATGACAAGCGCGAACTGACGATACATCTGCCCGGTAATACCCGGCATGAATGCCGGCGGCACGAAGACGGACATCAAGACGAGAGTAACTCCGAGAATGGGTCCAAAGAGTTCGTTCATGGCGTCGATGCTCGCCTGCTTCGGAGTTTTGCCGCGTTCGAGATGCTGGACCGCGCCTTCGACCACGACGATGGCGTCATCGACCACGATGCCAATGGCGAGGACAATGGCGAAGAGAGTCAGTAAGTTAATGGTAAAACCCATCACCGACATTGCGGCAAACGCGCCGATAATCGTGACCGGGACGGTGGTGGCCGGAACAAGTGTCGCGCGCCAATCTTGCAGGAAAACCACGATGACGATCAGGACCAGCGCGCCCGTCTCGAAGAGTGTGTGATAAACTTCATTGACGGATGCCTTGACGAACAGCGTGGTGTCGAACGGGATGCTATAAAGCAGACCTTTGGGAAAACTCTGCGCCAGTTCGGCCATGGTGGCGCGGACGCGCTTTGCGGTATCCAGCGCGTTGGCCTCCGGCAATTGATAGATGGCGATGCCACCGGCGACCTTGCCGTCCATTTTAAAAAACTGGCTATAGGTCTGCGCGCCTAACTCAATTCGGCCGATATCGCGCAGGCGGGTGATTTGTCCGCCTTGATCGGGAGCATACTTAACGATGACATCCTCGAACTCCGCGACAGTTGAGAGGTCGCCTTTTACGTCAATCGTTAGCTGAAAATCCTCGCCCGCTGGCGCAGGCGGCGTATTGATTTGCCCGGCACTGACGAAAGCGTTTTGCTTCTGGATGGCCGCGATTACATCGCTCGGCATGAGCGAGCGTTGCAGCATCTGGCGCGGATCCAGCCAGACACGCATGCTGTATTGCCCGATCCCGAACACGTTCACGTCCGACACTCCTTGCACGCGGGCGAGTTTGTCGCGTAACTGCAGAGTGGCAAAGTTACTCAGAAACAAGGCGTCGTACTTAGCGTCGAGCGAAGTAAGAGTAATGATTTGTAAAATGGCGGTCGATTTCTTCTTGGTCACCACCCCTTGTTGCTGAACGGCCTGGGGCAATTGCGCGAGGGCAGCGGAGACGCGATTTTGCACGAGCACCTGCGCGAAGTTGAGATCGGTCCCAACGTTAAAGGTAATAGTAAGTGTGTAGCGGCCATCCGAGGTACAGGTGGACTGCATGTAAAGCATGTTCTCGACGCCATTGACCTGTTGCTCGATCGGCAGCGCGACTGTCTCGACCATCGTTTTTGCGCTCGCTCCGGGGTAGTTCGCCGTAACCTGGATAGTGGGCGGCGTGATAGGGGGATATTGCGCCACCGGCAGATTGAATAGCGCCACTCCGCCGAGTAGCATGATCACCAGCGCGAGGACATTCGCGAGCACCGGCCGCTCGATAAAGAATTTGGCGAACACCGTCGTCTTCCTAGCGCGACTTACTCTATCATAATGGGTGCCGCGCGCCCTTTCGCTCCGTCCACCTTTGCAGCACAACGAAAAAGGCGGGCACGAATAACACTGCCAGACAGGTGGAAGCCAGCATGCCGCTGGCGACTGCGATTCCAAGGGAGCGCCGCGCGCTCGCACCAGCGCCGCTCGCCAGCACGAGCGGCAAGACGCCTAGGATAAAGGTGAATGAAGTCATCATTATCGGGCGGAAACGGACCTTTGAAGCATGAACCACCGCATCAATAATGTCCTTGCCCGCCGCGCGACCTTCCCGCGCCATCTCTACGATTAGAATTGCGTTCTTGGCCGAGAGCGCGATGAGCAGGACGAGCCCGATCTGCACATAGATATTGTTCGCCAGTCCAATACTCAGCAGCGCCGCCACGGTGCCGAGTAATGCCAGCGGGACGGCGAGAATCACCGCCACCGGAGTGATCCAGCTTTCGTACTGTCCGGCCAGAGCGAAGTAAACAAGCAGAATGGCCAGTCCAAAAATGAAATAGGCGGAGCTACCAACCAGGTTTTCCTGATAAGCGAGAGCCGTCCACTCGAAGTTCATCCCCGGCTTTAGGACTTTGCGCGCGGCCGCTTCCATGCTCGTTAGGGCCTGACTTGAACTGGAGTTTGCCGCGGGTGCACCGTTAATCGTGGCCGAAGGAAAGAGATTGTAGAGCGAGATGGCAGTCGGCCCTTGCGAGGGCTTGATATCCGCGAGCGCGCCGATGGGCACCATATCTCCGCTCTGACTGCGCACGAAGAGTTGCTTGATTCCTTCAGCATCGAGACGAGACAGCGGATCTCCCTGGACATAGACCATGTAGTTATGACCGAAACGCGTAAAGAGATTGACGTAGGTCGAACCGAGTGAGCTCTGCAGCATGTTGTAAACGTCGCCCACATCGACGTTCAAGGTTGCGGCTTGGGCCCGGTTTACGGTCAGCGAAAGCTGCGGAACATTCGCGCGGAAGGCGGTGAAAGCATTCTGGATCGCAGGCGCGGCGTTCACTGTCTGCACGATCTGATCGGTCGCCTCCTGCAGCCGGGCGAAATCATAGCTGCCATCGGTTAGTTCTACCTGCATTTGAAAGCCGTTGGCGGCGCCGAGTCCCTGGATCGGTGGCGGAACTAAAAGGCGGGTGCGCGCCTCCTGCATATTCGCGAGCTGAGTTGAGAGGCTTTGGTAGATATGCCGGAGATCCTGGCCTTTGCCACGATCTTCCCAATTCTTCAGCATCAGATAAACGATGCCTGCGTTAGCCAGCGACACGTCGCCATCCAATGGAGAAGGTCCGCCAGTCCCGATAGCTACCGCACGTTCGACGCCGGGCGTTTCCAACCCCAGGCGCGCGATCTCGTCCATTGCCTTTTCGATTCGTCCAAGCGATGCCCCATCGGGTACCTGCACTGCCACCATGAGATAACCCTGATCCTCGGGCGGAATGAAACCGCTCGGGATCTTCGTTAATCCCCAAAGGCCCAGCGCGACAAGGACAAGTGCCAGCAGGACCATCGGCCGGCTGCGCCGCACCATCGCGCCAATAACGCGCAGATAGAATCGCTCGACGCGGTCGTAAACCGCATTGAATCCACGAAAGAAAACATTCTTTCTCCGCTTCGGATCGGTGGGGCGCAGCCAGAGCGCGCATTGTGTCGGCTTCAAGGTCACCGCGTTGATCGCGCTGATCAAAGCCGTCGCGGCGATGACTAAGGCAAATTGCCGGTACATCTGCCCGGTAATGCCTGGCATGAATGCCGGCGGCACAAAGACCGACATCAGCACAAGAGTAATACCAATGATCGGGCCGAATAACTCTCGCATTGCGTCGATGCTCGCCTCTTTCGGAGACTGGCCCCGTTCGACGTGCAGGGAGACGCCTTCGACTACGACGATGGCGTCGTCCACCACGATGCCGATCGCGAGCACGACTGCGAAGAGAGTTAGAAGGTTAATGCTGAACCCCATCACTGCCATTGCGGCGAATGCACCAATGATCGTTACCGGCACGGTCGTCGCCGGAACAAGGGTG
>Ga0193734_1000148_pt1 | contig 10358 bp, 10 predicted proteins | sample U1m1metaG_FD_145079 | JGI IMG/M metagenome (GOLD analysis project Ga0193734, IMG submission 145079) | Soil microbial communities from a riparian zone of the East river system, Colorado, United States - U1m1 | ecosystem: Environmental > Terrestrial > Soil > Riparian zone | place: USA: East River... | reverse complement strand
CTTGGCATCTAAAACTCTCGCATAAATTGTTGATGCATCTGATGATTTAGATAGGCTAAAATTTCTTATTTCATTGTATGAAAAAGTGCTGCCTTCAAGTATACGACTTTTGACAATCTGCTCAAACTTCCAAAATGGCCAGAATTGCTTTAATGAAAAATCTATTGAATACTTGAGATGATGTCTATCGATTTCGTTCGCAAGGATATTATTTATGGACCGACGCACTTTTCTTGCCAGCAAAACATATCTATTATTTTTTGTCTCAAAAAATTTATCGTAAAGAAGAACATACCTAGCCAAAAGCCTTATCATTCTATACACCCATAATGCTTGCTCCATATCTTTGGTATCAAAATATGTAGCTACAAAGTATGTAGGATCTTGTGCCTTTTCATCTACATTTCTAAATGTGGTTGATATATTTAGATCATACATCATCAATAACTTACTTAAAGAGATCATCTGCCCTATGAAATTTATTCTATCATCAGGAAAGCTCAATTCTTTTGCGACTTTAGAAATTTTATCGATAATAGATTTTTCTTCTTTATCTCGCAAGTTGATATTTTTGATTTCCACCACCTGTGATGATCTTCTCCAATTATAAATATTATGGATATTCGGTAGAGATTATTAAACCTGGTTGACATCAGGATTTGTCCTATGAAAATCTCAAATATGCTTTTAATTCTAAAGACGTTTAAAGGCAATACCCATACGAAATTATTTTATGTCAATAAAGTTATTTTTTAAAATGAGGCATACAATGAGAATGCAATTTAATTTCTGGAAAACAAATCTTGATAATGGTTGTAGTATAATCTGGATCCTCTCATCAAGAAGAAAGCTACTAACATTAACCAAATACCACCCACAAAAGAATACTTCGAACCTATAGCTACCCCTGTTACAAGAATACAAATTGAGATAATCATCCCTATCCTTATAGCAGCTATTGTAGCCTTAAAGTGATCGTGTGTATAGTAGGACAAAAAAGACCTCAATATCCTTCCCCCATCACACGGGAATATGGGTAAGAGATTGAAAAGACCAATGACGAGGTTAATGATTCCACTATAAAAAAAAATCGCGTCAAAAGGAAAATTTTGTGAAATCAACATATGACTTTGAATAAATATGAAATAAAGTAGCAAGGAAAGACCAGAAATAATGAAACTTATTAAAGGACCAGCAAATGCCATACGTATTTCTTTTTTAGGAACAGTTATTTCATTTGGAGTCAAAGCAATTCCTCCCAAGGCAAATAGTATAATCTTTTGAAATTTGATTCCATAGTTGCTTGCTACAATAGAATGCCCAACTTCATGAAGCAAAATGGAAACTAGTGAAATTAATGCACATACTATTCCTATTATTATATAGGTCGATTGTACTAGACCTGGATAATTGTTTGGTAAAATCGTACTAGATAACGTCCATGCAATAAGAATAAAAATAAACGCAGAACTGAAATTTATATAAACAGGTACTCCATCTATTCTTCCGACGAATAACGAATATCTGGATATCCAACTCTCTTCGTTAATGTCAGATCGTAATTTTTCATTCCTGTTATCATTCATTACATTCAGCCTAACTATGAGAGCAATTATATTAATTCATTATTACAATATTAACTTACCTGATCCTATATCTTTGTAAATCTTTAAATGATATGTCAAGCATAAGCTCGTTACCAATTCTACGTTCGATATGTGATCTTGGTATATTGTATTTTTCACCGGAGGGCGAAGTGACTAAGATGAAACTGTCAGATTTAGCTTCTATAGCACCTACTAATGTTTTTTTTGCTCTGACTTTCTTTTCCAGTATATTGTTTAGATTCAAGTTTTCTTGCGACATCTTTAATATGACCTTCAAAAAAGTAGGATATATATCCTGATTAACATTGTTATCTTATCATCTTCTGAACTACCTATATGCCTTGTTTCTGAGTAGCTGTTGAGGGAGTTATAACACCCTGTGAAGGCGTTATGACACCCTGAATTTCCCCGTTCTCATGAGCTTGAGTGCGAACAACAACGTATGCTGAATTATTCTTCATTAGAGTTATTAAATCAGCAACGTTCTTGCCACTCAGTGGACCACTAAGATCATTAGCTGTAATAACCCCTTTAGATAATTGACCATTCACTTCACCAGTTGGAATCTCCGACTTTCCATTAATCTCCACATAAGGATTAAATACTTGCGCTAGATCGGTTCCGTTCTGAAGACTAATATGAGCCCCTATGATACCTTTAATATTTTTACCATCTATCTCATAAGCTATATTTCCATTAGGACCCAGATTAAATTTCGCTATTCCTGTAGCGGCGGTACTTACTGGCGGTGATAGAGTTTTGCCCGACAAGCTTGCTACAAAATTGGTTTGTTGTGCAAATACTGGCATTGATATTAACGATACCACCAGAACACAGAGTGATATCATTGGAGCAAACCTACCAATAGGAAAGTTTGCCAATCGTTTCGTTTTTAGAGACATTTTAGTTTAATATATGGCCCAAATCTATAAGACTCTTACTTAATATTGTTAAGTTATCTTAATTAACTATTTAATGGTAACTATTGAGTAAACTGAATCACATGGGAAAGTAGTGCACTCTACTGAAGATGATAGTTATTGCTGGTACCTTCCGCATATTGAAGAAATTGAATGTAATGAATCTTACTTTTCGTTCCGCGAATTTAGTTAGATAAAGAACTAAAATAAGAACAAAATTCATGCTTATATTGCTAGTTTATTGTCATACGAATATTAGTCATCCATATTTCTGCTATTTTTCCTGACCTGTTGGATGACACGTTTGTTTATTAACTTTTTAATATTGCGTGCATTAGGGGATTTTATATCCACAAACCATTCTTGTCATCCATTTTTAGCGAAATATAATCCTGCTTAACCGAACGATGTAAGATACTTGGTTGTTAGAGGATATTGATTCATGATATAAAAATGAAGAAATTAGCAATATTTCATACATAATAATCGGATTTGCCTTATTCATATTAACTTTACATCTGGATTTCAACTTAACATACAAATCCATTTTAACTTGATCTTAATTAATCCTGTGTTCTCACAGCATATTGCAATACTAAACTATCAAAGTAACGATCAAAGTTACCATTAACCATAATATCATCTGAATATAACCCAAGAGCAATTACTCTTCCCTTTAGATAATTTAGTTCATATGTTGCAACTACTACACTACCTGTTCTATTAGTGCTAGGTGATATCGTTGCATTATAATTTAGTAAAATTATATCATTCGGATTTGTTATATATTGTTCCTCATGAGGTGAATAACCAAAGGGATTGTTGCTAAATTTAGATATATCACTGATATAATTACTTCCAACCCATAGTGCTGTCTCGTTTTCCCACCTTTCGTTCACACTTCGCCAAGCAGACTTGCCATTGAAGGCCCAGCTATGACCTTTAACAAGTGTTACGGTGTCTGTATTATTATTGTATTTGACTTCTGCATAAAAAACATTACCATCCAAAATAATCATTGTACCTCCAGTTCCTACAAATTGCTTAAAGTTGTCATACTCTCTTTGAGTAACGTATTCTTGATGGCCTAGAATTATGACATCATAAGCATTGCTTCCATTCGCTTGAAATATGGAACCTTCGTCAACATCCTGATCTGTTAGAAATGCAATGTTTGCATCCGGTCTTACCCATTTTAGATTTCCAAGCAAGTATAGCATGGCAATTCCTGATGCACTTAAAGACGGTTTGTTGGTGACTTTATTGGAAAGCAAATTCAAGTCTGTTGTAATATTTACTCCTTGAGTAACATTAATGTATTTATTGTAAAATACGTAGAACGAATGGTCGTATGCTGCAGCAGTAAATGTAGGCATGACTACAGCAATCCTTATTCCTTTACCAAATTCTCCTATATGAGAGTTGTTACTAGGCGTTGATATCTCACTCTTATTTGCAGAGAATATGTAATTTTTGTTTGGCAAGATCTGTGGCTGTTTCCCTGGGATAGGTAAAGTTTCATTTGAGTTTCTCATATTGTTTATGAGAGATTGAGGAGAGTCGTTCAATGATGATACATTCATTATTGAACTATTCGTCCCTGTATCCAAAAGTGACGGTGGAATATAACTTGAACCTGAATCAGCAATGAGCTGTGGTTGAATACCAGAAACTACAGAGTTTGAATACAGCAATGAAAACAAAATGAAGATCATAATAGAGACTATCAAAAATTTTAGAGAGATTATTGGTACTTTTCTTGGCTTGGACATGTCTTCTAATCTTGTTTCTATAGATCTACAACATTCTATTTATTTTTTCTTTTTTACCTATAAACTTAGTGTAATTGAGGTATAAAGACAGACAGAATTTATCATTTGACAATTAATATCTACACAAGAATACTTCTAACCAATCTTTTATAATTCAAAATATCATCTTGTTAAAAAACTAACACTTTAAGTCAAGTATTAGCAACAGCGTGCTTCAGAATGTCAAAGTACTTGGTTGTCGCCATATCTCCATTTAGGGTTACTGTTATGAGATTGAAATCAGGTGAAGAATCAGGTAAATAACTCCAATTCCAAAAAGCCCATCCCCATACGCCAATGTCTCTGAATTTTTTTGTCATTATGTCTGCGTCGGTCTGGTTCAAATCACTGATCTCTTGATTAATCTCGCTAATTGTCTTTCCTTCAACACTAATACGTTCCTCGCGAGAAACGTTATTCCATTCTCCAATATACAATGGGACTCCAGTTATATTGGTTAATCCTGAAAGTAAGTTTATTTTTTGCTCAGCATAACTTCGTACAGTGGGTATTCCGTATAAGGAAATTTTGAATACTATATTATTCTTGTTTTCTGGTAACAATTTTGCAATGTTTGCCGAAGTCATATTTATTTTCAAGTCGTGAAACACAACAGGGATGGTCATATCGAAGACTAATGTCTTGTTCGTTATTTTTCTGAGTTCGTTAGCCACGAAAGTATTATACTTGCCGATTTTTTGCCATTGATCTGCACTTTGGATCTGAGGCTCATTCAGGATCTCGTAGCCTAACGTACTTCTATGATTTTCAACAGTCTCTATTACTTTTTTTAAGAATCCGATCTGAAGGATCCACCCATCGATACCTCTATTGTCAGTTATTGTGTGATTCCACCACTTAGTCCACCATTTAATGGCAGAAGGATATCCTGGTGATCCACCTGAACCAAAGGGGTAACTCGTGTTATCGTTAAAAAGTGAAGGTGGAAATCCAGATCCTCTTACAGGATCAAGCCAACTTGACGTATGGAATTGGTGATTGTCATAAATGACGTGTAATCCCCATTTATCTGCCAGTGAGGCTACTGATTTTAGCTCGTTAATGAAGGATATAGGATCATTCTCATATGCTTGCCAATATAACACATATCTGATATGATTCATCCCTGCACTTGTGATTAACTTGAAGCTATCACTGTAGTAATTATCAGGAAAAGGAATAGAAGACAGATTCTTATGGATGGTGCTAGTATACAACCCTTTCATATTTACGCCTATGAATGAAACATTTGTTTGATGTCCTGGTTGTCCATTTACCTTATTCATTAAATCAAAATCAATATTAGGAAAAAAAGATAGAATTATGAGGCAATGAACTATAGCACATAGTACGATTTTAGGGACCATAGATTTGTGCAATGATAAATTTGAATAAATCAAGATTTGAAGTATTTTAGTTGTTCTTTTCGATATAAACGTGTCTGAAATAAGTTGAAATCATAGTTGCAGATCTAGTCAATTAAGTAGAAAATGGATTTATTCAAAAAATAAGAGATTATAGATACCATAGGACGAATAGTACAGAAGTAAATCAAATCCACCTAGAATTAAATCTATGAATATATTCTCTAATAAGGTAAAAATTCAGAAACTAGTATATAATGATTTGAAAGCTGCAAGTATGGCTGAGCTTAATTATTATGATATTAAAAGTAGGATTGAAAATGGTGAATAGGATAGGAATTAGATTATAATGCGACTGTCCAGGGCGGACATTAGTCAAGATATATCGTCTGATTAAAATCGAAATAGTATTTTAGCATTTGACTAAATCCTCAGAAGGAAAGTCAAAAATTGGTAGGATGAGCCGAAGTGAAGCCAGAAAATCATTAAAACAAAGATAACTGGTGGGAGGAGCTAATTTGATTATAGGAACAAAGACAACCAAATAAACCCACCAGTTTCTTTTGTCCATTAATTTGATGCAGAACATACTATAAAAAAATAGTATAACCAATCAAGGAGGGGGAGTAGTACGGGTTAGTTCCGCCCCGGTTTTAAGCAATATGCAGTTTTGATCAAATCCTAAAAATTAGTTTTAGAGGTACGAATTTTAATATTTGATCATTATTGTTGACTTACGCGCAAATCATAGTTGATTACAACTATATATTATATCTAACAATGCGAATTGATTATATGGAAGATTTATGTCAAATATGTAATAAAAATGAAATAGAAATATATCAACTTGACATTGAGGTATGTTTCGATTGTTGGATGAACCAAACTAATCCCGAAATTTAGGTGGTGACACTTTCTAAGAAACGAAATATCTTTGAATCGGATGAAATCAGCATTCTTTATTTGCATTGAATGCAGCTGCATAATTAAATCACCAGTCTTTACTTCTGACTTTTGATCAAATGCAAGATATTTATCGCTACTATACTGACAGGTTTGTATTGATACAACTACCATAGCTATTATAACGATTGTAGTATCTGAAAATTCCATTCATTTGATCTAGATTTTAAATTAAAAGTTTGCAAACTTTAATTTCCTATATATTCAGAAATTCCAAAAAAGAATACAAGTTCATTATATATTGTGTCAAAATATCTTGTAAAAAGAGTATGTATATATATTAAATAAACTCGCAAGTTTCATTTAGGTAGTCCTTGGTAAGTAACAGAAAGATTGTCTTTATTAGATTTTCATTATTGGCAGGAGTAATTGGAATTTTGTCAATTTCCTCATTTGCTGGAATTGGTTTTATACACAGCTTGCTTGCAACATCTATTGGCACAAATGGACATTATGATAAAGTAGTAATCTTAAATTTTGACGATGGTCGGCTCAGTCAGTATACAAACGCTATACCAATCCTTGACAAATATGGATTTAAGGCAACATTCTATGTGGTATGCAACTATATAGGAAAGAAAGATGGATACATGGACTGGAATGAAATAGAAACATTGCATAAAGAAGGACATGATATAGGTTCTCACAGCATGAATCATGTACGCTTGGAAAAATTGTCAAAGAAAGATGTAGAATATGAAGTAGGCCAGTCAAAGAGATGTCTTCAAAAGCATGGTATTAATGCTACAAGCTTTGCATATCCATTCAACGGTGGCTCCGATGACAAAACTGTTGTAGATATAGTAGCAAAGTATTATGAATTTGCCCGAACAGCAAATGCTGCGCTTACTTACCTAAGATGCGACAGCCCTAAAGTGCAACCAACTCAACCTGATTGTAGAACATACACTGACAGTAATGATCTAACATATGCCAATAGATACACAGTTAGAGCATGGAGCCAGGACGCAACAAGAATCGAAGATTCGGCCAGCGACAATGTAATGGAGGATAAATTCATCAGAATTGTCAATAGCCAAATAAAATACAATAATGCCGGAACGATAAAGGCAATTCCTATAATAATTTATCATCGTGTGGGTGATAGCGAAGATAGTTACAATACTGACATAAAACTATTCAACGCTCAGATGAAGTATCTACACGATAATGGTTATAAGGTATTAACGATGGCTGACCTTGCATATGATGATAAAAGTAACTATTTGTACCTAAACGACCTCAAGTCAGAAACTGAACAGCCATTCAAATATGTTACTACCCCAACGATAGCACCAACCACAAATGCCACAACAAATGTTACTACCCCAACGATAGCACCAACCACAAATGCCACAACAAATGTTACTACCCCAACGATAGCACCAACAGGAAATCCAATTCTTGATGCCTTAAAGAAACTATTTGGATTAAAGTAATTAAACCAAAAGTGACATCTAAGTTAAATGATAAAGGTAAAAAATTTCAAATTTAATTCCAAACTTTGCAGGTTACTAGATCGCGTTGGACTACAACTAGTGTATTTCATTCTACCAAACGCCAATAGAATTTACTTGCCATTAGTTAAATAGATTTGATTTGCGATTTTAACTATTTTTTCTGGAATGAGTGAAGTGCATTTTTCAAATTACTTTCCGTTAACGATTAAGTAGATCAAGATTAATCTTTAAGTATATCAACTGGATAATGAAGTGCATGTATACAATTTCATGTCGTGATGTTGGTAGAGATTGTGACTGTGTTATAGAAGGCGAAACAGAAGAAGAGATCATGAAGAATGCAGCAGAACATGCAGTCAAAGCCCACGGTTACAAGGAAGAAGATATAATGACTCCCGATATGAAAAATAAAATAAAATCATATATACGCAAATCTTAGTACTTGTTATCTGGCAACACTCAACAACGGCAATCAAGTTGTTACTATAACATTCTTATTCTAAAAAATGTTATTTTAATTCTAATAAAGAGAGATTTAAAGTAAGTTTATTATTACTTTGCAAAGCAAGTATGCTAATTAGGACTGCCATTATCAGTTACACTGAAACAATAAATCTAATATTAAATTTGAATTACATTTTTACTGCCATTTCAAATTTTTTGAAAAGTAATACAGCTATGTTCTTGTTAATTTTGTAAATATTTTTTGAATTTTAAGCATTTACTAAGTCCTAAATATTGAAATTGTAGTTTTTCTACTAAGATAGTATATTATGACGGCATTGGCAAGTAGATGAACTATCAGTATCCCTATCAACGCGTACGCAAGATCAGCTAACATTATACCTTTGTCATTTGAAGAGCTAGGAAAGGCACCACCCACAAAACCCAACCCAATAACATCTATTACTATTGCTAGAAACATTAGTACCAAAGTTAGTATCCATGCCAAATATTTGACTTTGAATAATCCGATTCCAAGCACGCAAATACCTACCCCCACTAAACACAGGAACGCACCTATTGATGTTATGATTCCCTTACCGAGATGCGCTAATCTCTCGATCTGGGGGCTTAAGGCGTCCGTAAGCCCCTTGGTTATCATAGATTTGACTCCAGAAGTTTTGTTACTGAAATAATCTTGTGCGGCAGTTCCGGAAATATTTGCAGCTATGCTAATCATAATACTTCCCAAAGCTATGAATACTATTCCGCCAACAAAAATTGCGATCCAAATTATTGTGAGACCTCGTAATCTACTCTTCTGCACATCTTTAATGCAACAGTCATCATTTAAATCTCTTTACCTGAAACAGTATGGTAGATTCACTTAACGACAATATAATCGCAAAATGAATCATATCTTATAGATGACTTGTATAGGTGGGAACGATAATTTGTATTACATTTCTTGTATTAGTAAAATAGGAATATTATCATTCCCTCAATAATTCATCCAGTCTTTCAGGAAGAAATGTTACCGACTGTTAAAATACTCAACAAGTTGGACGAATTTTGATTAATCTAAATTATGAATATTGATACCAAAGGCCATTAAATAAAATGATATCTCCAAGATATCTTTAGTTCCAGCGCAGGAGGTATTCCAAAACTCTCTGTAAATCTCGGTGATGGGAGAATAAACTAAATTTTCATGGTATCTCAGCGTAGATCCTCAAAGATTCCAATGTAAATCTAACACTCCCACAGGGTGAAGAGCTCTCATCAAAGTTACAAGAGTTGGCAAAGTCAGACGCATTTAAATCATTGTCTGAAAATTTTTCACAAGCGGTTCAGGATTTAGGTCAAGGCAACAAGACTGAAGTGCTTAAACAACAAGCTGGAGCTAACCTTAGCAAACTAGTTCAAAAGCTCGAGAACCTTAGAGTCAACAACACTCAATAAAATCATCTATCATTCTGTTTTTGTCATAGCCTTCATTTTTTATCAAGACTAGAGAATATTCTTTAAAGTCATTCAAATAGGTAGCGTACGAGGTCAAAATTTTTGCTCTTGCTCTGGTACAAAACTCTTAATCATTTACTCTTTCTTAGAACGTTACTTGATACACTAACAATAATTGTTTCCTGCTGTCAATTATTTGTTCGACGGCATTCCCATTTTATACGCTCTTCGTTTCATAATAAACATCAATGCTACTAAGCTTAGTGAAATAATAGCTCCAAATAGAAGTATTCCATTAAATGCCATAGTATTTGGTACGAGAGATGTC
>Ga0193734_1000146_pt1 | contig 10457 bp, 9 predicted proteins | sample U1m1metaG_FD_145079 | JGI IMG/M metagenome (GOLD analysis project Ga0193734, IMG submission 145079) | Soil microbial communities from a riparian zone of the East river system, Colorado, United States - U1m1 | ecosystem: Environmental > Terrestrial > Soil > Riparian zone | place: USA: East River... | reverse complement strand
CTTGACTACTGTGCAGACTGTGCAATGCATGCAATCCCATTATCTGCTTGGAGAATAATAATAATTCTTTCCTCCATTTCTGCAATGGGTGTATATGCAGAGACTATGTTAGTTCCTGCGATCGTGGATATCATGCCGCAAATACTAAGGATATACTTATTTTCTCCATCTAATATCCCAGAGGTAGCTCAGAATAAACAGAAGAATGTACTCAGATAACATAGTTAGTTCATGTATATATAGCGCCTTCCAACCCTAACACTCTGGGTTCTCATATGCACATTTCAAACCACCAATCGTTATTATTTGGAATGAATGTGTCTATCATTGCGACCCTGATAGGGTTTTCTACCTTTACCGCAACGTCACCTCCATCAGCTTCAGCAGTTAATCATTTGATAGACTCTAACAATAATAATACTACACGCGGTAATGATATACCTAATGCCCAGTCTGTCTTTAATACAGGAGCTATATCGCTACCATCATCTGCTAAAGGATTCATAATCTATATACCTGATGAGGCACACCATCCTTCAACAGATAACAAGACAATTAGTGCAAAAAACGCTAATTATATACCTACTAGCCTTATAATTCCAAAAGGGACTGCTATTGCGTTTGTTCATGGTGACCCTAACCATATCCATGTAGAAATCATAAAAGATAGTAATAGTGGAGCAATAGCATGGCAAACTATTCCAGTATCTCATCCAGGTGGTTCTGATGTTAAAGTTCTAGCTCCTGGATCATATGACATTTCAGACAAAAAATACGCTCCAATGAAGGGAACTATAAAGGTGGATGGTGGCAAACAGTCAAATGGTGATCTTGTAGTAGGAGGAATTTTCGTTCCTACAAATTCTTTGGCAAAATATAAATCAGATTTCGCATCGGCAGGGTTTCAAATTCTATCAGATCACAACTTCATCAGCAAAACAGCACAAAAGGACATAAACGGTCCCACGACTCTGCTAATCTACTCTACAAATTTGCCAATTCAAGATGCAATAAAAAAACTTAAGCCATTAATGTCCTCCTTGCCATACCTTTAAAGTTGATAGTGAAAAGCAGCATGTCCTTTTTACTCAAATAAGTTAGTATTCTCAACTTCGCTTGCCTCTTTGATTTACTAATCGTGGTTCTGTGATGGTGATGAGGCGGAAAAAATGAGCGTAATAAAATTATGTTTTGACTATTTTTATTTAACCTCTTGTATCACCTGATTGATATATTCTGTCTCTACAAAAAATCTGAGTAGAGGAATTGTAAGCAGCAAACAGTAGAAATGCTGGGACGGGTTGAGAAAAGCGAGAATAAAAGATATCGAAGTTGAAAGAGACAGCTGAAGGCTTTTTCCTAGCCCTCTTGTTACCGAACTTGATTAAGGTTAAACGACATGTTTAAGTCTAGCTTATTTAAGAAATTTTGGGTCTTAACTTGGAAATGGACTCATGTCATTGAGTTTTTCCAGTTATTGTTATTAAGCATTGAAACTCCTGTCGCGAAGGAAGAGTAGAGATAGAATATCCCCCTACTTTTAAATAATACATGATTTTACAACTCACATGAGATTTTTAATAAGAGCAAAAATTCCTACAGAAGCTGGAAATAAAATGGTACGCGACCCAAACTTTCTGAAGAACCTTGAAGAATATATGGACAAAGTCAAACCTGAAGCAGCATACTTCATGCCATCCAATGGTGATAGACTAGCTGCTTTCATAGTTAATATTCAAAGTAATGACCAAGTACCTAGTATAGTTGAACCTCTGTTTCAATGGATGGGTGCTAACGTAGAAGTGATTCCTGCAATGAACTTTGATGAGCTAAAGAAAGGGCTTTCGCAAAATAGATAATGTCAAGTTCAAGAAATTCAAAATAACCTTCCACTTTTTTAATTATACCTCCTTTGGATTATTCATTCAATTCTAACGTTAGTTTAAGCTTGATATAACTAATTATTTATACAAAGATAAAGTAAATGGTTATGACAATTCAGGCTTATGCAGCTCATAAAGCAGACGGAGTATGGTACAAGCCGCTATTCAGTTTGATACCAACTTTAAGCATCATTGGTAATGTCTCTAAATCTACAGGCATCCTAATCCTCAACGGAGAAAACGATTCTCAGACTCCAATTCAACAAGCGTTTCTCTTACAACAAAGACTGACTGAGGTAAATCATCCTGATCATACTCTGATTACATATCAAACATCGGGCATCTTTTTTCCTTCCAGTGAATGGACGACTTCCTTTGGACCAATACAACAATATGTTTTAGCAGATATCTACTCATGGCTTGAAGCTCATTCTGGGTTTACATGTGTTCCGACTTCTATGTCCTCATCCTCATCCTACTCTTCTTCGTTCAACTCTACCACTAAATAAAAGGTTGCGTCACTATAGTCTGGTCATTCAAAAAGGTATGTATGGGATTACCAATTGTCACACTCTGTAAACAAATTCTACCGCGGAGAGAGGCATGGTTAAAGAATGATGTGATACCTCGTAGAACTATAGATATATACAATAATAAATTCAGAATATAATTTGCTAATGTCATTCAGTCTCATTAAGGCTATAAAGAGCACTCATAGACATCCAATCAATAGAATTCTGCATTGTATAGGAGCCCCTATTTACATCATGGGTATAGCAATGATTTTAGGTAGCCTGTTTGTACCACATACAAATTACGTAAATGGAATTATATTGTGGTCTACGGCAGTAGGATTGTTTTTACTAGGACATACAATAGAAGGTAATTTAAGAGCTATGACATTAGTTGTAGTTTTCAAATATGTCTTTAGATCAAGGAAATTAATCGCAGGAATTCAGAAATGATAGGTTAATTATGAATTTAGAATTGTGTGTGTCTCTAAGGTCCAGAATACTTTCCACGTGTGACATGGTCACAGAGTCACATGTTGTAAGCGAACTATTTTACCACAAAATTTAATCGGAAGTCTGATAGCACAAATACAATGCAGTACTACAATAAAAAGAGGAATGAGCATGGCAATAACTCTGCAGCAGATGGTACTAAATAGTCCTTATTCTCATAACTGGTGTATCAGGGCGGTTTAGTTAAATCTACCCTAGCTTTTACTCATATACATGCTTGAGATGCAACGCAAGCCCATGTTTTTTGGTTTCAAAGATTTTGTGTGTAAGTTAGCATTATGCCTTTTGTGACCTAAACCAACTAAAGAAAACTTGGTTGTTGTTTCTTGTTCATCAGGCTCTTATGAAAAATGGACTAAGGATATGTTTTGAGTACTCCCAAACTACATCAGTGTATATTCAGTACTTTATCTAACTTGAAAATGCTTGTACTTTAATTCTCTTCGAGTAATTCTCATTGTGGCGGTATATCCCAATTTGATCCAGGACGCGAAAGACCGTTTTCATCTAATACTTCTGATATTAGGTGTACTTTGTCATCAGATTTTTCCTGTTGTATTTTGATATGTCCAAAACTGAAGATTTTATTTTCTTGATATTTGGTTGTAGCATTAATTGTTGGATCAGGTGGACTTGCTTTAACTGGAATTGCGCTTATAGGCCCACTAACTAGCTCATAATAAATCAATTTGTGTCCATCATGATTTGGATCATCCTCAACTAGTATATTTGTTGGGAAGTGTACATCTGTTGTAACAACAACTACGTTTTTTATGTTATGGTCATCTATGAATTTTAGAAATTCTGAACGTTCTCTTGTAAAAGTCTTTTTAAAAGTACTATTGGTAGTATCAGTAGCCCAATTATCGCAACCTAATTGTTTATTAAAGCAACTTGGTATTGTAGTCGGTACATCAGAGGAGATAACCTTCCATGTGGCGGTAGAATTAAGAAGACTTTGTTGTAGCCAATCAAGCTGTTTTTTTCCAAGCAATGTTTTATTATTTTGTGGAGTATCAGGTAAGTCATCTCGGCTACGATAAGAATGCATATCTAATATAAACAAATCAAGGTCTTTACCCCAATTAAAAGACCTGTAGACGCGATTTGGCTCGTCTTCGTTTCTATCTATTGGTGAGAAGTTAAAAAACGCATTAATGCCAGCTTGTACCACATTAGAAAAACCTGTCCTATTTTTAGTTGCGTCAGTCCAGTAAGACCATTTGCCTCCATAATCATTTACCACTTCATGGTCGTCTGCCTGAGAATACATTGACGTATTCCGCAAGAGACTTTGCAGATGAGGATCTGCTCTATTATACTCCCAATGTTTGTTGTAAATATCTTGCAGCTGAGTTTGGTTAGTCCAGTTAACTTTGATGTCAGTAACACTTGGGAAGTTTCCTTCTATATTTGTCCATCCAGTAACGTTGGATGGACCATTTGCAGAACATGCAATATCTCCATAAATTTGGTCTCCGTTAAATATAAAGAAGTCAGGAGATAACGATTGCATTATGGAAAATATCGGATAATCTTGTATTCCTCCTGCGCCAACGCGCCTACAATAGTTCTGTCCACCAAGATCACCTCCAACAATGAAGCTAATTGATTTGCCAGTCAAATGATCTGGAGCTGTCCTAAAAGTTCCTGTCATGTATAAGAAATTACCTACTGGAGGGGTTTTGATTATAGATTCTTCTTTATTTTTATTATCATTATTATTTTCAGAGGCAGAAAACCAGACACGATAATAGTACAGAGTATCAGGGCTAAGGGAATCAAGCTTTGCATGACCAGCAAAGTCTGTTGTCTGATTAACTGAAATCATCTTTGACTTTGCATGGGAGAAAGTTGATGCTGTGTCATATTGTACATTCATTATAGCATGTGAATTAGAACGCGACCATATGATAGCGCTATGGTCTGTAACATCACCGCTAGCAACACCGCCTGTAAGATATAATTTGTTTATGTGGATATTATTGTTGGTATTAAGTGCAAGTGCTGGATAGTATAATGACGATGATAATGGTATGACTGCAATACTGCTAAAGGCCAAAATTGTGAAAACTGCTATCACTTCTACAGTAACGGGTTTTAAATAATCAGGCATCCACACGTAAAGAGATACAAAATATTTAACAGTTTTTATATAGCCCTACGTCTTATATAATAGGCTTTTGTAATCTCAAATGAATTTGGCACAAGCCAGTAAGAAAACTACCGTAGTAATAGCATTTATGATTGCAATTGTTATAACAATAACAATAGTTCCCACACAGCTAGCAAGCTCTATAAGTCGTGGATGTCCACCGGGATAGACATGTCTACTACCCTCAAATCCATTAAATTCCAATGAGGGCAAAAAGAGCATTCAGTCAAGAGGACAAGATCAAACTACTGGTTTTAGTCAGGGAAAGAAGGTTAGACAAGATGACAATAATAATAATACTGATGACAACGGTGGACAAATACGCAAGGCACCTATTGCTACCTCTGGTAACAATATCTACATAGCATGGTGGACTAACAAGACAGGAAATGACGAAGTAATGTTTAGAGCATCTACAGATGGAGGTAAGACTTTTGGAGATAAAATTAATCTTAGTAATTCTACATATTCAGACATTCGCATAGATAAAAAGCGCGCCAAACGACGTTACGGTATCCAGTGTATCTCAAATTTGAAGTTCCTTATTGTTTAGCAATATACTATTGACTTGCCAAAGGCTGATTTGTTACTTAATTCATTACTATAGATCCTTTTAAAGTATCAGAGCCTATTCATTGCATGGTATTCGGACTTCTTTGGACTGCAATAGCAGTAGTGATAGTAATCATAATCATTGTTGTATTGCTGAAGGTGCTTTTCGCAGTATTTGCAATAGGCCCTGTAGCATTCGAACAGCACGAGATAGAGGATATAACCACGTTTGTCCAAATTCCTCCGATTCTGCGGTAAGATGATGTCTCTGCTCCAACACTTTGCATCATCTGCAAAACTCTCAACTATCAGTCCCTTTGAATTCACTACCTACCACAATGACATCACTTGTTGTAACCATTCATCTAACCGCGGGGTATAAGACCTGGTTTAGTCTTTACAAATAATAAGGCAACTGGAGAATATAATTTGCTCAAGAAACATAAAGACATACTTGTACTTAATAGAGATCTGCTAATCTCAGGAACGGTTGCATTCTTTGTAAGTGCAATGGCTACGCAGTTATACGCAGAACACACTAATAATAATAGTAACACTAACGACGTTGCTGTTTCAATAGTATCAATTTCATCAGGATATTTCGTTTCTATACCTCTTTTTACAATTCTCTTTTATTTTGATAATAGAGGCAAGTATGAAGATAGCAGTCCTGTTAAGAATACAAATCACAGAATTATGTCCTTAATGATACGAAAGATACTCGCCATACGATCGGTTTCTGAACTAGTATATCTATTTACTAGGTTTGTTGTGGTTTACAATATACTACTATTGACAACAATAGAGCCATACATAGCATCTATGATATCTTCCTTATCGGCTTCAGCTTTATCTTATATTGTGGTAAATTTAAGTGCAAGGAATCTTAAATTGTTTGGATCAAAGATCAAACACCATTAAAGCATTCAGCCTTATATTAAAGGCTAATAAGTGAAAATATCTACAAGAAAGTGTCTATATGCTATTAGTCTATCGATATCGTCAAAGCAAGTAAGAAGTCCAGAAACAAAGAAATACCTTTAAAGCTTAGTCTGTCATTTAGAAGATTAGGAACCTCCTTTTAGCGCCGATATCTTTCGCACTGATTATAGTTCTCAAGAAAGACTCGTGAGAATAATAGGTGGAAACACGAGTTGATAGATCATCGTTATCATCATCCGGTCAAAAGGAAAAAGAGTTCACGGTGTTCAGGAATCCCCATAGTCTGTTTGTATGTTTGTATATGCTGTTAGATCTATTTATACCAAAGAGTGGTATTTTGACGATTGTGCAGATTCTTTGATGTGTGACTGCTATCATTATAAACTGATAGATGATAGATAATAATGTTGTCTAGCGATGGAATCGATACAGAACATGAACCATTTAAGAAAAGTAACGGTAGTAATAATAGTAATATTTTACAGTTTATGAAAAAATATCAAATCGCCAATTATCAACAGCTTTTAAAGAGATCTGTCGAGAACATAGAATGGTATTGGAATGCGGTAAACGAGGACCTCAGTTTGGAATGGTTCCATAGGTATAATCAAGTTTTTGATTCATCAGAAGGACTTCCGAGAACAAAATGGTTCCTAGAGGGCAAATGCAATATAGTTTACAATGCAGTTGATAGACATGCTAAAAATCATCCTGGCAAGATTGCATATATTTTCGAAAATGAAAGGGGAATTGCTAAAAGAATCTCATATAAGCAGCTAGCCAATGAAGTAAATTCTCTGGCTAATGCTTTGAAACATGCAGGTGTAAAAAAGGGGAATACGATTGGGATATATATGCCAATGATCCCAGAAGCATTTTTTTCAATGTTTGCCTGTTCTAAAATAGGAGCAGTACATACGACTGTATTTTCTGGCTTTGGTAGTCAAGCATTATGCTCAAGACTTCAAGATTGTAACGCACAAATATTAATAACTGCTGATGCAATGCAACGAAAATCCCTACATATAGATCTTAAAAAAAGGTGGATTAAAGCATTAGAAGAAACAAATATCTCAAAGGTAATCACTGTTGGGAAAACTGATAGTTACAATAACATGGAAATTATCACCTATAATGAATTCACCAAAAATTACGATGGAAAATCTTGTGATACCGAAGTCATGAACTCTGAAGATCCGCTTTTTATACTCTATACTTCTGGCACAACAGGTAAACCAAAAGGAACGGTGCAAGTACATGGCGGATATATGGTTGTCTCTGCACAACAAGCGTCTTATCTTATTGATATGAAACCGCAGGATGTGTTATTTTGGTATGCAGATATCGGGTGGATAACCGGCCAAACATGGGTTGTTTATGGCAGTTCTCTGATTGGAGGGACAGCGTTAGTATATGATGGTAATTTAGATTATCCGGAGATTGACACATGGTGCAAATTAATTCAAAAATATAAAGTGACAATTTTTGGAATAGCGCCTACAGCAATAAGGAACTTTATCAGAAAAAATATGTTATTCGATAATTACGATTTTTCTTCATTAAGGATTCTAACTACGACCGGTGAACCGATAAATAAAGAAGCATGGTTATGGTATTTTGAAAATGTAGGACGAAAACAATGTCCAATAATTAACCTATCTGGAGGTACAGAGATCGGAGGAGCTATACTTAGCTCCTCACCAATTATTTCGCTTAAGCCTTGCACAGTGGGATTACCAGTGCCTGGATTTGATGCAGATGTTTTCGACGATAAAGGTAAGCATACTGCTCATGGTTTTCTTATCATTAGAAAGCCTTGGCCTTCAATGACCAGAGGAATACTAGAAGACTGGAATCGATTTATTGAAACATATTGGTCAAAATATGGCAATGATATATGGTATCATGGAGACATTGTTTTTGTTGATCCTGCTGATGGTTTATGGTATATTTTGGGTAGAGCAGATGATATAATCAAGGCTTCAGGACATAGAATAGAATCTGCTGAAATAGAACGTGCTATTTCGTCTCATCACGCAGTTGCAGAAGCCGCAGTGATTGGAATGCCAGACAAAATAAAAGGAGAGTCAGTAACTGCATACATAGTCTTAAAGAACGTATCTCCCTTCCCTAAAGATATTGAAAAAAGTTTAAAAGATGAAATCGTAAAAATAGTTGAAAGTTTAGTTGGAAGATTTGCTTGTCCCAAAAATATTATATTTGTAGAAGATTTGCCTAGGACAAGAACTGGAAAGCTCGTTAGACGAGTAATTAAGGCAAAAGCATTGGGCGAAAATATTGGTAACCAAGATATATCAACTATTGAGAATCCCGAATCATTAAAGTATATAATATCTACTAAATATTACCAATAAATTTCAGTTGAATAAATAACTAGTTCTGATTAGTGCAGTACGAGACTAGTTACTCATACATATTGATTCCATATCATAACAAGATTCTACTAATTGCAAATGAGTGTTATGAGAGGATATCAACGACCTGATGCATATAGTAATTATGAAAATAGAAAAAAACCATAAAATGCCAAGACTGTTTGTAATAGCTGCACTGATTGTAGCAGTTAGTGGGGTCACTGTTATCATGACATCGCCAACAGCTAGTGGATTAGCAAATCTAGCGTATGCAGCCGAAGAACGAGGTTGTGTTGTATATCAAACCTATCCTGCACAAGTTAGCTGTTCATTGCCAGTAGGTTCTGGTACATTCTCAATGGTATGACAAGAATTATTTCCATCTGTTGAATCACCCAGCCACCTATCCCATTTTTGACCTACATACACGTCCTGAAAATTGAATACCTTTCTATCTGAAAAGCTTGAAAATTAAATTCTAAATGTGGAACAAAACTTGCAGTTACTATACTTTTTTGGTGTCAGAAATCTGATTATTGTGTATAAATGAAATATACTTCACATCAATGTCCTCTATATCCCCACTGTAAATTCAAGTGAACCAATCATATTTTGTACTGTTGGAAGGAATGTCTGTATACCTTTGGCATATATTCAAAGAATTGACTATATCCTTAGTAACTTAAATTCAGGTATATATGAATAATTCTGTAAAGTTATGAGTTTTTTAGAAGGCTATTAAGCCGAGCATAATTATTAATAGACTGGGATCATTATACGCTTTCAATATTATTCGAAACTAGGCTATGGGAGCATGATCTGAAAGGAAGATCGTTATGAACAATCCCTCTGATGATGCTCCTACAAATAAGGTCCCATCTGACTCACCGGTAGGTATCGAAGGCGAAAGGGGCGAACTAGTCAATGTGCGAAACATGCTTCTTGTTGTTCTTGCGTTCACTTCAGGTTTCATAGATGCAATTAGCTTTCTCGGGCTAGCTGTTTTTGCGTCGGTCATGACCGGGAACACAGTTCTTCTTGGCCTTGCACTAGGCACTGGAAATGTCCCCCTTGGCTTGGGAGCACTGCTTGCACTGGTAGGTTACATAGGAGGTGTCGCTCTAGGTGCCAGAATCGTCGATCCAAGTACCATTCCACAAAAGATATGGCCTAATGCAGTTACAAAGGCCTTCGTTATAGAAGTTCTGGTGTTATCGATGTTAGCAATTGGGGGATTTTTCGCTGGAAGCAAACCCAGCGCTCTTGTCTTGTACACTCTCGTTGCATTCGCCTCGACAGCAATGGGAGTACAGAGCGCAGCCGTTAATGCTCTAGGAGTCTCTGGCATTTCTACCACGTATGTCACCGGCACCTGGACTAGCCTCGTGGGTAGTCTCGCCCGTCGGCGACGTCCGACGACTTCAAGAAGCAAAAGCAAGGAAATACTTAAAACAAGACTTCAAGCAGCGGTGGTGGTTGTGTACGTTTTGGCGGCAATCGTGGGCGGGGTAATAGAAATTAATTG
>Ga0193734_1000145_pt1 | contig 10486 bp, 10 predicted proteins | sample U1m1metaG_FD_145079 | JGI IMG/M metagenome (GOLD analysis project Ga0193734, IMG submission 145079) | Soil microbial communities from a riparian zone of the East river system, Colorado, United States - U1m1 | ecosystem: Environmental > Terrestrial > Soil > Riparian zone | place: USA: East River... | reverse complement strand
GGAAAACGCGGGATAGTCCTTTCGCCGGAACGTTTGGTAAAAAGAGACGGAATGAGGACTTCGGCCAAAAAATTCCGCCGATGCCAGTCGCTCCCCGGCTTAAGGGTCACGCGCGTCGATTTTTTCGTCGTCGCGCCATCCGCGGCGGCCTGTCGCACCACCCGCGTTTTTTTTGAAAAAGGAATCGGCACCCGCTAGGAACCATATAAGCTCGTCAGCACAGTTCAAAAACTATTGCCACGATGAACAAAGAGGAATCCAAAGAAACGCTGCGTGCACGAATGCAGAAGGACCTGCAGGCTTTGGATCCGGAAGACCGGCGCGGTCGTTCACTACAAATCTGCAATCACGTGCTGGAATTGCCGGTTTGGAAGCAAGCTCGCGTGGTGGTTGTGTTCGAACCGTTTAAATACGAGCCGGAGATTACACCGTTGATCTCAGATTTGCAGCGGCGCGGCAGCGAAATCATTGCCATTTTGCCAACGGCGCGCAGTCAGCATGACGTAGCGATATTCGGTCCGATCGATCTTGTTCTTGTGCCCGGAATCGCTTTTACGCGCAACGGCGCCAGGATGGGACGCGGGTTTGGTTTTTTCGACCGCTTCCTCGCGCATCGCGCCATCGCTGCGATCAAGATCGGCATCGCGTTTCGTTTTCAGATTGTCGAATCGCTTCCCCTCGAGTCCCACGACGTCAAACTTGATCTCGTCGTGACCGATTAACTGACCACGGCCTGATGCGGCAGCCATTTGTCGGTCTGGTCCTGGCTGCAATCGTCGGCATCGTCGTGGCGGATTATCTCCCGGCAATCAGCGTCTCGATTTTTTTGATCGCGATTGCCGGCGCACTGGCAGCATTGCGCTGGCGTTTTGCGCCATTGGTCTTTACCGTCGTTGGCGCGACATTTTTCGTGCTCCATAGCACGCGGGTCACCAAAACGCCTGCGGACGCGCTCGCGCAAATCGCTGGTCAACTGCCGCGCCCGGCAAATGTGACCGGCATTGTCACAACCGAGCCAAAAATCGAAACGAATGGTAACGCGACGTTTCTCCTGAAATTGCGCGGCGCGAAAATTGAGAGCCAGGATATTCGGACCGACGCGACGGTTTTTGTTCGCTGGCGGGGCCGACCAAGCATTGGCGACGAAGTTGCGCTTTTTGGAACCGTTCAGCCGATCGAGGTGCCGCGAAATCCGGGCGAATTCGACATGCGTGCGTACCTGGCCCGGCGCGATGCAAAAAATTTGCTCATCGTTCGGTATCCCGAGAATGGTCGCATTCTGATGCCGGGCAGCGAATTTTCCTTGCTCCGTGCGGCAGCGCACTCGCGCGAATGGATGCAGCGGATCCTGAGCCGGGACATTGAAGATTCGCCGGACGTGGTCGGGCTGATTTGTGGAACCGCGCTCGGGCTTCGTCATCAGGCGCGGGATGATATCGAAGAGCCGTTTCAGCAAACCGGTACACTCCATCTTTTTGCCGTTGCCGGTCTACACGTGGGTATCGTCGCTCGATTGCTCTGGACCGTCGCGATGGTGTTGCGTTTGCCGCGCAAAACCGCGACGGCGCTAATTATTCCTTTGCTCTTTTTCTACGCTGCCATTACCGGCTTGCACACGGCAAGTGTGCGCGCCGCGGTCATGGGCGCGCTTCTGCTCGGTGGCATTTTCTTCGATCGAAAAGTTCTCGCTTTAAACAGCCTGGCGGCGGCGGCGTTCCTGATTTTGGTCTTCGATTCAAACCAACTTTTTACCAGTGGATTTCAACTCTCCTTCGCGGTCGTTGGCACAATCGTACTTCTGGCCGATCCCTTGTTTATTCGCTTTGAACGAGCTTTCGCACCCGATCCATTCCTGCCGCGTGCACTGTTGAGTCACAAACAGCGATTCTGTATCAGGGTTGGGCGCAAGCTCGCGCGTGGTGCATCCGTGTCGCTCGCCGCCTGGATTGGTTCGCTGCCGCTGATCTACTGGTATTTTTACCTCATCACGCCCGTCTCGCTCGTCGCCAATCTTGTGGTCGTGCCGATCGCCTATTTCGTTCTCGCGCTTGCAATGTTGTCGCTGATCGCCACGCCGATTTCATCCGGGCTGTCTATTATTTTCAACAATGCCAATTGGCTGATGTCGCACGTCGTGCTCGGCCTGGTCCATTTCTTTGCCCTGCTGCCCGCGGGACATTTTTACCTGCCGCACTTCACGGAATCGCATACGCCGATCATGATCACCGTTCTGGACGAAGGAACGGGCGGGGCCGCGCACGTCCACGCCAATGGCTACGACTGGTTGATCGATTGCGCTGGCGAACGCAACTACGAGCGCACTCTGAAATCGTTTCTCCACAGCCGCGGTGTCAATCGCCTTCAGGGGATATTGCTGACCCACGGAGACGCCCATCATATTGGCGCGGCCCTCGAAACCATCGCGGACTTCGCTCCACGGGAAATTTACAATAATCCCCTCGACGTTCGTTCGAGCGCACGTCGCCGTTTCCTGGATGCGCCCGGGAAACCGGAACCGCGACTGCTATTTCGGGGCGATTGGCTCTTGCTTGGACGAGACGTGCACACAGAAATCCTTTATCCGCCACCGAACATCAAAATTCGGTCAGCCGACGACGCGCCACTGATTGCGCGGCTCGTCATTAATGAACAAATACGTTTGCTCTTCGAATCCGACGCCGGCGCGGCGGCAGAGGCAGCTCTGTTGCAGAACGGCGACGATCTGAAAAGCGACATCTTAATCAAAGGTCAACATCATTCCGGCGATTCCGGCACATCCGAGTTTCTCGACGCGGTAAGACCCAGACTCATCATTGCAACCTCCCGCGAATCTCCCGTGGCTGAACAAATCACCGAGGAATGGTCCAGTGAAATCGCGCGACGAGACATCAAGCTTTTCCGCCAGGACCGGACCGGCGGTGTCGAGATCCAGTTTCGCGCCGAAGGCTGGACGGCGCGATCTTACTTAACGGGTGAAGCTTTTCGTAGTAGCAAACGTTGAATCGAAAGTCCGCGATTGAGGAATTTCTGTTCGAAGGTCGTAGGTGGGAAATCATGTTGTTCGACCGAGACGACGAAATTGTCGGTAGCAGCGATTACACATTGGATTTGATGAAAGTAATCCGCGTGATCAGTGGCAACGTGGAATAAGCCGCCGGCAATGAGCGAGCGATGAATGCAGGCCAAAAATTTTGTGGTAAAAGCGCGCCGGCGGTGATGCCGCCGCTTGGGCCAGGGATCGGGAAATAAGAGGTGAAATGCTGTAATCGATTCAGCGGGCAACAAGTTGGATATCGCGTAGGCGACCTCGATTCGGAGCACGCGCGCATTTTTCAAATCTTCGCGGGCAACCTTCCGACAAACCTTGCGTACTCGACCGAGCAAGCGTTCGATCCCGAGGAAATTGTGCTTGGGATGCGAGTGCGCCATAGCCATGAGAAAGGCGCCGTCGCCGCATCCAAGGTCGATTTCGATCGGGGCGCTATGCGGGAATATTTCGCCCCAATTTAGCGGCTCCGTCAGTGACTTGGGTATGTATTCGACTAACGTTTCATCTTCGCGAAGTTGGGATCGATCCCGCATAACCAAACGTAGCAAAGCGAACATCGGTGCAATCGCGCTGTCTAATTCTCGATGAAACGGCTTGCTTCCTTTTTTGTTTTATTCGTCGCGTCGTCGCTTTTGGCCGATCCCACTCCGCAAACGCGTACCGCGGTCTTTGCCGGCGGCTGTTTCTGGTGCATCCAACCGGCGTTCGATAAGGCAACGGGCGTGATCAAAACGGTTGTCGGGTATTGCGGCGGAACCGAGCCGAACCCGACTTACGAACTGGTCGGTTCTGAGAAGACGAATTATCGCGAGTCGATCGAAATCACGTACAATCCGACAAAGATAACTTTCGATCAGCTGCTCGATATTTACTGGCGGCAGATCAATCCCACGCAATCGGAAGGCCAGTTTACAGATATCGGCCAGAGCTATCGCGCCGCCATCTTTGTGCAGAACGATGAGGAGCGAAAAATTGCCGAAGCATCAAAGTCAAAACTGGCAGCCTCCGGCCGGTTCGACAAGCCGATCGTCACTGAGATTTTGCCCACCATGAAATTCTGGCCGGCAGAAGATTATCATCAGAAATATTACCGGGAGAATCCAACCGAGTTTCAAATGTTCGAAGTAGGCTCCGGGCGGAAAACATTTGAGAAGAAGAAGTGGGGCGACACGAAGTCTGAAAGTCCTTAGATCTCTCGTCGTTCTTTTCTCTTGTTCCCAAACTCTGTCTGGGAATGGCTGTTCCTCTTGAGGCTTCGTTTCCGTTTCGCCCGACTAATGGATTGCATATTCATCGAAAAACTTCCGGTTACCTCACCCAGTTGCTCGGGTAACGAAGTTGATAAAAACATTTCTCCTTGCCGAGTATGCGAGCAGACTGCTGGCGACTTGGAGCATGGCAGCTAACAGAAAAATTCGCTTCGGGTGGGTCGAACATGGAACTCAACTGTGGGCTCTGCTGCTGGTAGCATGGGTGTGGGCGATCTGGAGCTGCGCGGAATACTGGCGCGGGAATACCAATTATTCCTATGGGTGGATTGTGCGAGTGCTTACCTTCGTTTACACCGCTCGCAGACTTGCGCTCACGGAAATTGAAAATATTTCACAGTCGGTCTTTACGCTACCGATTTGGTTGTCGGTGTTTTTTGGAATTGTTGCGGGCGTGCTAATCTTCGGGCTGGAATTCGCCCGCGATCAAGTGTGGCATCCGATTGTCGTCACCTGGACGATCGCGCTCGTTCCGATTGCACTGACGCTGAGCGTCTTCCGGTTCGTTGGGGGAACCAAACTGTTAGTCGCGGAATTGTTCCCGATTTTGTTTTTCCTGGTGGCGGTTCCGTGGCCACCGCGATTTGAGCAGCCAATCACGGCGGCACTCATGCAATTGGTCGCAGCGGCAACGACCGGCTTATTGCATTCGTTTGGAATTCCGGCGCAGACCGCCGGTGGCGCGATCACCCTGCGCAACGGTGTTGTAGGTGTTACGGAAGCGTGTAGCGGCATCCGATCTCTGCAGACGGGAATTATGTTTGGCCTGGCAATGGGCGAATGGTTCTTGCTTCCGACGCTGCGGCGAATTGCGCTCCTGTTCATCGCGATCGCACTGGCGCTTTGCACAAATCTTATCCGAACGCTCGTGCTCTCATTGCAGGCAGAATGGCACGGTCTCGCTGCCGTAGACGAAATTCACAATCTCACCGGTACGCTTGCTGTCATTGTCTTGATAATCGCAATCTGGCTTTGCGGAGTCGCCTTGCGCTTACGGCAACACCCCGTTGTAAGCGTTTATTCCGAAAATTTGGGCGCGCGACTCCGTTTGCTTGCCGCAAATATTCCGATCACACTGCAACGCATAGCTGCCGCGATTGCCGTCGCGGGAATTTTTGGAATTGCGATTGCGCAAATCGCGTCGGCAAAAATCGAAGCGCGTGATCAGACTCAGACCGCGCCATTTTTCGCGGTGCGCGAAACCCAGTCGCAGACTCGCTTTCAATTACCGCGCGATGTTTGGAACGAGTTACGCCCGAGCAGCGGTGAATATATCCGCGTCCGCGATTTGCAATGGGGTCCGGGCGAAACGTTCCATTTCTTCTGGAAATCGTCGCCGTGGGACCGTTTCGTACTGGTTCATCGGCCTGACATTTGCATGCCGGGAATTGGCTGGGAAATGACGGGCCCTCCGGAGCCGATTACGATCGAGTTTTCGGGGCAGCAGAAACAGTTTTATCTCTTTCGGTTTCGCCGCGGCGAGGTTGAAGCTCTCGAGCTGTGGGGCGTCTGGCGAAATGGCAACGCTGTTCCGCTCGATTATCGGCCTGATCAGATTCTGCGCGCTTCCGCCGCACCTCCCGCCTTGCATATTGGCGGCAAGCCTGATCAACCACCGGATGCAGAACGTGCGATCGCAATTCTAAAATCCGTTTTCGAATACAAACCCGCCCCATAGAGTGGCGTGGGAAGTTAGTGCAAGCGACTTGTCGTCACAGCGTCATCCCGAACCCCCGAAGAGGGTGAGGGATCTCGCAAGCGGTGGATGGGTGCGCAAGCTAGTTTGTGTGATCCAACGACCATAGGTGAGATCCCTCGCTTTCGCTCGGGATGACAAGTGCGCGCTTGGACTCTACAACAAACTCGATCCGAACGCGCCCGGCTTACCCTTTTTCCAGCGCAATTCCGGATTGAGATTGATTTCATCAGGCCGCACATCGAACCCGACCGAACGCAGCAAATAGGAAATACCTTCCCGACTTTCCATCGTTTCCTTCAAACTGCGGGCAAACAGTTCGATGTATTCCTTGTAGGAATCGAGCGCAAGTTTGCCTTCGGCGAAATGTTCCGCCAGGGCTTCGTCGTGATAATCAATTAGATCGATCAAAGCCCGTCGCAAATCCAGCCGCACTTTCGGATCAATCACGATCTTGAACGGGTTGGCCGTCGCGTCCGGCTTGGCCAGCATCTTTTGTAACGCCGGCGTATGCGTCGTCGAAACTATCTCAAAATCGCGCGCTTCTGTTGCCATCGCTACGAACCTACCTGATCGGCAGAGAATTAAAAGAAAATCGGAATAATGAGGATGGCGACGATGTTGACCACCTTGATCATCGGATTGATCGCCGGCCCTGCTGTGTCCTTATAAGGGTCGCCTACCGTGTCGCCGGTAACTGCCGCGGCATGCGCGGGAGAACCCTTGCCGCCGTAATTTCCTTCTTCAATAAATTTCTTGGCGTTATCCCAGGCACCACCGCTGCTAGTCATGGCAATCGCGACGAATAATCCAGTCACAATTGTGCCGACCAGGACGCCGCCCAGCACGACCGGGCCGAGCTGCGGAATCACCGCCACCAAAATCACAAACGCCAGCGGCAAGAGCGCGGGCACAATCATTTCGCGCAGCGCCGCTTTCGTGACGATGTCGACGCACGTTCCGTAGTCTGGCATATCTGCCCCGGTCAAGATGCCGGGTTTGGCTTGAATTTGTCGCCGCACTTCTCGAACAACCGCGCCAGCTGCCTTGCCGACCGCGTCCATGCTGAAGGCCGTGAAAATAAACGGCAACAATCCACCAATGAACAAGCCGATGATTACTTTTGGTTCCGTTAAGGAGAATTGGAAATTATAGGCTTGGCCGATGTGCGCCTTCAGTTCCTCAACGTAGGACCCGAAAAGAACTAGTGCTGCCAAACCCGCCGAGGCAATGGCATAACCTTTCGTCACCGCTTTCATGGTATTGCCGACAGCATCCAGCTCGTCCGTAGCCGCGCGTACTTCTTTGCCCAGATTGCTCATGACAGCGATCCCGCCGGCGTTATCAGTAATCGGGCCAAAGGCATCGAGTGAAATAATGATTCCGGCCATCGACAACATCGACATCACTGCGACGGCGATGCCGTAGAGACCGGCAAAATTATAGCTGAGCAAAATCGCGATACCGATAAATCCGACCGGCAGCGCGGTAGCGTGCTGGCCGACGGCAAGCCCGGCAATGATGTTGGTGGCATGCCCAGTCTCCGATGCGCGCGCGATCTTTTGTACCGGCCGGTAACGCATCGATGTGTAGTAATTCGTGATCACGACGACGACGCCAGTCATAATTAGTCCAATAAGTGAAGCATAATAGAGGTCGGTGGGTGATCTCATTTTACCGGCGATCTCCACTCCCTCCGGGAAAAGCTGATGCGTCGCCGGCCAGAAAAGAATGGCGGAGACCAATGCGCTCATTCCGACCGCGCCCATTAATACGCTCGCCGGTTTACCGCCAGCGAAGTTGACAAATAAGATGCCGCAGATCGCCCCCAGCACCGAAATTCCGCCGAGAACGAATGGATAGACAATAGCCGCAGGCGCGTTTGCAACTGTCAATACGCCTACTAAAATCGCGCCGATCAAGCTCACGGCGTAAGTTTCAAAAACGTCGGCTGCCATTCCTGCACAATCGCCCACATTGTCGCCGACGTTGTCGGCGATCGTTGCCGGATTCCGCGGATCGTCTTCTTCAAGACCAGCTTCAATTTTGCCGACGAGATCAGCACCGACGTCAGCGGCCTTGGTGTAAATCCCGCCACCAAGTCGGGCGAACACGCTGATCAAACTCGCGCCCAACGCCAAGCCGACCAGACTGCGCACGGCCATGTCGGGTCCAACCATATTGCGCGCAAAATGATAAAATATTCCCACTGCTAGCAGCGCCAAACCGACGACAAGCAAGCCGGTGACCGCGCCGCCATTAAATGCGACCCGGAGGGCGCGGGTGCGAGCTTCAATTGCAGCTTGGGTCACGCGCGCGTTCGCCAACACCGCGATACGCATCCCGATGTAACCGGCCGCGAGAGAACAAGAAGCGCCCAGCAGGAAACCAAATGCCGTCGGATGATCCTTAAAGAAAAAGAGCAAAAGAAAGATGACTACCGCGATCATGCTGATCGTCATCACCTGTCGATTCAGGTAAGCCTTGGCCCCCTCTTGAACCGCGCCCGAAATCTGGCGCATTCGTTCATTGCCCGGCGACGACCGCAAAATGACGGTAATGAGAAAAAAGGCGCAGCCCAGTCCAATTACGGCGCAGATAAGCGATAAACGCACGCCCGACTGAAGGATATCGAAGGCAAGAGGAAGAGACATACCCGGTGAAAGCGGGGGACATTAAGCAGGAATAGCCCGGTGGCAACCCGGGATTCTTCGCTCGTGTCGGCCGCAGGACGGACTCGCCGTGGCGAGTTCGTGCTCAAGATCGAACCGGAGTTCGATCGCGATTCTGGATGCTGGATGATTGAGCGTTGAGCGTTGGACGTTGGGCGTTTCTTTTGAAAAACTGCCCGTGCCTTATGTTGCGATCTAAGAAGTTCCGCCGATTTGAAAAGATGATCTTGTTTGCGATCGCGCTCGTCCTGCTTGGAGCCAGCGTAACCGGTGCATTCCTCGCGTTTCGCAATTCGCAATGGCGGCTTGGCCTTGTCAGCGCCGGCGTCCTGGCCATCGCCGTTGTATACTTTTACGCTGCCAAGCGTGGGAAACCGCTGTGAAACGCCGACCAACGGAGTGTTAGAGTATTGGAGGGCGTGTAGTAAGTGAATCGCCGATATCTTGCAATTACTCTGCGTGCAGTTGCAATCGGCTTGCTGATCGTGGCTGCGTTTCCGACCGGCGATTGATCTCAGTTCCTCACTCGAGATTGAAGAGACGACCCATAACGACGGCATGGCAACAATTTCTCATCGGCTCGCATTTGATCCTGGTGCCGCGATCGTTGGGCTGGTTGGTGTCGCGATGTTCTGGGGCAGTTTCCGGAAGAACCGGAGGCGTTTTTCGCGCGGTATCGAGCTGAAGGGCGATAGATGGCCTTTTTGACTGGGAGCGGCCTTGCCTGTCCGACTCGAACGTTTCAATCCCCCACATTTGTGTTTATTTTTTCATTTTGAAGGGGACTTGTCGCCTTCGCCACGGTTACGGCGCGCCATGGGAGTCGCCTCTCCGAGTCAGGACTCGCCATCGGAAACGGGCTTTGATAGCCTTTAAGTAATCATGAAGGCTTTTCTAATTCTGATTTCAAGTGTGACCCTCGCATCGGCTCAATGGCCATTGCCCAAAGCACCGGCCGTATCCGGCGCGGACGGGTACGTGGACATTCCAAATGCCGCTTTGGCGCCGACCAAGAATGGCACCTACCGCGCGGTCTTCGATGCGACTCGGGCAGCGGAAAAGCCGACGGATTTGTTGCCTGCGTTAAATATGGCCGGGTCGGAACTGAACGCGCTGGCAGCTACCAATCTCCCGTTAGCGAACGCCAAGTTTGCTGTGGTATTCCATGGGCCCGCGGTCGACGGCATTTTGGATGAGCCGCATTACAAAGCGAGGTTTGGCACCAGCAATCCAAACCTGAAAGCGATTGCGGAGATGAAAAAAAGCGGCGTGGAGTTTTTCGTCTGTGGGCAATATCTCGCGGCCGAAAAGATTGCTCCGAAAAGCCTGACGCCGGATGTAACTTTGGCGGCCGACGCGTTGCTGGTCCTGATCCATTACCAGAATCAGGGATATGCAGCGCTGAGTTTTTGAAATCGCACGACGAACGCGAGTGTTCATTCTTGGAAATTCAGGAGCTTGTTTAGGTATAAAATCGAAGGGCGTCCGCTTCACGGACGCCCTCACAGATTCGCGTAGGTTAGCAGGAATGCCTACGGTCTTTTCACCGACATCTGATCGCGTCTTACGCGCACCCGTACGAGAGCAGGAACGCAGGAGGTATTGAGGACCAGAAGAGCCAGAATCGCGCTAGCGAATAGGGGGAACGTCGAACCGCCATCTGGGACATTCGTCGGGGGAGGGGAAGGACCGGGGGTAGGAGTAGGAGTGCTTTCTCCACCACCTCCCGGCGGAGTCGGAATAACGTAATCCTGACCGGGGCCAGTGAGAGCGATGAGATCAGCGCCCTGTCCGGTAAAAC
>Ga0193734_1000144_pt1 | contig 10509 bp, 8 predicted proteins | sample U1m1metaG_FD_145079 | JGI IMG/M metagenome (GOLD analysis project Ga0193734, IMG submission 145079) | Soil microbial communities from a riparian zone of the East river system, Colorado, United States - U1m1 | ecosystem: Environmental > Terrestrial > Soil > Riparian zone | place: USA: East River... | reverse complement strand
CCTGATCACCATTTGTCTTGGCGCCTTCGTGCAGGTGATCGATCAGAACCGGCAACAGCGCGCGTCCATGAAACGGGACCTCGCCGCGCTCTCCGATTTGCTCGCCGAGCGTCTTGATCGCATTGCCTCGATTCGACAGGATCGCGCGGCAGCCATCGAGCACCTGCAAGACCTGGTGCCCGGCCTCATTCCGGCGTGGGGCGTCGCAGCCGGAAGGCATGTGATCGTCACCGGCGCGGACCGGCGCATTCTGGCCCGCGTTCCCGTCGACACAAGCCTCGACGAGCCCGACGGGATTCTCGACATCATCAGCACGGCACAATTGTTAGCCGCGCCGGGTCAGCAAGGTGGCATCACCGATATGATCCTGCCGAGCGGCAACAGCGCGGCGGCGATCCAGCACGTCGTCAAATCGTTGCCCGGCCAGGTCATTGTAATCCAGGAAAAGGTCGAGTCGCTGTGGCGGTCGGACGCGGCTTTGTCGGTAACGCTTTCCGCCACCACCGGCTTTGTCGTGCTGATCCTGGGCTTTGCATTCCACTGGCAATCGACCCGCGCGCGCGAAGGCGATCTCATCAATGACGCCGTGCGCGGCCGGATCGATACCGCGCTTAATCGCGGGCGCTGCGGACTATGGGATTGGGACCTGTCGCGCGGCCGAATCTTCTGGTCGCAGTCGATGTTCACGATGCTGGGCCTCGACACCCGCAGCGACCTCTTGACCTTCGGCGAGGTCAACGCGCTGGTGAAATCCGATGACATCGATCTGTTCGGGGTCGCCGATCGGCTTATTTCTTCGGAAATCGACCACATCGACCAGACCTTCCGCATGCAGCACACCGACGGCCACTGGATCTGGCTGCGTGTCCGCTGCGAGCTCAGCGAGGGCGCCGGCGATGCCGATGCCGGGTTGCATCTGATCGGCATTGCCGTCGACATCACCGAGCAGAAAAGCCTCGCCGAGAAAACGGTGGAGGCCGACCTGCGGCTGCGCGACGCGATCGAGACCATCCCGGAAGCTTTCGTGCTGTGGGACGCGGAAGATCGCCTGGTGCTCTGCAATTCGCACTTCCAGCGGCTGCACAAGCTGCCGGATTCGGCCGTTACACCGGGCACGTCCTATGAGACCGTGATCGAGGTCGGAAAAATGCCGGAGGTCCGCACCCGGCTGCATGAAGCCGGCACCCACGCGCCGGGCGCGCGCACCTTCGAGGCGCAACTCGACGACGGCAGCTGGCTGCATATCAGCGAGCGGCGCACCAAGGACGGCGGTTATGTCTCGGTCGGCACCGACATTACCCGCATCAAGGAGCATGAACAGAAACTGGTCGACAACGACCTTCGCCTGCGCGCCACCGTCAACGATCTGAAACGTTCGCAGACCGCGCTCGAACAGCAAGCCCTCGAACTCGCCGACCTCGCGGAAAAATATTCCGAGGAAAAGAACCGCGCCGAGGAAGCCAACCAGACCAAATCGAAATTCCTTGCCAATATGAGCCACGAGCTGCGCACGCCGCTCAATGCCATCATCGGATTTTCCGAAATCATGGAAAGCGGCATGTTTGGAACGCTCGGTTCGGAAAAATATCAGGAATACTGCCACGACATCCTCACCAGCGGTCACTATCTGCTCGAAGTGATCAACGACATCCTGGATATGTCGAAGATCGAAGCCGGCCGGATGAAGCTCGATATGGAATCGCTCGATCTGTCGAAGACGCTGGCGGAATCGCTGCGCGTGGTGTCGGGCCGCGCCGACGACAAGAATCTGGTGGTCAGTGCGGATATCGAAGGCACCATTTCCGTGGTGGCCGATCGCCGCGCGATCAAGCAGATCATCGTCAACCTGTTGTCCAACGCGGTCAAGTTCACGCCCGATGGCGGCAAGGTGACCGTCCGCAGCCGCCTGCTGCGCGATTCCATCGTGCTGATGATTGCCGACACCGGCATCGGCATCGCGCCGCATTCGCTCGAACGGCTCGGCAGACCGTTCGAGCAGGTCGAGAGCCAGCTCACCAAGACCTATCACGGCTCGGGACTGGGGCTCGCCATCGCAAGGTCGCTGACCCATCTGCATGGCGGAACGATGCGGCTGCGCTCCAGGCTCGGCACCGGCACCGTCGTCTGCGTGTCGCTGCCCCGCGACGGGCACAAGTCCAAGGCGAAGATTTCCGTGGCGGCCTGACGCCCCGCTCAGGATTCCAGCGTCGGCGCGACTTCACGGACGGTGTGGACAAGCGCTGCGATCAGCGGCGTCATCGGGTCGCGCTGCGGAACGACCAGCCCGATACTATAGGTGACGACCGGATCGACAATCGGGATGCTCCGGACGGCGTCCGCCAATCCAAGCGTCTCCGCGAGCTTGGCCGGCATGACGCTGGCCCAGCGCCCGGTCTTCACATGAGTGTAAAGCACGAGCAGTGAGTTCGAGGTGAGCGACGGCGTTGCCTCGGCTCCGACCGAGCGGAGCGCGCGGTCGATGATGCGCCTGTTCTGCATATCCGGCGTCAGCAGGCACAACGGCACCTGCCCGACTTCCTTCCAGGTGACCTGGTCGCGATCGCCGAACATGGCGTCGGGTGAGGTCAGCAAGCGATAGCTCTCGTTATAGAGCGGTATCGTGCGGACCTTGCCGATCGGCTCGTTCTCGATGTAGGTCAACCCGGCATCGACTTCGAGATTTTCCAATAGACCCAGCACGTCGGCCGAGGTGCAGGACACGACGCGAAACCGCACATCCGGATGGCGGGCGCGGAACGGCGTTGTCAGCGACGCCACCATGCCCAGCACCGTGGGGATCGCCGCGATCCGGATCTCGCCGGACAGCTTGTCCTTCAGCCCATGGATTTCCTGCCGCATGGCGCGGGCGTCGCCGACGATGCGCCGCGCCCAGTCGAGCGTGCGCTCGCCTTCAGGCGTAAAGCCCTGAAACCGCGAGCCGCGCTGCACCAGCATGACGCCAAGCATTTCCTCAAGCTGCTTGAGGCTGGTCGACATGGTCGGCTGGGTAACGCCGCAGGCTTCGGCGGCGCGCCCAAAGTGCCGCTCTTTTGCCAGGGCCAGCAGAAGTTCAAGCTTGTCGATCAAGGAGAAAGCCTCATGAGATCAGCCGGAGTGTCGTGTCAGGCAAACTATCACGTCGCTCCAAAGACAGGTATCTGAAATGAACGCTGCCGCCGCGCTTGGATCGGCTCATTCGATTTTCGTATCATCTTATTTTGAATTGTTATTGATCGGGTTGCCGTATCGCAGCATGAAACAGCTTTATTGATCTTTGGATAAATTCCAACTTTCATTCGCGCTTCAATTCACGCTTGAGCGAAGGCGCGCGGATGACGTCAATCTACGAACCATGGGAGGCCGCGCGCGGCGCCGAGATCATCGCGCAGCACACCCACCTTGAGGGCGCGACGCTGGTGATCCTGCACGCCCTGCAGGCGACGTTCGGCTACGTGCCGGAGCCGGCGATTCCCATGATCGCATCGGCGTTGAACCTGTCCCGCGCCGAAGTCCATGGCGTGTTCACCTTCACTAACGCGGGTCGGATGTTGACTTCGTGCCGGAAGCGGCCTTTCGCATTTGTGGCAGCCTTGGTTCAATACCGGCGGCTACGCATACATTCGAATAAACGCGATCAGAGCGATGATGGTCCCGATCGCCCACACCCACTGAGGAATCGCGGCCAAGAGGCGCCTTGGCGATTGGATGCCTTGTTGAGCGGGAACCGCGACGGCTGTAGCCGGAATCGGCTGTTGCCGGCCAGCGCGCTTGTGGCCGCGCGCGGTAGCCTGACTGCGGGGCCGCAGCGTCTTCGGCTTCGCGGCGGCGGGCGGCGACGCGGCCACTGGACTTGCGGAGGAAGCTGGCGCACCCATCAAACCGCGATCGCGGGACGGCGGTGCCATCGCGATGCTTGCCAGTCGGAATCCGGCTTGCGCGTCATCGAGCCACTGGATCTGCCCTTCTTCCTGCACCGTGATGCTCAAGTGCTTGTAGAGCTTGGTTTCATAGGGCACGTCCATGAGGCCGGTAACGCTGACCCAACGGCCGATCCATTTGGCCGACGGCTGCTCCTTCAACCTGGCAAGCCCATCGGACCAGATCGAGATCTTGACGATATTGCCCCGCCATGAGCCAAAATTGATGAAGACATAGCGCTTGCTCCGACCCTTGCCCTGTTTCCGGGATCCCGGCTTGATTTCGACGATCCGCCCGATCAACTCGACCCGGTCGCCGACCCGCTGCAGCGCAGCCGAAAAATTGAGCGCATCGACGACCGGGTAGGCGGGGATGTAGGCCGCCGCCGGCTTTGTCGCGGATGCGAGCGTTGCGTTGATCGGTGCCTTCGCCGCCGGAATGTTCCGGCCGGAGAGAAATTCGTCCAGGGTTGGGACCGCCGCGAGCGGGGCTTCGCAGATTGCGGCAAAGCTGCGCGCCTGCCCCTTCAGCTTCGGCATCGCCAATAGACGTCGGAAGATTTCGCTATTCTGCGGGTCCGCGAAGTCGTTGGCCTTGAAGATGATGGTCTCCCCGCCCTCGCGGAATTTCGAGTATATCGATCTGTCCTCAATGAGGGCCCTCAAGCTGAGATCGAGCGCAATGAAGCTGAATCGGTCCATCCCGGGACCGAAATTGGAGACACGCCGGCCGGGATGCTGGAAGTGCCTGTGCCCGGTCTCGCTGCCGTTGCCGGGATGCATACCGGGGACGAACATGCCATCGTAATCGATCAGCTTGATCTCGCCATCGGCCACCATCACATTGCCGTTCTGAATGTCGCCGTGCGCGATTCCCTCCCGCTCGAGAAAACGCGCAATGGCGACAAAATCGGTGCGAGCCTTCTCGAGCGCGGGGGGATTGTTGAAATTCTTGTCCAGCCAGATACCCAGGGTGTCACCCTCGACCCAATCCATCCGCACGATCGGAAAGACCCGCTGGCGGACGCTGATCCCCGATTGCTGGAAATCGAAATCGACGAAGCATCCGATGGCAAGCGAGCGCAACTTCTTCGAGGTCGCGTCGTACTTCTGCTGGATCGCCGGAATCTCGCGGTGAAAGCAACGCACCGCGCATTTTCTGCGCGGGGTGGTGACCGCATAGGTCAGAGCAAACCCGCCCGACATCACCAGCGGCAGGCCGAGATTGTTTTCCGCGACGGCGCCCTGCTTCAAATCCGGGTCGATGAAGGCGTGCGCCGGATGTTGGACGGCTTCCTGGTAATCGGTGATCTGAGGGTACGACATTACTCGCCTACCACAGTGCGATCAGCGTGGTGTCGTCGCGCTTCATGCGGCCGGCCGCGCGCTCCTCGTGCACGAAGCGGGCGAACGCCCGTGGCGTTTGTAGCTTGCGCAGCGCGCTGATCGGAGACGAGTCGCGATCGCGCTGCGAGAGCAGCCAATGACCGAGGGCGTCGGTCATGCATAGCAGCGCCGGCTGCTTCAGCCCGGCGAAGGTCCAGTCGGCGACGAGGTCGTATGCGAAATCCACCTCATTCAGGAAGGCATTCCCCACCGGATTGGTACATAGCAGCTGCGGCGACCGAGTGAAGGCGGATGCGGCGGTGAAAGGAAACGTTGCCTTGATGCAATCCCCGTCGCACAGCACCGCCAGGCTGTCGCCGATGGCGAGGATCTGGATCAGTCCTCCTTCGTCAACAATGCGAACGCCGAGCAGCGTGGCGAAACTGCCCCTGTCGTAGGATGCCTGCTGCATCCATGGCAGGTTTTCGCGATCGTACAACTTGCGAAACTCGGCGATTGCGCCCGATAGCCACTCGTGGGTGAATTCCGGGTTGCGCGCGTAATGGCGCACCAGAATGCGCGCCCATGACGCGGAGTCAAAGGACACCGACGCGCCGTCGCTCAGCGCATAGACGCCTTTGGCCGAGCGGTAGAAGCCGTCCTCGTTGCGGCTGTCTTCAGTTTTCGGGATGCTGAGCGCCAACGGCAAGCGGGATTTCTGCCGCACCTCCGGAGTGCTCACCGATCGGCTACCAGCTTGGGCCGGGTGCCGATCTCAAAGAAATCCACGATGCACTGGGGATCGCCGTTGAAGATGAAGCCACGCGATCCGTCTGCAATCGCATAGCCCTTGTCGTCGGCGAACTGGGCAAGATGTGGCGGCAACGGACTGGACATCCGCAGCAGCAATCGCGAGTGCTCGTCGTTGAGATCGGTTTCGGAGGTCGGAAACAGGATTTCCGGCCCGCCCTGGGTGGTTACGTGCAGGTTGAACAGCAGCGCCTGGCCGTCTTTGGTCGCAATCCGCCGCAGCCCGTCTGCCATTTCCTCGGGCGTGCCGTCGGTCGATTGACCGTCGGTCACGTGAAGAACGGTCGGCGGGTAGGAAGCGGGGTGAGCTTCGCACCAATTCGCCACCGTCTCCCTGGTCTTCTCGAGGGCCGCCCGCATCGGGGTGCCGCCCACGCTTTTCGGGTCGAACCAGACCGGAAACTTGGTCTTCAGTTCGAGGATGCCGCCGGCGCCGTCGTCCACCTTCTTTTGCCGCTCCTCGACGCGAAGCGTGTTTTCGCTGATGGCGCTGATCGGGTGCACGATGCCATCCGACAGCGCGCCGCCGAACCCGCTCACGACCTCCGTTCCGCCATAGGCAATCACGCCCACGTCGAAATAGTTGCGCACGCCGTCGGCCTTCGAGCATGTGGTGATCAGCGTGTAGAGCGTCTTGTTCAGGACGTCGGCAACGAAGTCCGCCTTCGAGCGGCCGGTCTCGGTTATTTCATCCATGGATCCGGATTGATCGATGACGAACAGAAAGCAGGTCGGATTGTCCCTGCTGATTTCGGCTTGGTAAGGCACGGTATCCCCCTCGATTTAGGTTGATCAGCGGTCAGCCGCGACGGCCGGCCGGGTTCCGATGTCAAAAAAGTCTGCGATGGCTTCGATTCCGGCGTTGAACACGAATCCGCGGGCGCCGGGGCGAACGTCATAACCCTTGGCGGCCGCGGCCTCCACAGCGTGCGGCGGGAGCAGACTCGACATGCGAAACAACGACTTGCCGAAGCGATCCTTGAGGACACGCTCGTCATTCGGGAAGATCAGCGGTTCGCCGTCGCCCGCGTCGACATGGAGATTGAACAAGAGGCAGGCGCCGTCGTCGGTCGCAAGACTTTTGAGTCGATCGGCAATGGGCTCCGGATTGCCGTCGGAAGGATGCCCGTCGGTCACGTGCAAGACCGTGGGCGGATAGGCGGACGGGTGCGCGTCGCGCCATTGCTCCAGGATCCCGATCGCCGCATTGAGTCCGGCGCACATCGCCGTCTTGCCGTGGCTGCGCGGCTCGAACCAGATGGGAAATCGCACCGACTGCTCCACCACATCGCCGTCAGGTCCGGCGACCTTCTTGGCGCGAGTCTCGACCCGCAGGGGGGCTTCGGCGAGGCGCGAGACGGGGTACAATGCCTCGCCGTCCAACGCTCCTTGAAAGCCGTTGCGAGCCTCCTCCCCGCCATAGGCGACCACCCCCACGTGAAAGTAGTCGCGGACGCCTTCGGCCTTGGAGCAACTGGTAATGAGCGTGTAGAGGGTCTTATTGAGCACATCCGCCAGAAAGGCGGCCTTGCTCTGTCCGCTTTTCAACCGATGATTCATCGACGCGGACTGGTCCATCACCATCACGATGGCGGTCGGCGACGCGCGGCTGATTTCTGCTCGGTAACTCAAGGATCGCACCCCCACGCAAGGCCGCAACCGCGACCTGCAACAACGGCGACTTGCACGCCGCCAACGCACTCAACGCCGCCGTGCGATGCTCCGCACGCCAAGGAACGCGCTTCCCGCACCGGAGTTCCACACGATCGGAGGCCCTTCGCGATTTTTCGCAAGGCTCGGCATTTCCAAGGCTCCGGGATGCCCACCGTGGCCGATCGTGCAGGTGGAGCTTGCTGTTGACCGCTTGGGAGACCGTAAGCGGTCCGTCCAGGTATTCGCGGGGCGGGAACCCAAAGCTCGTTTCCACGTTGCATTTGGATACTCGAAAGGTAGTTCAAACGCCGGAGTCACGGCCATGAAACAGGTTTTCGATCAGCTCTTGAAATTCTTGCAACAAGGAATTTCGGCGATCTTCCATTTCGTCGAACTGATCTGGATGTGGTCCGTCGACCAGATCAGCAAGCTCATGGCCGTACCATGGCAGGACTGGCCGCTGCTGAAACAGGTTGTGCTGGTCCTGATCCTGGCTGGAGTGCTCTGGGCGCTTTACAGAGCAGGCTGGGAGCTTTTGGAAGCAGGTGCGGCGATCCTGGCTGCATTCGCGGGCCTTCTGGGCGTGCTCGTTCAAACGTTACCCACCGTATTTTTAGCGGGAGTTATCGCCCTGGGAGGCGTGTGGCTTGTCAATCACCTCGATAACTCGTCATTGCGGATGCCGAGTTGGATGCAGGCCAGCGAACAAAATAGCCCGCCGCAAAATCAAAATAATGGCGCGCCGCAAAAATAGCACACCTCAGGGCCCGTAGTTTTGAGGTCGTTTCCCTGCGAGGAGCCGTACAGCCGTTGCCAGGCCACACCAAAATCGAAAGCACGGCCAGATATCTCGGCATCGAAGTGGATGATGCTTTGGCAATGGCAGAACAAGTTGATGTCTGATGTACCGGGGCAGAGCGGACATGTTCTGCCCATGCTCCAACCGCCGGCTTGGCCACAATAGGCGACGTCATTGAACTGAAAGAGAGGGCGCTAAAGCTTGCACGCTTCCTTTTTAAGCCATGCGATTCTCCCCCGAGCCTCGCGTTCTGCAATCTCGAGAGTTTCAAATATTGAACACAACGACGGAAGCGGAGCCCAATAGGGGAGCGGCGACCAAGGATCATCCTGATCGGATTGATAGTGTTTCATCACTTCATAGCCGAAAAAACCATCGTCGCGCCTGAAGAAATCGATACGGCGTTGCCCATCAGCACTTGTGATGGATTTTACAATTGCATCTGACACTTCGAAATCGCCCCACACGGCCGCAAAAATTATTACGACTTCTAACGCATGCGGCAGATGTCTCCAATGGGTCAAAGCCGACTAAACGTTTGATGACGATGATCCGAAGGGCGCATGGATAAATCTTGAGATGCGCCGTCAATAATCGCCTTGCCGCGCCCAGGCATCAATGGCATGCTTCGCGTATGACGTCCAAGTGCATCCCGCTCAAAGCAGTTTGGTGGCGCTCCTTTTAAGGAGCGGCATGGCGTTACTATTTCAACGACCTTCGCCGCCGTGATCGGGTGAGCCAAGGTCGTCTTCCGACAAGTCTCCAATCGCGGCGGCTCCAACAGGAGAAGCCACATGTTTGTTGAGACTGCGCGACCAATCATTCTAACCGGCGATCGCACCACTGGTCCTCTTCACCTTGGCCACTATGCAGGCTCGCTAAGAAGCCGGGTTGCCCTTCAGCACACGCATCGGCAGTTCGTTTTGCTGGCCGATGCACAGGCTTTGACTGACAACATTGACAATCCCGAAAAGGTGCGCCGCAACGTGATGGAAGTGGCGCTTGATTACCTTGCCGTCGGCATCGATCCGAGGGAAACGACAATTTGCGTCCAATCCGCATTGCCCGCGCTTGCCGAACTTACGCAGCTCTATCTCAATTTTGTTTCCGTCGCTCGATTGGAGCGCAATCCGACTATCAAGGATGAAATTCGGATGCGGGGCTTTGAACGTGGCATTCCGGCGGGCTTCCTGTGCTATCCGGTGGCCCAGGCCGCGGACATCACAGCGTTCAAGGCAACGGTCGTGCCGGTAGGGCTGGATCAAGCTCCGATGATCGAGCAGACCAACGAAATTGTTCGTCGGATCAATCGACAGATCGGTCGTGAGCTATTGTTGGAAGCAAAGGCGCTAATTCCCTCAACGGGGCGACTGCCCGGCGTCGATGGAAAAACGAAAATGAGCAAGTCTCAGGGTAACGCGATTTCACTTTCGGCTACGCCTGATGAGATTCGCGCTTTTGTAAATCGCATGTACACTGACCCAAACCACTTGCGCGCATCCGATCCCGGAATCATTGAAGGCAATGTCGTCTTTGCATACCTTGATGCGTTCGATACCGACTGCGCCGCCGTCGACGAATTGAAAGAACGCTACCGGCGCGGAGGGATCGGCGACGTAACGATCAAGCGCCGCCTTGAAGACGTGTTGCAAGAGCTGCTGAAACCGATCCGCGAACGTCGCGCGGCTGTGTCAAATGATCTTGGCCATGTGCTCGATGTGCTGCGTTCCGGCACATCCAAAGCGCGCGCAATAACTCAATCGACTTTCGATGAATTACGCGATGGTTTGGGATTGTTTTCGTTCGGCAGAAAAACATGAGAACGGCCTGCGCGCAGTCTGAACCGGCGCAAGCGTCGCAGGGGATTTGCCTATTTCTGGGCGTCGCCTTGCCCGGCGGCCACGAGGTCGGCGAGCGATGGAATCTCTTCAAGCCTCTGCCGGGCTGCCAGGTGGACTTGCGTGCCGGGCATGGCGTAACGCCTGGTGAGGCCCGCGGCGTCGG
>Ga0193734_1000140_pt1 | contig 10574 bp, 12 predicted proteins | sample U1m1metaG_FD_145079 | JGI IMG/M metagenome (GOLD analysis project Ga0193734, IMG submission 145079) | Soil microbial communities from a riparian zone of the East river system, Colorado, United States - U1m1 | ecosystem: Environmental > Terrestrial > Soil > Riparian zone | place: USA: East River... | reverse complement strand
TGACGTCGCAGCAAGTAGTTAAGAGGATTGCTCTGGGGTAACAAAGATAAGAGTCGGTCAATGTATGACCTATCTATCTATAAGTTATGAAAAGCAGCCTGCCTTTTTATTCAAATAAGTTAGTATTCTCAACTATATTATAGCCTAGTAATTTGTATTTTGTCCATCTGTTGGATATATACTGGACTGGGACTTAGGTATATGTAATAAAATAATTGTAATTATCTATAGAATACTAACTTATCGAAGATTCTGAAGCAAAAACGCTTGTTCCTATCCATACAGAACATGAAGAATGCCACAAGAAAGGGCATAACAATGTAATACAAGTTAATGCAAACGGTGACTCAATTGATTTCTAATAAGATAGGCTGATTGGCAGATGTCTCTAACTCTTGTATCTTCTGGTTTTTCTCAATCGTTGTCTCCTAGTTATTCTATATGTTTACGTTATAGGAAAAAATGTCTACTAACGAACAGCGAAGATTATCTATACGCACCAGATACTATTGGATTTAATTCAAAGTAATCGAATGCACAAAATTATGCTCTTTAACAAACTATGAAATGATACATATAATTAACAACTGTAGACAATATTCATTACGCCATTTTTCGGTAAAAAATTATTCCCATTTTACTTTTATCTCAATATATCTTTTCAATCAAAAATTAGGCTATAATATAAAAAATGGATGCGAAATGTATTTTCTCTGCGGGGAGTATTCCCTTGTTCATGCTTGTTTGCTGTCATTTCAAGTCCTCTTGCCGTCCTCTTGTTTAATTTATATTATGCAATAAATCGAGTATTTTTTTAATTTCATTCATCCAATTGCGTATAATTTTGTAAGTAGTATACTAATAATTCATTAACATATTTCTAACCTTATCATTACTTTTTGGCACGCCTATGGAAAAGCATTAGTCTCTATGTGTTATTTTCCAAAGATCTAATTGTAGCCAATTTTCTGTTATAAAAGAGTTTTTCAAGCCTTTTATATACATAACCATCAAATAACTTTCCTATTATGCCGTACGGTAGTTCAAAATGAATCTCATCTATCACTTGTGTTTGCTTTTGGTTGTTATTGTTATCAGCACCATAGAATTTGTGCAAATGTTTCCATTTTTTGAACGGACCAGTTAGCATTTCATCTACGTATAGATATTCCTGTGGAGATACAGAATATGAAGTTATTATAGAATGCCACTTACTTCTTTTAGAAAGCATCATCATTAATTTTCCTTCAAGCCAAAATTCTGATCCTTGAGTGAGTTTTTGGTTTGTGGCATTACTAATTTTGAGTTCTATCTCCATTGGGGTTATTATTTCAAGATGTTTGATATCTGTAAAAAATTCCCAAACTCTATCAATATGACAGTTCACAAGAAAGCTATATTTAAAGGCCCGCAAATATCGTAGAATAATCGTGTGTCAGATATAAAATATCTGTATGTAATTGCACATTATTCATTTGCATCTGGCTAGGATTCAACGGCAAATTCTTAATTTAATACTTTTAATTTACATCGAGTATCTCGATGGAACATGCTATCAATCAAGATATCTACTTTGACTGCCTTCATAACAGTTATCGCATCATTTTGTACGCCGAGAATTAACGTATATTCTGCTGACTCCAAATCTATGGCTGGAGTGAAGGTCAACGAAACCAATTTCGCGATACTAAAGCCTGCAGTCAATAGAACGGGTTCCACTAGCGAACGAATTATGCCGCCCTGTCCTCATAATACATACGATGCAACTACTGAATCCAGAATTCCAGCCATTGCAATCATAGTTCAATCCAAATAGTAAAGTCGGATCCTCTTATTCACGATTCCTTTTCTTTCTAGCTTCTATAGCGATCTTATTCCAGGAATCCTAGCAGCAGAAGCAAGAATGGGAGTAATAGTTGCCGCTGCCGCTATCATTGTTGAAGCGTTCTCTTTTGTTAATCTTCCTACTCATTTTGTCATTCAATTTTTTCATTCGAAGTATATTATCTTCTTATGATCATAAACATGGAGACAAATCCAAGTGTGGATTCCAACTTTGCATTCCAAAACTGGGAATTGAACAGCCTATTTTTATATTTGGTTGGTATTACAAGAATCAGGGCTGATATGATTGATATCGACACACATTCAGATAAAGACACGTAAGGGCCAAATATCGGAATTTCTTGCTATAGCCGCGATGACCTTATTACTGATCCATATTGCAGATGGATCTATGGAACGGATTAGTAAACATGGATTTTTACCAGTGAGTATAGATAAGAAGCCATTTCGTATATCTAACTTTGGCATATCATCGATAATCTTGTTCTTCCTAGCATTTGGGATCGATATACGAGGAAAAAACACATCAAACGTAACAACAACTCTCCTTATAGTGGGCGGTTCACTTATCGGAACAACCGCATTAGGAGTATCGATGATGGATAAAACTGGACTGGTAGCAACACTTTTGACAGTAATTGTAATAGGATACGTAATAATGGGACTTGGTATAGTGAGAGCTATACAACAGAGGAAGTATACATCCAAAATTGTCTAAATTACTGGCCTAAAAAAGCAATTTGAGCAATTGCAAAACAAGTATGAAGAATATCTTCCTAAGACTGACGCAGATGTTATAAATGATCTTCTAGCTCGTTGCTTATCATGACGGAACCAACAAGAAAAGTAATTACGTGGTAGAATAGGGATCTGCATACGGTCTTGATTTTAGATACTAAAACGAACGAACTATTTTTTTTATTTTGTAGAGATGTGAAGGAATCCTAATTACAAATTTTATAATCAGAATCAATTGCAGCACCAGATTTCTAAATAAGCTGCTTCAACAATGGGCTGTATAGTACTTATAACCAAGAGAAGTTTACATAGGCTAATTGGATAACGAAAAAAAGACTAAACCCTCAATCATAATTGCAACGGCAACTTTTACTGTAGTGATCGTATATGTTGCTATGATTCTTGGAATACAAATCCAAACATCCCATAACGTATTAGCACAAAGTGCCAAGAGTAACACAACAGCAGCAAATACTGTTGTAAGAGTTACCCCAAACCAATCAACTAACAGGACATTCTGGATAAGTACAGTACACTTTGATGGGACAACAACTATACATCAGGGCGTAGCATGTAACAATTGCACTCAGAATACTCCACCGCATCCAGCCGAGGCTTTTCCAAATACTAAGCTTCCTGCGGGACCAGGCCTTGTATTAAGACCGCCGAACAAAGTAGGAGCTTGGGATATGAGAGCATTTACCTTTGCTCCAGATCAAATAGTCGTTAATCAAGGCGACACAGTCACTCTTCATTTCTTAGGTGTACAAGGTCCCCATCATGTCATAACTGTCGAAGGTGTTGGAACCTTTCCACTTGATAGGGGACAGATCCACACAGTATCATTTACCGCGGACAAACCTGGAACAATAACGTACTTATGTCACGTACATGTGCCGAACATGGTTGGCGAGATATTGGTACTTCCTAAACCAGCGTAGTAGATAACTTGCATAAATAACAATAACAACATATGCAGCTTAAGGAGGACATTTAATACGAATTTTGATGCGTAATGGATTGACTAGTACATGATCGAATCATCAATAAATGGGTTCGACCACGCCCTCTTATTTTATCATATTTCTTTCTCACTTTAATATCCACAGAGGATCTATTTTTTCACAACTGAAAGCGAACCCATATCAGGAGGCTGAAAATTCATTGCCAGTTTTATGTCCCGAATTTAACAACTCATCATGTCCTTAACTTAACACAAAATGTCCCTAATTTAACAGACTATCCAAATGTCCCTAAGATTGAAGAGTCAGAATTTTTGCTTCTTATCAAACTAGCCTCAAAGAAGCATAAAGCTGGAATCATTATCATTACCAGACCCGTTGAAACAAGTATCCAAGAAGTGTCTCCAGAGTTAATTACCATCTAGATTATAGATAGAAAAGATCCAGATATTTATTATTTAGATAACATGGTTTTACTGCGAGGGAATACATGGATGTCATTCCTGTTCATTTCTCTACCGAACATAAGGACATGTTGGCTCACTCTAAAATAAAACTAGAGAAGGAATTGGTTGCTATTAACCCCAGGTTTGATAAATTGATAACAGCACTAAGAACTGCAGTCGATAATGAAGCAACGTTAGACAAGGAAGCAACTTCGTATGACGATATATTTGATGCTTACAGATTGGCATTAGAATTCTATCATCATAAGTCAGATTAGTTTTTTCAAATGAAGTATTCGGATTGAAAATATCTAAAGGTGTTCGTAAACATGTTTCCTATTCATTACAATATGGCATATACGGTAGTTGTGACAGACAATTGGCACAAATCAGAAAATAACCTTCCAAGTCACGGTGCTGTAAAATTTTCCGCTCCAGATGTGAAGGAAAAAGAATCAAAGCATTCAATATCAATCTTCATCCCAGCCTTTTTACTTGTAGCTGTAGAAGAGTTGCCATCTAAAGAGGTAAAGCTAGACCAGTATTGTTACCGATTATCTAAGTAAGGGCTTTCCTAATCCTACAGGCTACAAAATATTGAATTCAACACAATCTACCATAGCTGGTAATCCTGCAAAGACAGTAATACTGTATGACTATTCTGGTGGACATACATATGAGGAGATGCGTGTAATTACTATAATTAATGGCACTTCATACAGAGTGGGTATTTTTGCAGAACCTGGAATGTTCTCAGATTATGTTCCAATAGCCCAAAGTATGATTGATTCGTTTCAGATAACCAAATAATTTTGTTATCCTACATACAAATACTCTTGTAACTATGGCCAGGTTTGAAGATGCAGTCATAAAAAGCATGTCAGACTAGCCCAGATATATGAAGGTATTGGAAGGTTAACTTACCTGGGAAAGATGTGCTACCGATGGTAGATGGGTACAATCATTCCGATTTTCTGGATAACTCTGAATATGGATAATATAAGGACGAAGAGCAAAGTCTGATCTTCCCTATCAAAATAAGGTTAGATAAAGATGATTTTGTCTATCTACAGAACATACCCATATTCTCGCAATAAACAAGCATTCTCAATGTAATTAAATAATTGTAAATATACTTTGGATTATAAATGAAGAAGTATCTGGTGATTTATGCCCGACCCTAGTGTTAAACGCTTATTATGGTTTCTTTTTGCTGGCTCGAGGGGAGGGGACAATAGAATTAGAATAATTGATTTATTAAAAGAGCATCCATATAATATTAATCAACTTGCAGAAGCCCTAAGACTTGATTATAAAGCAGTTCAGCATCATATTACTGTACTTGAGAAGAATAATATCATCAATAAGATGGGGGAAAAATATGGAATATTGTATTTTATATCCAATTATCTTGAAGCTAATATAGATGCATTTAATGATATAAAATCCAAGATAAAAACTAAATGAATTTAGGATAATAGAAGATAAATATGCTTTAAGAATATATAGATATTTTAAAAATCCTATAATGCATATGCACTAGCCTTGTTATCCTGAAACTGACAGATATGGAACAGATTTGGATAAATGTAAATAAGGTAATTCAGACTACTCATTCTCGCTATATGGATAGATTCATAAAATGAATACTCTGATGGGAATAAGTGCAGGAGTAGGCCTAGCAAACATTGCTATACTGATTGCCTTGCTAGTAGTATATACAAAAGTGTACAAAGGTACCAGAGCCATATTTACTCTTGGTTTGATGTTCTTCTCTGGTCTGCTCATGCTTCATAATATAATCGCGGTCTATGCGTATTTTACAATGGCCCCTTTATATTCTGAGGCATTACTTCCATATGTAGTAGGGATATCTATTGCAGAGCTTGCAGGAATTGCAGCACTGCTTAGAGTTACAATGTCTTAATCTGTGGCTAGAAAACCATAAATCACAGATAATATCATAACATAAAGTTTTTGGAGTTCAAAATGAATCGTAAAAGCAAAAGCAGGTTGACAGGTCATCAGCGACCATTTGTGCAGAACGGTACATTGTAATATCGGAATATGAAAATATATGTAAATAATCATATAACCTTAAACTAACCTAGTAATGGATGAATAATAACACATGATTTAATGTATACAAAAGTATCAGTATTTTGTGTCGTCGCAACATTGACATTCACCATTGTGGGTGCTAATGTCCTGGCAGTTACATCTGCTACTCCAGCATTTGCCCAAGGCAAAGGGAATTTTAGTGCAAAACCGACAGGTATAGATGTCAAGGACATATACAATCGTTACAACTAGTGAAACAGCCTGTAATGCCAGAAACTAATAGGGTAGCCTATGTCATCAAGATACTCGTATCTTTTTTTTATTTGTTATTTTTTGTCATTCTAGATTATAATCATCCTAGATTATATTGCAACTAGTTTTACAGATGGTTTTAGTGGTGACGAGCGTCCCCCCTTCTTTCCTTGCCCTGAGTGGTATATCTTTTCAGATCTATGAATTATTATTGAATCTATTGATGATATGTGACAGCTTTTACATTTAGAAATATATTTCCCCTATTTTATTTGAGACAATGAAATGATCTGTGTAACCATCATTTGTAATATTGTAATCATCAAGAATAATAATTACTATATTGAAGCTTTTTACATCTTCTTATTAATCAAGTCATGTTTCATCTGTAAAAACTCGTTCTCCGTGATTACTTCTTGGTCCTTTAGTTTCGCCAATTTAGCTAATTCATCAGCAATTGAGATTGATTGATTTGATAGAGTAGATGATGGCGGAATTTGTTGTTGTTGACTCATATTTGTATTTGCCTTTGTCTTTGGACCTTGCATGCCTTCTCTAATTGTCTCTAGAAGCTTTTCGGCCTTATCCTTTGGAATGGCATCTATTTTTCCATCCTGATCGTGCTCACCATCAATTAAGCCGTCTATCATACCTAGACGGCTTGAGCTTACTAATCCTGGAGCTCTAAATCTAATCGTAGATGAGAGTATGCCTTTTTCAAGCTTCACGCTCGTAATGATATCATATGGAATGTCTACGATATTTTCTCGCATTCCAAGCATATATGGATCCCTTATTATAATTCGCTTATCTGTTGCATATACAATATTGGGAGTTAACTTAGAACCGCCAGGTTTTATTCGTGACTGTTTTGCAACGAGTAATACTTTCTCATCAGGATTTAAGATATCACTAATTTTAGTTATTTCATCTAAATCGCCTTGACTTGTAAGGTTTGTTGTAAAACGCACACCTTCTTTCTTCCCAAAGCCAAAATGCATTATATGTATTAATTAATGACAATGTATTAATTAAATATTTAAGGAAATCCTTCTTTAGGATTAATATAATTTATATTATTATCTCATCAAATTATTGTTATATAGCTACATACAGTTGTACATGAGAAACTACATGGCATTATTAATAGAGGATGAAAAAATGTACTCAAATTTCTAATCACAATATAATTCCAGCTTCACAGAAGCGAGGATGCCCATTATGTCTACACGCACTGTGTCTCAGGGCGAAATGCTGACCTTAAGCGGTGCACACGTGTATGGTTTTTCATTAGTTGCAATAATCATAATATGATCTTTTAAAAGTTAATAGTATATAGTATCTTTTGGTCATTCAGAAATGCCAAGCTGTGCAGCGCTGCAAATTATGCAAATTATAACTCCTAGCAAATTCTGAAAGGAATATCTATGAAAAAGGATGAGAGGAACTTAGAGATGTTTGAGATGTTTGAGATGTGACAACGAGATCTATGGCTATATTCTTATATTCAAATGGAGTTATATAGATTGGATTGTCCAATAATGATGAAGGCGTAGCAAAACTTGTAGCAAAGCGGTATCAGCTGTATCTGAAAGAACAGGAATGGGAAAAAAGACACTCAGAGTGGATTAGATCCATAGTTGCTGCAATGCTTTGGCTAATAAAATTGATAACGAATACTCTAGAGAAGGGCAACATCAAAAAGAAACGTATCATCGAAAAGGTGCCTATTGAGTAAGAATTTGAAAGTTGATTGATTTTATCAGAACACAGCCTTCGGAAGACAAGATAATAGAGAAAAAGGAAGCAAAAGTATTATCTCAGAAGATAATAGTTTTGTTTTCTGATCTGACATTTTCATAAATCATATTTAGCTTTAGTAAAATTAAAATAAATCCCCATCTTTAAAGATATTATACATTCCTCAAAGTAAATATAGTCATAGGCAATGGATCGGTAAAGTAATAATGTGTGTTGACTTGAATGCATTTTTTCCATCCTGTGAGGAAATTCGCGATCCAACGATATTAGGAAAACCCCATGCCGTAATTATGACAGACCAGCAGGATGGGAATATAACAAAAGGTGCAGTAGCATCTTGCTCGTATGAAGCAAGACGTTTCGGAGTTAGATCAGCTATGTCCCTTTCACGAGCAAAAGAGTTATGCCCTGACCTTATATTAAGGCCGGTCGACATACCATATTATCGTCAGCTTTCGGAAAAGGTTATGAATGTATTAGGAGGATTCGCAGATATTTTAGAGCAATCTAGTATAGATGAGGCATATTTAGATTGTACTAACAGGGTTATACACTTAATAAATAATAATAATAGTAATAGTAGTAATAGAACCAGAACTACTGATGCTGCTCTTAATATTGAGCAATATGCATCAAAAATTAAGAAAGCAATTAAGAAAGAATGCGGACTTTTAGCCTCTATAGGGATAGCGTCTACAAAATCTGCTGCAAAAATTGCATCCGACTTTCAAAAACCTGACGGTCTAACTGTTATTTATCCTGATCAGCTTCAAAAATTCTTTGAACTCCTAGAAGTTCAAAGGATATCAGGTATAGGGACCAAAACTCAAAAGATTCTCAAGGATATAGGAATTAAAACTATAGACCAGCTCGCAAAATATGATGTCCAGGTATTAATAGAAAAATTTGGCAAAAAAAGCGGAATTTGGATGTGGCAGGTGGCGAATGGCCTTGACGATGACCCTGTTATGCCTAGGGTAGATCATGTCTCAGTAAGTGCAGAACACACACTTGAGTCTTTTACAATGGAAAGAAAAACGATTCTTAAATATTTGAATGAATTGGCTGATGAAATTTATGAAAGATTGAGAGGACACGGGTATGAGTTTAGAACGGTAGGTATAAAATTAGTGAGATCTGATTTTTCTATTGAGACTAGGGAAACTTCATTTTCGAATTATCAGAACAACAAAGAAAGCATTTTATCTGTTATAGAAGGCTTGCTGGACAAATTTTCTTTTGGTGATTCAATGTCAGGAACAACTATTAGAAAGGTTGGAATTAAAGTATCAAATTTGATTCGAATTGAGAAGAAAAAACCGCCTCAACAAAAAACATTGTTAGATTATTGTTGACTCAATAATTTATTCAGTTCATTAAAAACATGTAAAGGCATAAAAATTATGTATTGGAAGATAGTTCTGCCGCTACGACAAACAAACCTATGCAAAATGTTGCGAATCTGATGTCTTTCTTTTTCATTGCGGTTTTTTAACAATATTTTATAAAGGATGTAAAGATGATTGATTCCACCAATTCCTTTCAGTCTCAGAAGATTATCTTGTAATTTCTTACAAGAGAAAAATTATGATCTGGCAGTCCAGATGATGAAAGAAAAAGAGATTAATTTCTGATACTCTTACTCAGCTCTTTCCGTAAATCCTTTGCTCCTTTTCTAAGAGTAACTTCTGTTACACCAGCAGCCTTGGCAAGGTGTGCCTGAGTTATCTTTTCATCACTCGAAAGGCTTGATAAGTAAAGGACTGATGCTGCAAGTCCCATAGGATCCCTACCTGCAGGTATCTCTCTTCTAATAGCTTTACTCATAATATCTGCAGCCTGTCGTTTTGTTCTTTCCACTTAATATAGTTTGTTTGCAACCTTGACAATACACTTCATAGGATCGATAATTGGAATTCTAAGATCAAGTTCAAAGTAAAGTAACCTATAGTTTCGTGCAAGTTCCTTGCGTTTCATATTGTTAACTGTAGCTATATCATTCAATGTCCTTGGAGTCCCCATTTCTCTACATGCTATGTATATCGCTGCAGCTAACATTCCAGAAATCGTCCTTCCTCGTATCAGTAGCCTTTCCTGAGCTTTTCTATAAATATAAGCTGTCTTTTCGATTACTGCGTCTGAAAGGTTAAGCTTATCTTTCAGTATACTAAGTTGTGTAAAGGCTTGTTTGCGATTCTTAGCAGCAGAGCTTTGAGCCTGTGATCTTATATCCCATGTCCTTAACCTTTGCATTCTTGAACGCATTGCAGTATCAAGTATATTGCCACTGGCATCTCTGTCTGTTCTACCAATAATCGTGGATAATCCCATATCGTGTCTAGCTAGAGATGATAGCGACATACCTATTCCGCTCCTATTGTTAGATCGATCTTTAATGGATGTATGCCAATCAGGGCTGTTTGTTTCAACATAATCAGATATCACCCGACCGCATCTACTACAGACAACCTCTGCAGACTCACGATCCGTAATCATGTGATTATTGCCA
>Ga0193734_1000135_pt1 | contig 10662 bp, 13 predicted proteins | sample U1m1metaG_FD_145079 | JGI IMG/M metagenome (GOLD analysis project Ga0193734, IMG submission 145079) | Soil microbial communities from a riparian zone of the East river system, Colorado, United States - U1m1 | ecosystem: Environmental > Terrestrial > Soil > Riparian zone | place: USA: East River... | reverse complement strand
CGACGGTGGTGGTGGCGAGAAAGGCCAGTGCGAGCGCTTGCATGTTGATGGTCCCGCTTATACGTCGGTAATGACTTCAGCGGCATCGAGTGCCGCGGCAAGCCGCTTCTCTTCGCCGTAATATCGTGCGCGATCCCAGAAGCGCGGCCGTCCGATGCCGGTCGAGCGATGTCGACCGATGATATTTCCGTTCGCGTCCTCGCCGACCATGTCGTAAAGGAACAGATCCTGGGTGATGATGGTATCGCCTTCCATGCCCATCACCTCGGTGATGTGCGTGATGCGCCGGGAGCCGTCGCGCAAGCGGGCGGCCTGGATGATCACGTCGATCGAGGCGCAGATCATCTCGCGAATGGTCCGCGACGGAAGCGAGAAGCCACCCATCGTGATCATCGATTCGCAGCGCGACAGCGCTTCGCGGGGATTGTTGGCGTGCAGCGTTCCCATCGATCCGTCGTGGCCGGTATTCATGGCCTGCAGGAGGTCGAATGCTTCCGGTCCGCGGACTTCGCCGACGATGATGCGTTCAGGACGCATGCGGAGGCAGTTTCGGACCAGTTCGCGCATGGTGACCTGGCCCTCGCCCTCGATGTTGGGCGGACGGGTTTCCAGGCGCACCACGTGCGGTTGCTGCAGTTGAAGTTCCGCGGCGTCTTCGCAGGTAATGACGCGTTCGTCGTGCTCGATGAACTGGGTGAGGCAGTTGAGCAGCGTCGTCTTGCCGGAGCCGGTACCGCCCGAGATCAGAACGTTGCAACGGACGCGGCCGATGATCTGCAGAATCTCCGCGCCGTCCGGCGAGATCGCTCCAAACTTGACCAACTGGTCCAGGGTCAGCTTGTCTTTCTTGAATTTGCGGATCGTCAATGCGGGGCCGTCGATCGCCAGCGGCGGAACGATGGCGTTGACGCGTGAACCGTCGGCGAGCCGCGCGTCGCAGATCGGCGAGGATTCGTCGACCCGCCGGCCGACCTGGCTGACGATGCGCTGACAGATATTCAGCAATTGCTGATTGTCGCGGAAACGGATTCCGGTGCGCTGAATGCGGCCGGCGACTTCGATGAATACCGTTCCGGCGCCATTGACCATGATGTCGGAGATGTCGTCGCGCGACAAAAGCGGTTCAAGCGGGCCATATCCGAGAACGTCGTTACAGATGTCGTCGAGCAGTTCCTCCTGCTCGGCGATCGACATCACGATGTTCTTGATCGCGATGATCTCGTTGACGATATCGCGGATTTCTTCCCGCGCCGACTCACCGTCGAGTTTGGCGAGCTGGGCAAGGTCGATCGCTTCGATCAAGGCACCGAAGATGGTCGCTTTGACCTGATAATAGGTATCGGACCGCCGCGCGTCGACGGCGGGCGCAGGCGCCGCGGGTTTTGCAGGCGAGAGCGGCGGCGAGGAAACGCTGGGCGGCGGTGCCTCACGCGAAGCAACAGCCGGCGCGCCGGAAGCTGGCTCCAGCACGCCGACGGCGGATTTCATCGGCCGCGAATCGTTTTCTGTTCCGCTACGCTTACCAAACACGACGGTACTCCATGCGGGTGCTTACTTTGCCCGCAGCTTATCGATGAGGGGCGACAGGAACGAACCCCGCGGCTTTTTGGTTTCGCCACGGCCTGTCAGCCGTTGCGCGATCTGCAGAAACATTTCGGTGGTGCGATGATTGGCGGAGATTTCCGCGATCATCTGGCCATTGTTGGCTGCTGAGCCGAACATTTGCGGGTCGAATGGAATCGTCGCAATCGGCGGGCTCTCGATGGCTTTGGCGAACTCGCTTGCGTTGATTTCGGGCCGCTTCGGGATGCCGACCTGATTGAGACAATATAGCGGCGCCCGGTCGTTGGGCCGCGATGCCTTCAGCAGGTCGAAGATGTTCTTGGTGTTGCGCAGGTTGGCGAGATCCGGCGCGGCGACGATCAGAATATCGTCCGCACCTATCAGGGCACGCCTGGTCCATCCGGACCATTGATGAGGAACGTCGAGCACGATGCACGGCATCGTGGTGCGGAGCGTGTCGAAGATCGAGTCGAAGGCATCGGCGCCAAAATCGTAGATCCGCTCGAGCGTCGCCGGCGCCGCCAGCAGGCTGAGGTGGTCGGTACATTTCGACAGCAGGCGGTCGATAAACGCGGTATCGACACGATCGGGCGAGAATACCGCGTCGGCGATCCCCTGCGGGGGATCCTGATTGTAGTCGAGGCCGGCGGTGCCGAACGCGAGGTCGAGATCGGCGACGACGGAGTCCAGTGCGAGATCGCGCGCGATCGCCCAGGCGACGTTGTGCGCAATGGTGGACGCGCCGACGCCGCCTTTGGCCCCGACGATGGCGATGATCCGGCCAACCGCCTTAGCCTCCGGCGCCGAGAACAGGCCGCAGACCGAACGCACCACGTCGATGGTGTTGACCGGCGCGATCACGTAGTCGCTGACGCCGCGGCGCACCAGCTCGCGATAAAGCGTGACATCGTTGACGCGGCCGATCACGAGGACGCGGGATCCGGAATCGCACACGGTCGCGAGTTGATCGAGGCCGGTGAGGATATCGCTGCGGCCTTCGGTCTCCAGGATGATCACGTTGGGAGTAGGCGCGGTACGATAAGCTTCGATGGCGGCTGCCATGCCCCCCATCTGGATCTTCAGATGGGCCTTGCCGAGGCGGCGGTCTTCGCCCGCCGATTGCACGGCCGCGGCGGTTTCCACCGTCTCGCAAAAGGCCTGCACAGACACACGTGGCGCCGGGGCGATGTGATCGTCCGCGGCCGGGGAAGTGACGTCCGGCTGGACTTCGGGATTTTTTTGCGCGTAGCTGATCATTTGGCTGTATCGCTGAGTTTGGCCTTGTCGGCATCGGAATAGACGACCGTGGTCGGGGTACCCTTGCGATACTTCTCGAAAGCGGTCGTGCGTTGCGTCGTATAGGTGGGCGTTTCAGGCCGCGGCTGCACGAGGTCTGCTGGATTGTCGACCATCGCCGCCATGTTGCGCTGATAGGCGCAGCCGAAATTGTAATAGGATTTGTTTTCGCTGTAGCTCGGGTTCTTGATCGAGGGTCCGATGTCCTCCGGCCACAGGCCGCAGGGCCCGGCAACCGCGGATATTTTCGGATAGTTCAGCCGGATCGCTGCCATCTGGCGCGGGTCTTCCGGATGATAGCGGCGGATAATAATCCCGCGTGGCGGCACCCCGGCCGCCGCGAGCAGCGACTGAATTTCCCGGAACGAATCCGCGGCGGCCCGCGCGTTCGGTGTGTCGACCGGCACATCGGCATTGATGGCGCCGGTTCCTTCCCGCAGCCAGACTTGCGCCAGCCCGATCACGTCGGCGCGCTGCGAAGCGGAAAGGCCGCCACGCGCGTGGCCGACGAAGATGACAATCGACCGGTCGGCTTCCTGAATGACGATCGGATGACGCTGACGATAATCGTTAGGGTAGCCCGCGACCGTCACGGCTTCCTCGGTATGCGTGCAGGCTCCCAGCGCGACTGCAAGACCAACAAGCGCTCCCGCCGTGCGGCAGGCGCGAATGCGGTCGACGGGTATTTTCACTGTCATCGTTTTCGTCCTCGTCCTCGTCCCGTCTCAGTCGGTGATAAATCCATAGGTGCCGCGATAATTCCGGGCGGGCTCTACCCGGCCTGGAACGCCATAGATACGATTGATGTTGCCGAGCAGATCGGCTTGCGGATCAGCCGCCGCCGCGAATCCGTCATCGGGGCGCGACAGGTCCTTTTGAGCAACCGCGCGAACGATGAAGGGCGTTACGATTACCATCAGTTCGGTCTGGCTGTTGACGAAGTCACGGCTGCGGAACAGCGCCCCAAGCACCGGCAATTGCGTCAGACCCGGCAAACCGTTGATGGCCTGCTTGGTCTGGTCCTGAATCAAGCCTGCCATCGCCATCGCGCCGCCCGACGGAATTTCCAGCGTCGTTTCGGCCCGCCGGGTCTTGACCGAGGGAATGGTCAGCGAGCTGCTGGCCTGATTCAACGTAATGGAGTTGTCGTTGGACAGTTCGGAGACCTCGGTCATCACCCGCAGGCTGATCCGCCCCTCGGTCATCACGACGGGGGTGAAGTTGAGCGAAATACCGAATTTCTTGAAGCTGATCTGGGTGGTACAGGCACGCGTGATCGGGTCGCAGGAATAGCCGGCGGGAATCGGAAATTCGCCGCCGGCAATGAACGTCGCCGACTCTCCGGAAATCGCCGTCAGGTTTGGTTCGGCCAGCGTTCGTATCACGCCGGCGCCTTCCATGGCGCGTATGGTAGCCTGGATCGAGGGCACAGGGACGCCGTTACGTGTCGCCGAACCAAAGCCGGCTACCGCCGAATTGCCGGCAAGCGAGTGACCAAGGGCGGTGAAGGGATTGTTGTTGTCGAACGTCACGGCGGTCGTGCCGTAATTCATGGTGGCGGAGAGGTCGATGCCCAACTGCTTGATGATGCTGCGCTGGACCTCGGCCACCGTGACCTTCAGCATCACCTGATCGCGGCCCCGGACCGAGATCGAGTTGACGACCTTGTCGATCCCGCCCACCAGCCGCGCCGCCAGTTCGCCCGCCTGTTGCGCTTCGATCGGGCTTGCCGCCGAGCCGGACAGCATCACGCCGTCGCCGACGCCCTCGATCTGGATGTCGGCGTTCGGCAGCGTCTGCTTCAGCGCGGCGCGCACGCCGTTGAGGTCGCGCTTGACGGCGATGTCGTAGGCCGCAATCTGCTGGCCCGCGGAATCGAAGAACACGATGTTGGTCTGGCCGACCGCCGCGCCGATGATGTAGGCACGCTGCGCCGAGCGAACGACAGCGTTCGCGATTTTCGGATCGGCGACCAGCACATCCTTGATGTCGCGCGGCAGATCGATCACGATGGATTTCCCGATGCCAAGCGCAAGAAAGCGCGCGTTCATCGGTGCGTCGGCGGTAGCCGGCGCCACGGCGCGGTAGTCGCTCGCCACCACCGGCGTCAAGGCCGGATTGAGCGTCAGCGCCGCGACGGCCGAGAACGACAGCGCGCGGACCATGAGGGTCCGGGTCGATCGCTGATTTCCCCTGCATTTCATATCGGCCGTCCTCTTTATCACTTCTGAGTCATCATCGGGATTGCGATGCCGTAGCGAACGACGTTGATGCTGTCGCCACGCCTGGGAGCGTCGTCGGATTTGGTGTCGACCGCATTGACGTCGGCAATGCTGCGCAACGAAAGCGACAGCGTGCCGCTCTGGCGCGCCCGGGCGAGCGTCTCGGTTTGCTCCGGCTTCAGCTCGAGCGTTACGGTCTTGCCGACCACGGCGTTCTGACCTTCTTTTTCCTTCGGGGCCTGATCGATCGCGAGAACGCGAACGTTTGCCAGGATGATTTCCGAGTGGACGATGTCTCCACTGCCGGAGCGGTCTGGATTCTTCTCGCGCTTCGAAAGAATGACGTCGACCCGGTCATTCGGCAGAATGAAGCCGCCGGCGCCGGTCTCCGGCGAGATTTCGGTCGAAACGGCGCGCATGCCGGAGGGCAGGATCGCCGCCATGAAGCCTGACCCATTGGCCTTGATCAGCTTCGGGTCGCGGATCGGCTCGCCGGCGATGAACGGCGCGCGCGCGATCGAGCCGACGACCTCCTTGGCGGCTTCAGGCCGGTCGCTGCGGCGAATGAAGCTGCTGCTTGCCGTCGCCGCCGGCCAGGTCTGCCACTGCATATCCTCAGGCTTGACCGACTGGCCAAGGCCGATGTCGGCCTTCGCCACCAGCACGTCCACCGTCTGCATTTGCGCAACCGGCTCGGGCGTCGGCAGAGGCTTGTCGGACCCACTCGCAAGATAAGCGGCAATGCCGCCGGCACCGACAGCGATGGTCAGGACGACGATGCGTGCGGTATTCATACGCTTCACTTTCCACATTACGCCGCGACGCTTCGGTCCGTCGCAGTGATGGGAGTTGACCAGCTATTCGTCAAAGCATGGTTAATGAGGCGTATCTAAATCGTCTTAACGAGAGTTTACTCAGGCCGGTCAGTGAATGGCGAAGCGGGCGAGGTCGACCGCCTTGATCCATTCCGTCTCCGGATAAATCATCAGTGCGCCGATCGCCAGCGCGATGCCGTAGGGAATTCCGCTGTTCTTGGCGTGCAGCTTGAGCAGCCAATCCTGGCCGGCGAACGGGTAGGGCAACGGCCACTGCCGGAACTGCAGCAACAGCAAAGTCAGGACGCCGCCGAACAGCGAGGCATAGAGCAGATAATCCAGCAGATGGCCAAAGCCGAACCAAAGTGCTGCGGCTGCCGCCACCTTGGCATCGCCGCCGCCGATCCAGCCCATCGCAAAGCAGGCAAACGCCACCGCCAGAACGGCGGCGCCGGCGCCGATATGCGCGAGGGTGTCGTAAAGTCCCATGCCGCTCAGCAGGGCGAGAGCCAAAAAGCCCGCCGCCAGCGCCAGCGATACCCGGTTCGAAATCGTCATGGTAAGAAGATCGCTCGCCGCCACGAACGCCATCAGGGCAGGAAAAAGCATGAGGCGGGCAATATCGAGGATCATGGGTTCAGGTAGCCCGTGCGAGCGCGAGGTCGGAGCATCGCCCCCAAGTCTAGCGGTGAGAGGTGAACAATCGGGAAACGCCGGTCACCAGACCGTTGCGATCCGGAAGACGAGAACGAAAAGCGCCAGCACCAGCGCCATACAGACCACTTCCACGGGCGCAGCGTCACTGCTGCCGGCCGGCGGGGACGCTTTTCTCGCCGCGACAGAGGCGGCAGCGGGCTTACGCATGTTTACACCATCACCATCCGCGCAGACAACAAAGGCCTCGGGGTGACCCGAGGCCTTTGCTGCTTGCCTGCAACAGTCGCTTACTTCAGCGAGCTGTTGATGTCGGTGAACTTTTTGTTCAGGTTGGTGCCGAGGCCGTTGACGATAGCGATGATCGCGAGCGAAATGCCGGCGGCAATCAGGCCGTATTCGATGGCGGTGGCGCCGGACTCGTCCTTCACGAAACGCGAAATCAGGTTCTTCATGAGTAACTCCATATGTACACGTGGCTGATCAACTAACGTTTGGTCTCGCCGGCGTTCTCAGCACCGTGACCATAGCCAACCCTAAGATCGGAGAATTGCAGCGCAGTTAATTCGCCTGCGTAAACATCCGTTCAGTTGGCTCTTCTTGAGCAGAGTAAATTTGGAATTAAAGCAATCCGTAAAAATGCATACTGGCTTCGATCTCTCTATAGTGCGGGAATACTACTAATAAAGTGGGCGCGGCGCACGCCGGCCGCCTCGGCTTCATGGCTCCTTAAACTTGGGCGGGTAATCCTTGAAGCTCCTGATCAGATGAGGCGGACATGTCCAATCTACCCCTGGAAGTCGTCGAGATGTTTGGCCAGACGATCGTCAAGGTGGTGCCCGTCACGATCGCGCTGGCTCTGGTGTTCTCCGTGCTGACCCATTTCTGGGCCTGCAATCCCGGAACGCCCTGGTGGCGCAAGCGCGAGCTCGTCACCGACATCTGTTACTGGTTTTTCGTTCCACTGTTCGGGCGCGTGCTGCGGATCGGGCTGCTGGTGCTCGGCGCCGGCGTATTCTTCAAAATTTACGACGCCGACGACCTGATTGCCTTTTACGACAACGGGCATGGCCCGCTGTCCGAGTTGCCGCTATGGCTCCAGGCGGTGTTGTTCCTGGTTCTGTCGGACTTCATGCTGTACTGGCTGCACCGCATGTTTCACCGCGGCGGCTTCTGGAAATATCATGCAATCCATCATTCGTCCGAAGATCTGGATTGGATTTCGGCGGCACGCTTCCACCCGGTGAACCTGTTTCTCGGAACCATCCTGGTCGACGTGACATTGCTGCTGGCGGGTATTTCGCCGAACGTCATGCTCTGGGTCGCGCCGTTCAACATGTTTCACTCGGCGTTCGTTCACGCCAATCTGAGCTGGACGCTGGGTCCGTTCAAATACGTGCTTGCAACGCCGGTGTTCCACCGTTGGCATCACACGTCGCTCGCGGAGGGCGGCAATACCAACTTCGCCGGAACGTTTCCGCTCTGGGATATTCTGTTCGGGACCTACCGGATGCCGGAAAAGCAGCTGCCCGATCATTATGGCGTCGATGGCGAGCCGATTCCTGCCGAGATTGGCGGGCAATTGGCCTATCCGTTCCGGAATTAGGCTGACAGTGGCGGGTTTCTCGGCTCCGTTTGCACTTCGTTCACTAATTGCGGTCAGATTTGCCGTGTCGGGCGCCGGTTCCGCTGCGTATCGCTCCAGCCGGCCTGTCAACGCCCCGGGGTATAGTATGTCGTTCAGCTCCCTGCGCACTCGCATGCGCGCGTCTTTCGGAATCCCGGCGTTAGCGCTTGGAATTCTTTTGTGTCCGGTGGCCGCGGTCGCCGAGCTCGCGGCTGACACCATCGTGGTCAATGTCGATCAGGCCAAGCTTGTCAAACTCCCCGGCCGGATTTCGACCCTGGTTGTCGGAAACCCGCTGATTGCAGACGTAACCCTGCAGAACGGCGGGATCGTCGTCGTCACCGGCAAAGGCTATGGCGCGACTAATTTCATTGCCATGGACCGTGCCGGCGAGATCCTGATGGACCGCATCATTCAGGTCGAAGGCCCCACCGACCAGGTCGTCACGATCTATCGCGGCGTCGAACGCGAGTCGTATAGCTGCATGCCGGTTTGCCAGCGGCGGGTTACGCTTGGCGATGGTGAAGCCTTCTTCAGGGCTGCGAGCGATCAGGCCGGCGCTCTTAACAGTCAGGCCAGTGGCGGCGCCGCCGCGGCAGGCAAATCGGCGAACTGACCGGTCCTTCCAGGCGATTTCTTCGCAAAACTCTCGGGCCGCGTCCCGCATCGCCGTCCACGCTCCTTGTCCCGTCCGCGAATCGATCCCGGTTCGCACGCGGTCGCCCGGAAAATGGTTAGCGGCCGGTTAACAGAACGGGCCACTCTGCTTCGATTTCGCGGAACACTTCAACAATCACTTTCAGGTAGTTCTTGCGGGTGGATATTCGCTGCCGCCTGGGGAAGTTCTCGATGCTTTCAACTGCCTCCGTCAGAAATGCAATGCGCCGATTTCGCCGCAACCGCCGCGGTTCGGCCGCCGTCGAATTCGCCCTGGTCGCGCCGGTGTTCTTTGCGCTGCTGTTTGCGATCATCGAATCGGCAATGGTGTTCTTCGCTGGCCAAGTGCTCGAGACCGGCGTCCAGGACAGCGGGCGGCTTCTCTACATAAGTCAGAACGTGAATCAGGCGCAGTTCAAGCAGGATTTCTGCAACCGCGTCGGCGCGCTGTTTCCGTGCGACAGCCTTGACCTCTGTCTTGACGTGAGGCGCTACGCGCCGGGCACGGTGATCACCCTCAACGATCCGATCGACGGCGGCGGAAACTATGTCCCCAATTGCGTCTGGCAGGATCCGTTGCCCAACTACACCATGGTTGTCCGTGCGTTCTATCCCTGGCCACTGTTTGTCACCGGACTTGGCTACAACATTGCGAATGTCGGTCGTGGCAGCACCAGCAGCAGCCGGCTGTTGGCTGCGACGGCAGCGTTTCGCCCCCAATGACGGTGAAACTCATGAAGCTCGCGCTGTCAGGATGGCTGGTCGCTCTGCGTCGGTCGGCCGCGAGGCTCGGCCGCGACAAGCGCGGCAACGCGGCAATCGAGTTTGCGGTGATCGTGCCGGTGATGCTGACCATGTTTTTCGGGGTGGTTGAATTTTCATCCGCGGTGGCGGTCAAGCGCAAGATCTCGATGGCGGCCGAAGAGCTTGCCGACCTGGCGGCGCGATATAAGGAAGTCCCTGACACGGAAATCGACAACTTCTTCACGATCGCCAGGGCGGTGATAACGCCCTATTCCACGACCGTGCTCAAGGCCACCATCACCGAAATATATATCGACCCTGCAACGGGCCTCGGGCGGGCGCAGTGGAGCAAGGGGGATGTGATTCGACTGCCCGGTTCGACTGTCCCTGTACCGGCCAATCTGATTGCCAGAGACGACCATAACAACATACTCGCCAGTCAGTATCTGATTTTCGCCGAAACCAGTTATGTCTACGTACCGGCCGTCGGCTATGTCATGGCCAAGGCGGGCGTGCCTCTGAATGACGTGTCTTACATGCGCCCACGCCTGTCGACATGCGTCTTTTACCCAACGACTCCGAACCCGGCCACTTGTCCGACGTCCTGAAAAAACCAGACGCCCTGAAGTTTTCTTTTGAAAAAAAGGCCGCGCAGTCAGCGCGGCCTTTCATTTTATTTCGGATCGAACTTCTCGGCTGAGCCGGAGAAATCCCTTAGCCAGCGGCGCGCAGATTGTCGGCCGAAGACTTGCCAGAGCGACGATCCGCCACGATCTCGTAGCTGATCTTCTGGCCTTCACGCAGTGTTCCAAGTCCGGCGCGCTCTACGGCGCTGATGTGCACGAACACGTCGTTGCCACCGTCATCCGGTTGAATGAAGCCAAAGCCTTTGGTCGCGTTAAACCACTTCACGGTTCCCATGCTCACGGGGGTAGTCCCTTCTCAAGATAGATATAGTAGAAGCCCACTTTCGACGGGCTGGTGAGATCGAATTTTTGGAAGGGTCGTCAGCGTCTAAACCGGCTGTACCGGTGGATAGCTAATGTTGTCCGGCCGAAAATCGATATGGTTATATTATTCCAAA
>Ga0193734_1000133_pt1 | contig 10689 bp, 8 predicted proteins | sample U1m1metaG_FD_145079 | JGI IMG/M metagenome (GOLD analysis project Ga0193734, IMG submission 145079) | Soil microbial communities from a riparian zone of the East river system, Colorado, United States - U1m1 | ecosystem: Environmental > Terrestrial > Soil > Riparian zone | place: USA: East River... | reverse complement strand
CTGATCGGTATTTTGGACTCGGGTGGGGCAAGAATACAAGAGGGTGTATTGAGTCTTGATGGATATGGTGATATATTCTTTAGAAATACTATGGCATCAGGCGTTATTCCCCAAATAACAGCAAGCGTTGGTCCATGTGCGGGTGGTGCAGTATATTCACCTGCTATGACAGACTTTGTTATTATGGTTGAAAATATTGGTCAAATGTTTGTTACGGGTCCAGAAGTGGTAAAAGAAGTTCTGAGCCAGGAAGTATCCTTTGAAGATCTGGGTGGAGCAAGAACACATTCAACAAAATCTGGTGTTGCTCATTTTGTAGCAGAAAATGAATACGAATGTATGGACAAAATTAAGAAATTAATTTCATTTATACCTCAGAATAATCTTGAAGTATCACCAGTATCTCAGTCACAAGATGAACAAAATAGACTCGAACCAGAGTTTTCAAAAATACTACCCGAAAATCCTTACGAACAATACGATATGAAGCAAATTATAAAATTAATGGTTGATAAGGAAGACTTTCTACAAGTACATGAACATTTTGCAGAAAATATTCTAGTTGGTTTTGCAAGAATTGATGGAAAAGCAGTTGGAATAGTTGCGAATCAGCCCATGTATCTTGCGGGTGCTCTGGATATAAATTCTTCAACCAAAGCAGCGCGTTTTATACGTTTTTGTGATTGTTTTAATATTCCAATTGTTACCTTGGTTGATACCCCAGGTTACCTGCCAGGCACGGACCAAGAACATAATGGGATAATACGACATGGAAGCAAGTTGCTTTATGCCTATTGTGAAGCTACAGTTCCTAAGGTAACATGCATTATCGGAAAGGCTTATGGTGGTGCGTACATTGCGATGGGAAGTAAGAATCTGAGAGCAGACATAAACTACGCATGGCCTACAGCAGAAATTGCAGTATTGGGTCCAGAGGCTGCCATAACCATTGTACACAGAAAAAATCTCAAAAATTCTAAAAATCCGATAGAAATAAAGAAAAAACTGGCAAAAGAATATCGCGAGAAATTTGCAAATCCATACATTGCAGCGGAGAAGGGAATAATCGATCTTGTTATTGATCCTATTGAAACTAGAATAATGATAGCAAAGGCGCTAAATGTATTTCAGAACAAGAGAGAGTCAAGACCAGTGAGGAAACATGGTAACATTAATCTTTAGAGGAGATTTGGAATGGGGAAATTAATATCAAGTGTATTAATTGCAAACAGAGGCGAGATAGCCCTCAGGGTAATTAGGGCATGCAAGGAATTGAATATAAAATCTATTGCACTGTATTCTGATGAAGATTTAAGATCAAAGCATGTAAAGAGTGCTGATGAAGCCTACTATCTTGGTCCTCCAGCACCAACCAAAAGCTACCTTAACATAGATAAGATCATTGAAATTGCTGAAAGTGCAGGCGCTGAAGCAATCCATCCGGGCTATGGATTTTTGTCTGAAAATGAAACCTTTGCAGCAAAATGTGAAGAAAAGGGGATCATCTTTATTGGTCCGACCAGTAATGCCATGGCATTAACCGGCGATAAAATGAAATGTAAAGAAATAATGAAAAAGGCTGAAGTGCCAACAATACCAGGAAGTGACGATATCTTAGAAGAGGTAGATAAGGCAGTCGAAATTGCTGAAGAGGCTGGGTATCCTGTACTACTTAAATCAGCTTACGGTGGTGGTGGAAGAGGAATTCGGTTTGCAAACAACGAAAAGAAGCTCAGAGAAGAATTTGAAATGGCGTCCGCCGAATCGAGAGCGGCATTTGGTAAATCTGGACTGTACGTTGAAAAATTTCTTCAAGGAATCAGACACATAGAGTTCCAACTTGCAAGGGATTCCAATGGAAACTGTACACACCTCTTTGAACGGGAATGCTCTATACAAAGGCGTCATCAAAAGCTTATCGAATATTCTCCATCTTCAGTCGTTGATAAGAAAACTAGATCAAAGATAGGGGAAATAGCTGTTAGAGCCGTAGAGTCCGTGGATTATCTCAACGCAGGAACTGCCGAATTTCTAAGAGATGAAATGGGCAACTTTTATTTTATCGAGGTTAATTCTCGTCTTCAGGTAGAGCACCCGGTCACAGAATTAGTTACGGGTATTGATCTTGTCAAATTGCAGATTAGAATTGCGTGTGGCGAAGAAATTCCTTTTAAACAATCAGATCTCACTCTTAATGGTTCAGCAATAGAATGTAGAATAAATGCCGAAGATCCACTTCATGACTTTGTTCCTTCGGTTGGATTTGTCCCAGATTGTAATCTGCCATATGGTCCTGGCGTTAGAGTAGATACCTATTTGTATCCAAGATGTAATGTATCAGGATATTATGATTCACTGGTCGCAAAATTGATAACGTGGGGACAAGATTTCAATGAAGCTAGGGTCAGAATGTTCAATGCTTTGGATGAATTTATGATAGAAGGAATAAGCACAACTATTCCTTTATATCGAACCATAATGAATGAGAAGAACTTTATTGAAGGAAATATCTCCACAGATTACTTGGAAAAATATGATTTGTTAAATTTAATGCGGACTCGGTTAAAGGAGAAAAGCTTAAAGGCATCTGATGCTTCTGTTGCTGCTGCCTTGCTATACTCTGAATTTTTGAAGGCACAAAATACTGCCGCCAATTCCTCAAAGGAACTATCATTATCTAACTGGGTAAGATCAGGAAATTTTAAAAATGGAATTCAAAATTAATAATTTAGATAACACTTTTACAGCTTCAATTTCAGAATCTAGTAGTAATGGTAAAACTATTGCTACTATAAATGGTAAAGAACATTCCGTCAAGATAATCGGTCTCCAAAACAGTATATTGGAATTTATTATAGACAATTCATATAGAACCGCTAAAATACTAGAATTTGATAGTTCGCACATTAAAATATTAATGAATGGAGAACAAATCATCCTCAAGAAACATTCGAAATTGACTGAAATTTTGGAAAAATCAGTGGTTCTAGGTGGTTCTTCATCTGGAGAAAGCAAACTCTTGAGTCAAATTCCAGGTCGAGTTGTTTCCATAATTCTAAGGGCTGGCGATCAAATAAATAAAGGAGATTCAATTATTGTACTTGAGTCTATGAAAATGCAAGTTGCTGTGAAAGCCCACAAAGACGGCCAGATTAGAGATATAAAAGTAAATGTAGGAGATACAGTTTCAAGAAACGATGTTGTTGCACTAATAGAATAAGAGACTAACGCCCATGAGGATACTTTATCCTGATAATCTGCCTATCAATTGTTGATTTCCTTTAATTTATTTCTAATTTCATCGTAGTTTGGTTCAACGAGTGGATTATCTGATATCCAAATATATTTAATTATTCCATTTTTGTCTAACAGGAAGACGGATCTTTTTGCAGCATTGTAGTCCTTCAAACGGCCAAGATCTTTCATTACTATACCATAGTCACTAATTGTTCCTTTCTTGTAATCACTCAAAAGCGGAAAATTCAGGTGTCTATTAACTTTGAATATCTTATTTGCGAATGGACCGTCAACTGAAATGCCCACTACTGCAGTATTGTTATTTTCAAATTCGTTCATCGAGTCCCTGAAAACACACATTTCAGTAGTGCATACTGGAGATTCTGCAGCCGGAAAGAAAGCCAGTAATGTGTTCTTACCTCTAAAATCTCTAAGTTTATGCATGTTCATGTCTATATCGGGTAAATCAAAATCAGGAGCCACCTCTCCTTCTTTTAGTTTTGCCATGTCTTTGATTGTAATTTGTTCAATGTTAATCTTTCTGTCAGGCCACAACAGATTTTCAATTTGTACTGGCTGGCTTGACACCTAAATAGATTTGTTGCTAGAAGTAGTATTGATATTGATATTGTCTCTGCTCTTGTAACCTGATAAATCTAAGGCAACGTACTTGAATCCGAGGTTTTTTAATTTTGAATCAATCGCTAAAAGTTTATCTGTGTCAAACATCTCTTTGAATTCTTGCCTCCCGACTTCGATTCTTGCAGTGTCTTGATGATCCCTGACCCTTACTTGTCTGACATTGAAAACGGATTTGACTAAAATTTCTGCTGTTTCTATTCTTTTCAGTTTTTCAAATGTTACGGGGATTCCATGGGGTATCCTTGAGGCCAAACATGAATTTGACGGTTTATCAAATACCGATAAATTATTTGATTTAGCAATACTCCTGATATTTTGTTTACCAATTCCCAGTTCTACAAGTGGACTCTTGACACCGTTTTCTCTCATGGCCTTGATTCCTGGACGATAATCCTTCAAATCATCAATATTTGTACCATCGACTATCAATGATACATCCATTTTTTTTGCCTCCAGCAATAAATATGATGCCAATTCAGTCCTACAGTGATAACATCTCAGTGAATCATTTTTAACAAATTCTTCATTGTCCAATTCATTGTATATTACTATCCTGTGCTCAATGTCTATTTCCTTTGCAATTTTTCTTGCAGACTTTAATTCGTCACCAGAAAGAGTATTATAGTCTGCAGTAACAGCAACTGCCTTTTTGTCTAATGCTTTCTTTGCGGCAAGTGCGACAACAGCACTATCCACACCTCCAGATAATGCAACTATTGCTTTTTGATTTTTATTCTGAAACCATGAAATTAATCTTTGAAAAACTTTATCTTCCAAATTAATCATCAACTGTATTTCTTCATTAACTCATAATATGAAATGTCAAAAACTTTCTTGTATGGAATATTCAGTTTCCTTGAAATATTTTTGATGTCATCGTACTCTGGCTTTATCGTTTTAACTACTCCGTCACTATCCCTAGAAATCTTTACATTAATATCATATTTTTGACGCTCTATTGTTATCGGTAGAGTTATGAAAGATCTAGAAGTTGTTACCCTGTTAACCTCATTAATTCTGCATCCCAACGAACCTGTTTCATTTAAGAGAACTTGAATCAGCGAGTCTCTAGATATTTTATCTGTCAAGACTTTAACTACAAATGAAGGCCTATTTTTTTTAGATAAACCATGTAATACAGTAACATCTTTTGCATTATTTGCATAAAGCACGTCTATCATGTTTCCTATCATCTCTCCTGTTACATCATCAACATTAGTTTCAAGCTCGTAGATACTTTCAAAAGTATAGTCCAATTTTGATTTTGATTCTGCGATGACTACTCTAAGTATATTGGCAACATTTATTCCCTCTTTTTGACCGCCGCCATTTCCTATTTTTTCAGGTATGATTGGAGGGTACTGATGGATATGTTCAGAAGCTAAATTGACCAACATAGCTGCACCAGTAGGCGTAGTAAGCTCACCATCAAGGTTTCCTGGTACCAGTAGTATTTGTCTATTACTTAAGATTTCCAAAATTGCATTGCCAGGATTGGGAACAATTCCATGAGAAAATTTTAACAGTCCGTTACCAACGGCTACATCAGTAGTATAGAATTTTTTTGAAAGAAGATCTAGATCTTCTAAGGCAACAGCAGTGCCAATCAAGTCTGCGGCAGTATCTACGGTAGAGACCTCATGCAATCGGACATTGCTGAAGGATCTTCGATGTATTTTTGATTCTGCTAAAATAATCCTTTTTAGTGAATTAAGAGCAAATGATTTTGCAATAGTGGATAGATTTAGTGAATCACAACATGCAGCGACTGCTCTATATACCACAATTCCTAATCGTGAATTTGACGAATCTGTGTAATCAAATAGTAATTTAGTACACGAGATCCCATAAGAACTAGTCTTTACAAAATTAACATCGCGTATTTTGGATCCTTTAAAATAATCTTGGCAGGCGTAAATGGAATCAATAACTTTTTTTTTATTTGCGCCAAGGTCAATTAGACTGCTTAACAGCATGTCGCCGGAAATTCCAGCAACTTGTGCGTCAATAATCACTATCTTTGTCATATAAGTGAAAAATCTCTCTTCTATATCATATTTATATAATTTAAAGATTGTTGTTTATTTTTAATTTAGAAAAGAAGTGGATCGAAATATAATTGAGTGACAGCAATCAAATCACAATACTATTTCATTCTTAGATTTTTGCTAATTACTATCAACCGTATTGTCAAAAATTTTGATACTTATTTGGGCACTATTATTGATAATTGTTGTGCATCAAGTTATTAATTAATGAAAACCGTAAGTTGGGATTGATATCTTTTGTTGAACGAATTTTAATTATTGATGAATTCTATTAAATTGGTGATAGAGTTAAAGTTACCTATTTCAGTTAATCTGTGAGCATCACTTCCTAAATGAAGATTTACATCATTTTCTTTAAATATTCGTAACCATTTCATTGGAGGTCGCCGATATTTCGCATTCATCTCCACAGTCTTTTCATTTTCTTTCAACAACGTTGATAACTCAATTAATTCATCGTCTGTTAACTCAAAGGATTCTTCTGGAGCCAAATGACCAATTACTTTTACATGTTGCAAAGAAATTGCAGATTTCAAAGCTGAGAGCCAATTCTGTTTATTATAAAACTTTGTATGAAAACTTGCAATCAAAAAATAGCCTTCATACTCGGATGGAAAATCAACCGTGCCATCCTTTAAGATTTTTGCTTCAAAGCCAGAAATTATAGTCATCCTGGTACCAGATGACACAACTCTGTCTATTTCCTCGAGATATTTTGGTATCCAATGAGAAGTCTTTCTAACATGTTCTGTAAAGGCCAATGTATTCAGGTTAATTTTTTCTGCATGTCTTGTTACATTTTCAATTGATAATTCCTGAGACGAATGGTCATTATAGTTGCTATGAACATGGTAATCTTTTTTCAGATCGAGCAATCGCATATTAATTATTTAATTACATATTTAATATGTATTGAAATCATAGACAAAAATGCATATTCGATAGTTCTGAAAATTTTTATATGATGTTAAATAAAATTTTATTTCGGATAAGGAATACCATTTGAAAAGAGGATCAACTTCCACCACCATCTTAGTTCCAAGCGCTTCTGCACCGGCAGGAATTAATACCATAAAATCTCTGAAAATGGTAAAATATCCAGTAAGAATAGTTGCTTCTGACTCAAATCCAATTTCTGCAGGTTTTTTTATGTCAGATGCGTATGAAGTGTTACCAGAAATAGATAGCAAATTATACATTACCCGGCTCTTTGATATTGTTAAAAAACATAAAATCGAAATTCTCATGCCATCTTCAGGATATGATATTTATCAATATAGTGAGAATAAAGAAAAATTATTGAAGTTAGGAGCTTTGCCGGTTGTAAGTGATAAAAAGACTATGGAAAGATGTAGAGACAAAATGCAGACTTTTAATTATCTTTCAAAAAAATTTAACCTTCCTTTCACCACATCAGACTACAAAAAGACAAGCAGATTCCCACTAATCGCAAAACCAAGATATGGTAAAGGTAGCAAGGGGATTGTAAAAATAGATAATGAAAAAGAATTAAAATACGTCCAAATAAAAAAAGATAATTTGATTTTTCAAGAATATTTGCCAGGTACTGAGTACACGATAGACGTACTATCCGACTTGGAATGTGAACCTATTATTGCGGTGCCTAGGATCAGACTCGAAACAAAAGCGGGAATTTCAACTGTGGGTAAAATTGTCAAGGACGAAAATATATCTGACACATGCAAATCAATTGCTAAGTATCTGAAAATAAGAGGACCGTGTTGCATTCAGATGAAAGAATCAAAAGAAGGTATTCTCAAAATCGTTGAAGTTAACCCCCGGATGGGTGGAGGTACGTTTTTTACTACGCTTGCTGGTGCAAATTTTCCAGCGATGATTTTGGATATGGTAAAGGGGAAGAAACTCAAGATACCAAAAATATCTGAAATTACTATTGTCCGATATTTTGAAGAGATAGTAGTGGAAAGTGGAAGGGTAATGAAATATGACTTGAATTTACTATGACATTTAGATTTTCTTGAAAATTTTTTTTGCAGGTAATATCTTTCATCTCAAGTACTTCGCCAATCTTACACGGCCAGTACCCGGTGAATTTCATCATGATTATTGAAAATCCTACAATCATCATGAAGGTAACAAGTATTGCACTAATATAGGCCAATATTAAAAAATCAGTCCTATGAGTCTGTATCTGAGTTATCAACATAGTTATAGCAGAATATATTAAAAGCCAACTGTATACAAACGTATTAATAAATGTAAAAGCAGGTCTATACAACCATAGCCCGTCATCCGGATTTCTTAATCTGTACTCTACCGCCCAAATCATTCCTGTAAACATTAAACCTGCAATCCAAAATAGCACTGAAGCAAAATCACCTTTTAGGGGCAAAATAATTATTGTATAGAACACGATGTATGGTCTGATAAGCTTCATTGCAGTTTGAATGTAGTATAAAAGTGCAATAAAAGAAGGTCTTTTCCAAAATATTCCACCAGTTGCGAACAGACTCCGAATAAAGCTCTTTTTCCATCGTATTTGTTGCTTTGCTAATGATCCAAATGTTTTAGGTACGCCAACATTGACTTTAATGCTGTTTGAATATTCCACATTCCACGTGATACGGTGATTAGAAATTTCATCATCCGGATCCAAGGATTTTTTCATTGTCTCAATATCGTCATCACCTGTTTGCAAGATAGGCATGTGTTCCTGTGGCTTCTTATCTAGAGAACTATCCGACTTAGGACGATTGGCCAAAATATGCGCTGTCATTCTCCTATCAGTACAGAATTTAAAATCTATTCCCAAAAATCTATCATTTGCCCATTCGTGTATAAAATCCTGAATTGCAACTCTTCTGTAAAAACTGAGCGACCCGGAACAACATGTTACTGAGTTATAGGAACTCTCAGCAGCTTTAATAGCTCTGCATGATATATCTATGTATACCTGTTGAAACCTTTCCATTGTATTGCCACGCCGCGCATCTCTAACTCTCCCATGGCAGGTCAAGGCGCCTAATTTTCTATCATTTTGAAATATTTTTGCGGCTTTCTCTACAGCATCACATGCCATATCACAATCACTATCCATGCAAGCATAAATCTCACCACGAGCTATCTCACTTGCTGCCTCTACTGCCTTTTTCTTTCCAGCGCTCTTTGATAAATGCAATATGTGAAAATTTTCTGTTCTATTTTCTTTACGTATTTCATCAAGAATTTCTCCAGTACTGTCTGTACTGCCATCATTTACAACAATAATCTCCTTATTTCTATACGTTTGATTTAGACAAGATTGAACGCAATTTCGTATATTTTTTTCTTCATTTTTTGCTGGTACTATTATACTAATTAAAGGACCATTTGTGATATTAATATTTTTAGCATTTAGATATGGATCCTTATATTTAAAATATGAAAGTACTAGTATACAAAGTAAAACAAAACTAGTGAGAATACTATAGATACCTACCCACGGATCCACAAGTGAAATGGTAAAATAAATCTTCGCTACTAAAACACATCCTACAGCGATAACCATTAGTACTCTTACAAACCATTTCCTTCTTTGAACCTCCGAATACCTTGATGTTTGTTCTTGTAAACTCATTCATAGCCACCAATCTGAATAAACTTTAAACTGGATAATAATGGTACTTCATTACATATAGACTTTATTTTTCTTATTAATTTTGCTATTACAATAATCACGATATTCTTGCCAAAAAGAATTAACCTATAGCTGTGGCACAATTTCTCTTACGCTAAATTTCTTGATATCCACGTCTGTAGCACCATCCCATCTAAATGCGGCGATCGGTCCACCCCATGTTATTATCTGATCAGGTTTGCCTCCACATTCCCTTCCATTATTCCCCCATCCTCCTTTGTCAATTTTTTCAGTCGCCTTTATCCAATTATTGTTGTTACTCTTATCGACCCAAAGTTCTAGTTTTACAGCAGTCTTGTCGTTCTGAACAATGTTGTACATTATTACCTTCAATCCCACCCACTTACCTTTAATAGGTCCAATGTTTTTTCCAAATTCCGCAAAAACATAGCCTCCCGTATGCCATTGTTCCTTTTCCCATCTGGTAGCACCACCATAAAATAAGCCACCCTTGTATGCCACACCTTCACATCCTTGTGGAGACCCAAATCCTGTATGTCTTCCTCCTCGTGCATACCACACAAAATTGTCATTATTACCACTATTAAGCTTGACATATCCTGTTATCTCTACGTCCCTCCAATCATTTGGAGATTGCATGTACCCTGCCTGGGCAATTTTGTTGTGATTTAATGTATTGATCATTTCAGGATGAAAACCTGAAGAAGTAAATACTCCCATTCTCACTTTGGTTGATTTTACTTTAAAAGAACCATCAGAATTTTTTGTCAGCGTTGTTTGTGGTGAATATCGAGGGTCATCATTCGGATTAGACTTGAGATACCATTGTTCCCCATCTTGCTTTGTTGCATATATTTTTAATACTCCAAACTTGTCAAAGTTTTTTTTTTCATCACTTGATTGGCTGTTATCTTGTGGAATATTGCTTACATTACAATTTTCATCAACCTGTCCGTTTCCATCATTGTCCTGCCCATCTCCACATATCTCCTGCTCAGGTTCCACTTGAGGAGATTGATTATCATGTTGTGGTATATTGCTTACATTACAATTTTCATCAACCTGTCCGTTTCCATTATTGTCCTGCCCGTCTCCACATATCTCCTTCTCAGGTTCCACTTGAGGAGATTGATTATCATGTTG
>Ga0193734_1000122_pt1 | contig 11076 bp, 13 predicted proteins | sample U1m1metaG_FD_145079 | JGI IMG/M metagenome (GOLD analysis project Ga0193734, IMG submission 145079) | Soil microbial communities from a riparian zone of the East river system, Colorado, United States - U1m1 | ecosystem: Environmental > Terrestrial > Soil > Riparian zone | place: USA: East River... | reverse complement strand
AAATCAATTGAAGGCTGGAGAATGTTATAATTGTTATCCCCTATTTTGTCAACCGCTCCCCCGAAAGGAATCGTAAACAAATCATTATTTTCTTTTGCTTGTGAGGAGCCAATTAACAAAGCCTCACCAAATTTCTTTTCCGTGTTATTGTGTACATCCAATTCAATATCATCAGGCTGATGAACCCGGATATAGTTATTTTCTGCCGTCTTTATTGCGTAGTTATTCTCATAAGCTTGTAAAAACTCACTCCAATCTACAGCATTCTCCAGCCGGTAATTATCAAGTTTGTTCATGCTCACCGTCTCGGTGTAGGGGTCATACGTCACAATGCAACAAAAATACTGCGCGACCATCTTGATAAAATCCATCGCTTTCATGGAAGGCAGAATATCAGAGGCCCTAAGTATATCCGTTGTGGGTGAGTAAAAACTTGGCCCTGTTTGTATAAATGGTTTAGGTTTAAACTCTGCCTTTGAATCTGCTAGAACGTTTCCCGTTCCTACCGATGCCGAACCATAAATTTCAAGGTAATCCCCCGTTACCACATCAGCGTATAATGTTACAGTTATTACCGTAGAGGATACCGCATTCACAGCACTGTCAACAGATGCCCCATTATTATAAAGATAAGTTGTAAATATCTTGGTTGCCGAAAGGGTTAGTTTAACATCTACCTGGATTGTACAATTTTTATTTGCAACATATCTTAGGTTAGTTCCGTCCCAACAAAGCAACGCACCGTCAGAGACAACGAGATCAAAATCAATCTTTGCCGCTACGGTAGTAAATGGGTCAGCGGCTGACAACAACAAAATAGTATGTCTGTCATTTGAGAACTTGGAGGCTCGCGCAATCCTGCCCGCATCAGGGGTAATTATCAAACTGTTGTAAAGCTGGTCAGTAAGAATATCCCCGCCTAACTTCAACCCAAAATGGGTGATAATGTGAAGTACTGCGTTTTTAAGATAGAAGCATGGGTAAAAATCTGTATAGCTTTTATTTATGTAGTCTGCCCCTTTGTCCACAATTGTGTTGTGGTAAACATTGCTTATGTCATGCCCACCGTGATAGGCCCAATCAACAAAGGGAAATACAAATCCAGATGTTGAAGCCTTGCGCGTATCCACAACAGTTTCTATCCATGCCAAAGAATACTCGTCAAAATCCAAGTCCTTAACATCTCCTGTGATTAACGTAAGCCAGTTTGAATTTCCACTCGCGAAGAACAGGTAAAGATTATCGTAGTCATCCCTCTCAATGACCATTTTTCCCCTGCCAATGATATTGCCGTTCTTTACCAGGTTCCAGGTCGAAGATGAAAATGCGGGATTAGGAGTCTGGACGTTTGAATAATAGCCTAACTTATTTCTAACGTCAGAAGTGTTGGGCATCTGGAAAGAGATGCTGTAATCGCCCTTGATCTCAAAAGCAAATAGATTAGCGCAAGATCGTTTGAGCGAAAATTCATCGACCATTTCAAGCACATCCCCGTCATCGTTTTGGAAATAGGTCATAGTTTCTGACTCGGCATTTCATCGGTATAGATTATAACAAAACTTATCTTCCAGTTCTTATCTCCATCTTTACGAATGTCAAATGATTGGTTGTCAACTAAGACCGTCCTTTGGCTGTACTGGCTCTCAACTATTTGAACTAAAGGAGAATCTTTGATGGTTGCTATAGCATCCACCTGTGCGGCGGTAAGGTTCTGGCTTCTTATCATTTCCCGCCTCTTGCTTGTCCGCTTTATTTCTCCTGTTCGTGTTTGTGCAAACTCCCCAATTGACTTAGGGTAATCGGTAAAGATATTTTTATCCTGTGTTACTACCTTTTGAATCTCCCGGCCATAAACCTTTCGTGCTGTAAAATCCCAATAGTCGAATCCTCCCAAATTGTTAAGCCAAGTTAAATACCGGCTTTGATTGGCACACGTAGAATCTACGTCTATGGTTTTAGTTTCGGAGTAAATCAGATCATATCCAGTTATTCCAGGGGTTATTGTAATGGTAACGTCAAGCTGACCGCCTGAAAATGAACCTGAAAAATCCACATATAACCTTGCCGCGTTTGAGGTAGCAGTTATTGTTGCAACGATATTATAAGAACCGTTTGCCGTAATTACGTTGGTAGGTGAGAAATTCAATGTACTCACCTGTACTCCTGATGAGTCAGCCAAATAAAACCTAACAGGCAATACGTGCGTGCCACCTGACCACGAGCCAGCAACTAAAATATTGAATGAAACGGTAACGATAGAGTTTTGAGAAACCGTTATGAGTTGGTAAGCACTATAAATAACTCCACTCACTGCATTTAGCTTTTGGAACGCTGTAGCCCCTTTAGATCCGAATGGCTGAGGTCCGTCTGTCCACGTAGAGGGAGCGGTAAGGGTAACGGATGAGGCCAATAACACATCTTGTCTATCTTCCGTTCCTACCTGTGTCAAACTCTTACGGAATACCCCTGGATTGTTAACTGTGCCTATTTGGGTGAATACTATATTTTGTAAAACTCCTGCCATGTAAAGTTGCTGAACCAGAACAGTAGTTGCTACGGCCAGTGAATCGTCAATGATAAACGATATGTCAAAATACTCCCCAACAAAAAGAGTAGGTCTGACGAATGGCGTTAAAAACTTCTGACGGGTTTCTACCGTACCACCGTAAACATATTGACTCAAAGCCCCTGCGCTTCTGGTCTGGAATGGATTCTCTGCGTTTACCGCATAGCCCTGAAGGTTAGCAGAATCGTCCGTATAAGACCCCACCGTAGTTAAGACTATCGTACCGTCCGATGAATCGTAACTCTCCGCGTAAGTGATATAGAAATTATCCCAAGCATCAAGGTTATTTGGAAGGGTATCTTTTAAGAGATCATTTTTAAGAATCTCAATCTTATCCTTGATGTACTCAGCAATGTTGAGCGTGATTACCCCAGATGAATCAGGGACGATCTTTAGTTCCAGGATTTGAGCGTAAGCCTTTTGAGCCGTCCATATGTGCGAAGTCTTTATCCCTGCGTAAATCTTTATCCTCGCGTGGTAGTTGTTGTAGTAAAGAATAACCGTTCCAGAAGTAAAGACATATGCCGCATCGTAGGCAAGATTGATAGTTACTACACTTGTGGAGGTTTTAGTTAGGATCTGAAACACTCCGTTTACCGCGGGCGTTGTTGCGCTTGCAATCAGGATGAAGTCCAAAGCATTGAACGTGCCAAGCGAACCGGAAAGAGTAAGTTCTGTGTAGCCCGAATCGTCAGCGAAAGAAGATACCGTCCGCGAAGTATCTACTGAATTAATAGGCCAAACAGTAGACTTCAATTTGTAAACTATCGGAAGATGGACACAATTCCATTTATGGGTAAATACAGATTTATAAAAAGTAACCGTACCAGTATTTACATAAGGTTGAACGGTAGCGGTAGGATATTTATAAATCCTGAATGTCCCTCCCGATGGAGCGACCACATACCAATATCCATTGTATTCAGAAAGATTACCATAAATATAAATGTAGTCTCCTGTTGTTAACCCATGCCCGGACAGAACCCCAAACAAAGCCCCAGCAGAACTTGAAATCGAGGTGGTCTGTATGCCTGTAGTGGCAAGAACATATCCATTAGGGCGATCAACTATCGATAAAGCCATTATTGAAAAGCGACAGTCGCCTGTTTAAATATTTCATCTGCCAGCGTATTGGTAACATCCTGAAAAATCTTGTCTGCAAACACTTCCTTTGAATCGGTGTAAACGTCTGTCCGTCCTCCCTTCCTGAATAACGCCGTGCCATGCTTTTGAATGTATACCGCTATAGCCCAAACCGCGCTTTCCGGTTTGCCTTTCGCGTTGCACCATTCGGTAATGTTTTCGATCATCGCCCTAGATGGCTTTTTATCCGGTGTCGCTTTACGTCCGGTTTCAACAACAGCAAAAAATGGTTTACCCAAAACCTCAAGTATAATCCTGGCAGAGCCCTCTGAAATTTCGTAGCGTAATGATTTGGCTGTTTTGCCGGTAGCGTTTGGAATCTTCGCCTGTACCTGTGCGATAAAGGATCTCGATTCGTCATTCAATATTTTAAGCAGGTCAACTGTCATAGATGGAACAGTAATCGAAGTCGTCAGGAGTAACAAGGTCAAACTGTACAACGTATCCAGTGGCGAAGTCGGTAGTAACTTTAATCACAGGCTCCTTTCGGATGCTCTTTATTTCAACATCCGCCACGCTTACCTCCTGCCCGATCAGAAATAGATTAAGCTTGTTGATGAACTTGTCCGATAGTAAATCCATCTCGTCAAGGATTAGCATTGTTTCTATTTCTGCTCCCGCTGTTGATGGTTCAAGTTTGTAGAATACCATGCCCACCTGAAAGGTTTTGGTAAGGTTCATGGCCCCGTCAGTATATTCGAGGTCTTCTTTTAGCGGGTCAAGCTGGACCCTTTTGGCTTCTTTCTTTCCGATGGCATTGAAATCAGAGGCCCGTGCATAAGCAAACATGACCGAATCGTCTATTGATCGCAAGGTATCTTCAATCAGGATGCGGATGGACTTATGGCTCACGGTTACAAATTTGACTGATTATTTTGGCTATTCATAATCCGGTGATATTCTTTTTGAGCGTGTGCCCTCCAGGAGAGTAGCTTCAGCTTATTGTAAAACTCATTTACCGACCATTTTAAAACCTCTTTATCGCTCTGTCCTACATATCGCGCGATGGTGTCAAGTGTAGCATAAAACCCAAACGTTTCATTAATCTGCTTAAACCCGGCCTGTTCTTCTTCAGAAGTATATCCTTGCGAAGGTAGCTCATCGACAATCCTGACTGCATAGCCAGACACTTTGCTTGAAAAAAAGACCCAGCCGACATGACCTCCAGGCATGGATAGTCCATAAATGTTTTGGCTAAATACTGCGCTTTCTCGTGGTCGAATGGTTCTTTAATAGCCTGACAATATATAGCAGCATAAAAGGCAAGTGCCTCAGTTTGTACTTTCAGGTCAGCCGCTTCAGTTGTTAACCTTTGGATTTCGCTGAGTACCTCCTGAAACTGCTCAATAGTTTCTAAGGTAACATCTTTAGGGAAAATGTAAGCACCAAGACTTACTGGCTGCTCAACAATAGCCGGTTCCTTGCGAAGGAATTTTAACTTGGGGATAATCAAGTCTAGGCCCTGGATTTTAGCACCCTTCAACTGGTCGATAGGAACCCCGATTAAAATAGATAGAATCAGGATATTGTCGTCTTTGGCTCCGATCATGTCCACAAACATTTTGAATGTTACTTCCTCCCAGGCTTCAGGGATGGAGTGCTTTTTCCCGTTGACTTTGATTGCGATCATGGTTTTGTGATTGTGAGAATATAGTGGGATAGGATTGTGTTTTATTCACCTTGAAACTGATGGCAGCATATCGCATGGCATCCATCGCATGGTCGTTCAACTTTAAGGGTTCTTCAACCTTATCGATCTTCACTTTGTATTTATAACTCTTTATTTCCTTGAGCATATTAACACTTTGAGCCTGTATGTACAATTTCCGCGATTTTATAAAGTCGATTCCTTCCTTTACATTCTTGTTCGCTGCCTTACAATTAAATCCCGCCTTGCGTATCTCTTCAATTCGTGCCGGTTCGGCTGAGTCAGCGTATATAGTTGCTCCAGATGGCAGGAATTGCTTCAAAATCCCTATTAAATCCTGATTCGTTAGGTGCGATTGGTAAATAATTTCTTCAGCATAGATGTTTTTGTCTTTTTCGGTAACTTTTGTGCAGGCTGTTGGATTGTTGTATCCGAAATCGAGTCCGTAAGCCGTATTGCCATGAATATTTTCCGCAAAACTTGCCCAATGCGTGTAAATAACCCCTTCCGAATGCCCTCGCTCGCCTTCTCCGTATATTCTCCAAAAGTTTTCGTCAATGTTTTTGAGGTTTTCAATTTCTTTGATTTGTTCAATGGGTAAAAATGGATTATCTAAGTATGTAGACTTGATAAAAGCGCAATCGGGACGCGTGATAACTTTGTCGTATATCCAATGAAATTCATCAGCAGGGTTATAATCAATGAAAGCACATATTTTCGTCCGTAAAAGTAGCTGAGTAAAGGTATTGAAATCTACTAAATTACATTCGTTAATAAAAAGAATATCCCGACCCGGCCCCCTTACTTTCAGATGATCATCAATAGAAAAAAACTCAATGTAAGACCCTGTTGGATACTGATATTTGTTCTCTGTCCTGATGTGGCTTGGAACATGGTACAATTCACTGTTTTCCATAATCTCCCGCCAATCTTTCATGGCTCCCTTTCGGAGATGTGGAAAACTTAGGCTTGTTATTGATATTTGCAGCTTCTGCTTGTAGGCCAGCGCGATCAATAATTTATCAATCCCGTAAGTCTTACCCGATCTTGTGCCTCCCTGGTTTACAACTATCCGTTTGCCTTCTTTAAAAGCTTTATAGGATTCAAGTTGAACCTTCGTCCGGTCCAGCGTGAACCGCTTTCCCGTTTCCGTTGGAGATATAGTTTGCTGGTTCTTCCCATGTGATTGTGATTCCGCCACTTAGGTGGGTGTCTGTTTCGGTTTCGATGCTTGATAGCTTGGGAACGGCATAGGAAAGAATATCAGCTACAAATTTAAGCTTTTCTGCCGGTTTAAGCTTATCAAATGAATCCTGAATCTTGTCTACATTGTTCTCCAGAAAATTCACAATTGATTCCCTGACCTTACTTGAAATCTTGTTAGGTCCTCGCTTCCTTCCTTCCTGGTTACCGTTTTCAAATAGATTTTTGGGCATTTGTCCGTATTTTACCCGACAAAAAAGCCACCCGATTTCTCGAAATGGCTTAAATGATTACTGGGCTATGCTCCCAATCCGTGATTTTTTTCGCTCGTTCCTTGCGTGATCATGAAACAAAGTTGCAAAAAGGCTTTCACTTTTCCAAATCCTCATTTCCCTTGGTGGTCAACAAGGTGGCAATGAATAGAGCCATAATTATGCTCATGATTATCAGTATGATCATGATGGGTTAAGTGTTTACGCTCTTGTCGGGGGAACGGCGAGACAAAATGAACTTGGATTTTAAATCTTCCCATTTGTTTACCCTGTCCTCCGGGCGCATTGATTCAATCTGCCAAATACTTCCTCTTATTTCCATCCAAAGTTGGTTCTGACTCTCCTTTGTCTCTTCCCCCAAGGGGGCACGATTGAGAAGGGCGCAAATAGTTCTCAACTTACTGAAAGATATATTTCCACACAAGGTTAATTTCCCATTGGTAATTACTTCCCTATACTTTCCAAACTTGTAAAATTTAGGCTCTACTCTCCATGCCTCCCCTTCTACGGTAGGTTTAGCCTTGGGTTGAAGGCGGTCAGTAAATAATTGTTTCCCTTGTTCTTTCCATTCTTCATAAGTTTTAGGCTTTGCATCTGAAAGACCTTTTAAATATGCTTCGTGTTCATCTAATGTTTCAAATTTCGGTGTCTCGCTCTTTACCGAGCTGTTGGAGTCGTTGTTGTTTTTCATGGTTTGGGAATTACTGTTGGTAAAATTTCTTGAAAAATACCGTCTGCATATAAACCGGGGTTACCACACCGTTTCCAGTAGTCTTCTTTCGTCCATTCAGCAACTTCCCATCTGGAAACTCTGATAACCCAATAAAAACCCGGCTTTCTTTTCTTCTCTGTTTTCATGGTGTCTGTGCGCTAGGCTTTAAGGTAATTAAATAAGATCTTCCCAATTTCTAATTATGACCATAATACCTATAATAATTCCTATTACGCACAATGTTATGTTTGTTTTCATGTGTGTCCTTGATTAGGGGGTGAAGGGAGGGGGTATTTTGTGTAGGGTCGCCGATTGGCGCATTGTTCTTTCATGGTTGACCATTTGCAATTTAATGGTGTGTAGTTTCCATTATTGTTTATCCTATCAATCGAATGCTTTTTACTTGGCGGAGGCCCCATATCCTGAGCGAATGATTCAAACGACATCCATCGTTTTGATATTTTTATACCTCGCCCTCCATACCATTTGTATTGTGTCGCCTTTGGGTTTAGGCATCTGTTTTTTACGTTCTGCCAAATATTATATAGTTTGGTGTCAGACATACCGTGTGTAGTGTGATTTATTGCATTCACGCATCCACAACTTTTTGAACGACCCATTAGTATCGGTCGTATACCTTTAACAATTTCGAATCCACAAACGCAGCGACACAAGTAGTGCGGTTTTCTATTTTTGTCAGTATGACTGTATTCCAAAATTTCCCAATAATGATATTTTTTACCTGACTGGTCGATAGCGTTATGTGATCTCATGGGTTAAATATACAAAATATCTACCAATACCCCCAACGCTTATCCATTCGTCTTTCATACCCTTTGATTTTTGTCCAGTGCTGAGCCTTCCGCATCCTTTTTTCCCCGCTCCCATTCTTTTGTGTTTTCAGTGCTGGAGAAAATATTGAAAGCGCAGTTCGTTAAATTCGATCCATTCAATCCGCAATCGTAACCCATTTTGTAGGCGTATTCCTTGTCTTTCTTTTCAGGAATGAATCTTTTGATTTGTTCAATGTTCATGGTTTTATCTCTGGTTTAATTTTGCGATAAGCTGCGAGGGCTTCGCTAGTTCTTTTAATTTCATCATCTGGTCTCCAAAAAGAGTCCTTAGTTGGCATGGATTGGAATAATAAGTAATCATCATTTTGAAAAGTCCTGTCCCAATAATCTAACGCCTTAACAACTAAGTCCGCTACCTCTCTCAATTCCCTAAGTTCCCGACTCTGTTCGTCGATGTATTTAGCTTGTGCTTCCAATTGCCAATAAGCTCTATCCCGAAGCAATGTATCTTTCTCTTTGCCCCAATTTTTCTCCACATCAGCAGCCCCAACACTTGCGCTATTCGCATTGTGTTCAACGAGTTTTTCTTTTAGTTCCTCAACCTCGTTTTGGTATTTCTCGGCCTGGGCTGTGGCGATAGCAATGCCGAATCGTTTTAATTTTATTGCGTGAATAAATGAAGATTCATGCTCATCATTAGCCCATTCATAGGCGGCGCTTTCAATCTGTTTCATCTCGTTCTCACTTAGGGGCATGGGGGAAGGGGGTTAAGGTTGCTAAAAAATCTTTGTTGAAGATTTTGACACGCCTGATCATAACCTACCCAAAAGGTCTTTGCTTCACCCCCAGCATTGGAATAACCCGTCTTAGCAAGTATCCTATGCCTTTGGAGTTCTCTTTCTAGCCTGCGTTTCATTGTTACTTTCATCATATCTCCATTTTATAGGGTTCAAGAGGGGGTCAGGGATTTTTTGGTAACGGTTTTGGCTTTATCACTCCAAACATTTTATTTTCCTGAACTGGAATTGCTTCAGGATGTTCGCGCCTATCAACTAATTCACCTGTTGATAGAATACCAGCGTACCCACTTGCATTAAGGTTACGCAACCATTCCCTTTTTTCCTCTGCTTCTTCTTTGGTCATACTCTTTTATTTTATTGATTCCGTCGTTACTTTAAAATCAAGGGTGGAATTCCCCACCCTCAATGGTTACTGCTCACATGCTGATTTTTCCCAATAGCACGTCTGTGCACCAAAGGCACAATAGTGATAGCCTCCACTACAGGCCGTACAACCCGAACAAATGCCCGTAGCCACGGCTGGCTTATCCGGGACCACGCTTAGGGTGACCGTCAAGGCCACCAAAACAATAGCAATGAATACTTTTCTCATCTTCGCCCCACTCCGCAGGGTACATGCGTTTATTTTATTGATTCAATCGCCTTGACTGCTTTCTCGTTTCCCTTTCGATCCAGGTAGTCGTAAAATCCGTAGACACTTCCTGAAATTAGAAGTGCTAAAAGTAAGATCATCGGGATAGCCATAAACAGGAAGTCTGCTATCGGGTGGAAGTCTTTGTCGTCCTCGTAGGAGAAGGGGTCGCTATAGTTAGTCATGGCTTTCAAGTTTTCGTTTGGCTCCCCAAATTTTCATTCCCTCTGCATTCAAAAGGAAATCTATCTCCCGGATTTTCTCTATGTCCTCCTGTGTGAATATACGCTTTCCGTGTTTCCGGTGGAAGTGTAAACAGAATTCTTTTTCCCAAAATCTCACTGCTGATTGGGCTACATGAAACATTTCAGCAATCTCTCCGATGTGATAGTAAATCTTCTTAATCGGTTCCTCTGATAGTGTTGGATTGTTCATATGATTAAATTAAAAGTCCTAACTCTCTACGCTTTACTGCCGATAAAATTCTTTCGCACCGATCGTGACATGGCCGGCATGTTGCTTTCCATGTCTTGATGTTCAGAAAATTCGATTCATCTTTTGAAATGTGGTGTATTTCTTCGCTGTTTCCAGTGCACCCTTGCAAATGAAGTTCACAAACCGGATTTTCTTTCAGGTAGTTTCGCCTTAAAACTGCGTAGGGCTTTAGCTTCTCCTGCTTCTTTTCTGAAACTTTCACTATTGGCTTGCGCCTCTTACCCACTTTTTTAAGTTCGTCTTTCTCGGCCTTCCTTCTCGCATGAGAGCAGCTCGCGCAAAGGCGTAACGCTTCGTTCTCAATTACCAGACTACCGCATTCAATACAGCAGGTGAAGTTCATATAAGGGTTAGTTGTGCCGTCTGTTCCTTTACTCGCTTCATTCCAGCGTCATAGTAGTCCTTATCGATTTCACTTCCAGTTAAATCGCATCCGAAATAATGACAGGCGATGGCTATACTCATGCTTCCTAAGTGAGTGTCAAGGATTTTTTGACCGGGCTTGGCGTAATGATGGAGAAGCCATTTGTATAGGGCACCTGGTTTTTGAGTAGGGTGAAATCTTTCCTCTTTATTCTTCATATCTTCCTGAAGCATTCCATTCCATCGCCATTCAAACATTTTAACTGCAGAAGTAAATGATGTCCAAGCTAATTCACAGTCCGCGTAATTCCCGGATTTGTCCTTATCCCAAACTATCCAACAAGAGGAATCAAATAGAATTTTTGAAATAAAGTGATTTGCACCCCAAATGATTTGATTAATGCTTATCCTCATAAGTTGTTCAAAATATAATATGTTCGGTGAACTAC
>Ga0193734_1000121_pt1 | contig 11125 bp, 9 predicted proteins | sample U1m1metaG_FD_145079 | JGI IMG/M metagenome (GOLD analysis project Ga0193734, IMG submission 145079) | Soil microbial communities from a riparian zone of the East river system, Colorado, United States - U1m1 | ecosystem: Environmental > Terrestrial > Soil > Riparian zone | place: USA: East River... | reverse complement strand
TCGTCGCATTTCAGCACGTACGTGTAGAACATTCGACAGCTTAGAAAATGCGCGATGCTGGTATCGAACCAGCGACCCCTTGCGTGTGAAGCAAGTGCTCTACCACTGAGCTAATCGCGCGTATGGAGATAGCAATTAGAAACAAGGAATTGGAAATTACAAGTCGGGCTGACCCCAAAGAATATTTCGTGAGCGGTCATTGCGGGACAAGTCAGAGGTTCGAATCTGCATCATGAATTCTCAGACGCTCTTTTATTGACACCAACGGTGCAACCCTTCACGCTCTTGGGCAGCCGCGACCTTGTTAGTCCCTTATGAAGCGTACCGTCTACATCGTCTGGGGTGTGGGCCTTGCAGTAATCCTCGTTGTCTGGGGGTTCATTTGGTTGAAGGAAAGCCGCCGCGCTTCGGACCAGGTGAACACTCCGCCAAACAGAGTGCGAAGTTACGGAACCCAAAAGTACGTAACCGATATCCGCATTGGCTGGTGTAATAACGATGGTCACATAATCGAAAGCAATCTGTTTACAGATTCGCTCACCGTAACGGTTTTTCTGCAGAATTTTGATGGCTGGTTACTAAGTAAAGCTCGCGTTGACCAGCGATTGTTGCCTGAAGATTTGAAGCCAGAAGAGCTCAAAAACTACTTATCGTTAGCGGACTTAAGGAAATCGTCCAGCCTGTCTCCGGAGCAAGAGATGGCCCTCCAATCACTGCAGGTCAAAATTAATCACTGGATGCTTCAGGAACGATCAAATCTGCGCTTAATGATTGCAGGCCAAGTATTCGAGACAATTCCGCCTTTTGACGCTACTTCGCCCCCAACATATGGCTCGGGAGAATTCGAAGGCGAAACGTATAATCGTGTTGTGTACCACCTCGCCGCTCCAACCGATGCAAAAGAGCTCGAAAAATGGCGCGCGATAATTCGCGCTGTTGGTCCGACTTGTGACGCTCAAATCTCCCTCGCCCGCCCCATTGTTGGGGCCGCCGACGCCTTGCGAATGCCGACTTTAGTGAACGCGGAGGCTATATACACCTCAGGAGCCAAGCCAGTATATCGCAGTTTGCCCATGGTGCCTCCGATGCGGCAGGGTGCGGCTATCATTGCAGTCGTCTTCACAATTTGCGCCGTCTTCGCGGCCGCTTTGGGGACATCGGCCCTTCGTGACGCGCGCGGTGCAGGGCTACAGCCCGATCAGGATGCGCCGTGGAGTTTGTCGCGTGTTGTCTTTGCGTGGTGGCTGACGATCTGTGTTGGCTGTTTCGCCTATCTTTGGGCGTTGATGGGAGAGCATCGCAATATTTTGAGTGGAAGCGCGCCCCTGTTGCTTGGCCTTCAAGGAGCGACTCTCCTGGTCGCTACAGGATTTGGACGGAGCCAGGCTACTCGCAGGCCTTCGCAAGGTTTCTTCAATGATCTCATTTCAGAAGGTGGTGAACCTGAGATAGCTCGTCTCCAGATGCTGGTTTGGAATTTCATCCTTGGGTTGATCTTCATCTGGCAGTCCATCTTCCAATGGACGATGCCTACATTTGATCCAACCTTAATGACGTTGCTTGGGATTAGCTCGGCAACTTATGTAGGTTTCAAATTGACCCCGAAGCGTCGCGCTAAGGCGTCTTAGCACTTCATGACTTAATCTCGACGAGCTCGGCGCTGTCCCGGATTTTTTGTGTCCATTTGTGAGTCTGCTAATGTAAGCGCCTTGTTCATTAGAACTCGTACGCGTTCGAACCTTGCGTCGCCACCCATTGTTTTTATTTGCCTACGAGGGTAATAACCGGCAGAAGTAACACCCTTATGGGCCTGGTGCAGCAAGTTCTCGAAATTGTTAAGAAGCGTAACCCTAACGAGCCTGAGTTCCTTCAGGCGGTGACTGAAGTGCTGGAATCGATCCGACCGGCCATCGAACGTCACAAGAGGTATAGAGACGGAAAGATCCTGGAACGTCTTGTTGAACCGGAGCGGATGATTCAGTTCAGGGTCCCGTGGATCGATGACAAAGGCCAGATTCAAGTTAATCGCGGGTTCCGCGTCCAGATGAACAGCGCGCTCGGCCCCTACAAAGGCGGCCTGCGTTTTCATCCGACGGTCTGTGCCAGCATCATTAAGTTCCTCGCGTTCGAACAAGTTTTTAAGAATTCACTCACAGGTCTGCCGATGGGTGGCGGCAAGGGCGGCGCGGATTTCGATCCAAAGGGGAAATCTGATAACGAGGTCATGCGTTTTTGCCAATCGTTCATGACCGAATTATTCCGCCATGTTGGTCCGCACACCGATGTGCCGGCTGGCGACATTGGCGTGGGCAGACGTGAGATCGGCTATCTTTTCGGCCAGTACAAACGCCTGGCAAATGAATTCACCGGAGTGTTGACCGGCAAAGCGCGCAACTGGGGCGGCTCGCTCATGCGCCCGGAAGCGACCGGTTACGGCGCGGTCTATTTCGCTCAGGAAATGCTTAAGACGCGCGATGAAACAATCGAGGGAAAAATTTGTACCGTCTCGGGTGCTGGCAACGCTGCCCAATTTACCGTGGAAAAGTTGATCGAGTGCGGCGCGAAGCCCATCACCATATCCGATTCGAGCGGCTTCATTTACGACAAGAACGGGATCACGGAAGAAAAACTGGCCTTTATCCAAAGTATCAAGAACGTGCGACGCGGGCGCATTAGCGAGTACGCCAAAAAATTTCGCGGCTCAAAATATGTGGCTGGCCAGCGGCCCTGGAGGATCAAATGCGATTGCGCATTTCCCTGCGCTACACAGAACGAGATTACCGGCGAAGATGCCAAGAAACTGGTCGAGAACGGTTGCTATCTGGTTTCCGAAGCGGCCAACATGCCGACTGTCCCGGCGGGCGCCGATCTTTTCCTGGACAAGAAAATTCTCTTCGGTCCCGGCAAAGCGGCCAATGCCGGTGGCGTGGCGACTTCCGGTCTGGAGATGAGCCAAAACTCGATGCGTTTACCGTGGCCGCGCGAAGAAGTTGATTCGCGTTTGCGCCACATCATGTCCACCATCCATAAGAACGCTTGGGAAACCGCCGAGGAGTATGGGCATCCAGGCAATCTTGTAGTTGGCGCGAACATCGCTGGATTCGTGAAAGTGGCCGACGCAATGCTCGATCAAGGCGTTGTGTAGCTGTGCCTAGATGCAGGCACGTAAAACGCTGTCGAAACCGAATATTATTATATGAAGATCAGCACTGTTGATTTCGGAAAGGCAAATGTGAATGAAACAGAAACCAGATCGAGACGATTGATTCTGTTGGTTCTTCTGCTTTCAGCCCTGTTCTGGGCTGGAGGCTGTGAAGGCTACTACACCGCTAACCCAGGTTATTACGGACCTAATTACGGTCCCGGGCCATATTACGGAGGAGGCTCAGTCGTGGTCGCGGTTGGCGATCGACCTTACTATCGGGGTCCTGGATATTGGTATGGACGCACGTATTACGTCTGGAGACCGGGCCACTGGGTATGGCGGAATGGCCAGCAATTGTGGATTCGTGGCCATTACGTCGTGCGAGGATACTGAGCCGCGCGAGTGTAGCATCGCTGCCACGTCAGCGGGCTACCAGGCCGTGACGAGACCACCCAGCAAACCGAGAAAAGCGCCGACGAGCGTTTCCAGAAGATCATGGCGCTTCAGATAAAGTCGCGACCAGAAAACGAGGAGAGCCAGCGCGAAGGCTACCGCGCCGACGACCGGATTGACCACAAACAAAATGACCCCGCTATAGAAAGCGAAAAGCGCGTGCAACGACAGTTTGATTCGAAAATTGATTAGCGCAGCCATAATCAGCAGAAACAGCGTCACCATGGCCCCGCGCAATGCGAAAGCTGGCGCACGCGAGAGCAGAAGTGCAATCGAGGCCACCGCCGAAATTGAAATCGCCCGTGGATAAAATCGAACGCGTTCGGCGCGAACGGAAACATCTGGATCGCTCCATCGACCTGATTGGAACCCGCGAAAAAGCAAGAGCGCCATCGGCAAAATCACCGTCGCCAACAGAGTCAGCGAAAGTGTCAGACCGGCGCGACTAGCGAGGCGCAAGGCAATGATAATGCCCACGGAAAGACTGATGAAGACCAACGGATGACCAATCCAAGACACCCATCGTGCAAAGACAACAGCCGGCTTGAGCTCGATCTTGTCACGATTCACGTGTCACTCGCCGCTCCCAACAATGCCCCCGCTCACTTCACCAAAGCCGACTCGATAGCTGTCGCCCTGGCACCAGCCGGTGATGGTCAGTCGGTCACGGTCTTCGATCCATTTGCGCGTTTCGCCGTTGGGTAGCTTTAAGGGATTCGCGCCGCGCCAGGTCAGCTCTAACATGCAACCGCGCGATTCTTCAGTTGGTCCGCTGATGGTGCCGCTGGCCAGCAAATCGCCAGGTTGCAGGTTGCAGCCGTTCACTGTGTGATGCGCGAGCTGCTGCGCAATACTCCAGTAAAGATTTTGAAAGTTTGTACGCGTGATGACGTGCGGAGAATTCATCGACGCCGTTTGAAGAGACGCTTCGAGGTGGATGTCGTAGGTGAAATCATCCTTTGCTCGCAAGTATGGCATCGGCTCGGGATCCTGAGTCGGGAGCGGTCTTCGGAAAGGCTCAAGCGCGTCCAGTGTCACTACCCAGGGTGAGATGCTGGTGCAAAAGTTCTTCGCCAGAAACGGACCGAGCGGCTGGTACTCCCACGCCTGAATGTCGCGCGCGCTCCAATCGTTCATTAAAACCAAGCCGAAGATATGATCGGCCGCGCGATCAATCGGCACTGGTTCGCCTAACGAATTTCCCGGGCCAATCAGGAACGCCATTTCAAGTTCGTAATCGAGGCTCTTTGTCGGCCCGAAACTCGGCGTCGACGCATCGGGCAGTTTGACCTGGCCCTGTGGCCTCCGCACATCGGTTCCGCTGATCACAACCGAACTGGCGCGTCCGTGATAGGCTACAGGCAACCATTTCCAATTTGGCATCAGCGCGTTTTCGGGCCCGCGCAACATCGTGCCCACGTTGTGCGCATGGTGATAGGATGAATAGAAATCGGTATAATTCGCAATCCGCACGGGCAATTTCATGGTGACACTCTTTTGCGCATGAAAGACCCGCTTCCGCAGTCTCGCGTTGTCACGCAGAATCGGCGTTTTGGACGAGAGAAGACGCTGAAGGACCGCGCGCGCCTTGCGCCATGCCGGACGACCAAGCGCGAGGAACGCATTCAGCGAGTCCTCTGAAAAAGGTTTTCGGCCCTGAAATTCCGGTGAGCGGAAATGGCCGAGTTCTTCGAGAACAGAAAGATCGATAATCAAATCGCCGATGGCGACTCCGGCGCGCGGTTTGCCTCCTTTCGGTTGAAAGACGCCGAAGGGAAGATTCTGGATGGGGAAATGCGAATCAGGCGAAACGTCGATGAATGATTGGAGCGACATGATGGTAGGGACGCCGCGCGGGACCATCCGGACAGCGCAGCGCGCTGCCCGCATCCTACAGCAAATTCAACGCCCGCAAATCATCGCGCGGCTCATCGAAGCTGCAACTGCCAAACGAAACCACGAATCGGCGGCGATATTGCAGCCGTTTAGTATCAATCCGCCACTCGCGCCACGCAAAAAAATCGTCGGTGAACGAAAACGAGTCCGCATTTTCGTCGTCCAGCATGATCGCAGTCTGATTCGCATCCCACCGATGCTCCGCAGCGAGCACGGCCGCGCCCAGCACATTCAGGAAACCGTGCATCTTTGCTTCGACCTCCTCTCGGTATTGTCGCAGAGGATGGTGGAGACCGGCTGTAAACTTGAACGGCAGTTGATGCGTAGCCGGGGTCACCAGCGCTTTGGCAATCTGCATCGAAGTTGGAAATGCATCCGCAGTCACCCCGCCGGTGCGCAGTTTGTAACCGAAGGTCGCCGAGTCGGCATCGGAGTTAAATTCGGCGAGCAACGCGATGGTCTGCTCCGCTCTATCCGGGGGTGCTTCCCAGAAAACTGGCAAATCACCGAGAATCGATCGCGCCTCATTCATCGACGCGACATCGACGTCCTTAGGTAGAAACATCTCCAGGTGACTGATTGAAATAAGATCAACGTTGTGTCTCGATAACGAGCGAGTCATCGCATCTGCATCTTCGAGCGCTTCAAGAAAAGCATCCGCGCTGGCAGTCTTCGGTCCGAGCGCAGCAACGCGAAGCGGATGTTGAGCATCAAATTGCGAAAGGAGTTGTTTCGTTGCATCGAATTGTTCGGTAGGGAGAACGAACGCACCAAGCATCCATGCGTCCGGAGAGCGGACATATTCAGCCTGATTTCTGAGCCCTGAGTCGAGCCCGAGACTGCAGGGCGGGAACATTCCCGCATAATCAATTGAGTGCGCGAGCAAGGCGCGAAGTGAAGCAGCTGACATAGTGGTTAGTGGTCAGTTATCCGGCTAATCAGACGAGGCAAGTTCCGGGGCCATGCTGAACGACGCGTGCAATGCGCCGCCGGGCGCGATTGTTTGAATCCCTTCCTTATTTTCAAAGGCGCGCTGTTGATTATGATCAGTGAGCCCCCAGCATGGTTCGATGCAAAAGAATGGGCCGCCGTCAGACCACAGTGTCAGGTACGGTACGCTCATTAGATCGAGAGTTACCCACCGGCCACTAGGAGGATCGACATAGGAGAATTGACGCCTCGGCACATCGAGGAGTTCCAGGATAACTGAACCGGGTAATTCCGTTTTGGAAAATGGCATTTCGCCACCGGCGAACTCGATATCACGCGTCTCGCCCGAAAGATAATTTCCAGGCGAAAAGTGACGACGGTAAAGGCCTCTGGGCATTTGTAGATGAAAGCTTTCGAACGAGGTCGCTGCCAATCCAGGGTGCAATCCAAAAGAAACATGCGCAGTCAACTCAGGCTCCTCATTTCGAAACTCGAAAAGCACAGCCACTTTATTCGCGTCGATGCTGTAGGTCAGGGTTACACTGACTTTTAGCGGATATTCTTCGGCTGAGAAATCATTCGGCGTGATACGATATTCCAGTGACGCGCAGCTTCCCTGAAAACAAGCTCCCGCGAAGTGCCACGTTTTAGAGCGGAGGAAACCGTGATTGCCTCCTTTGATCTCGCGGCCCCGGTACAAACTGCGTCCGTCTTTCAGCCGATGGAGATAGTAACCCATCACCGTTGCATGATTCGCCCATCCTTCTGAGGGAGTTGAAAGGTTGTTGTCACGGTAAAGAAACCCGGCCCATTCGCCCTCCTCGTTTATTCGCGCAAGGCTAACCAATTCGGCACCTAGCCGCGAAACGATGATTCGGAGACCGTTCTCCTCATCGGTCAGAACGTCGAGAAGTTTTCCCTCGAGGTTTTCTTCGCTGTGCGAAAATTTCATTGTAGTTCGTTAGCACGCACGCGCTGTAGCCACGGGGCGCCCCGCTCATGAACAATGCAACGCCCCACAGGGACGCGGCTACAAAAAAAGACTCACGGAAACAGGCCGCGCATCTTTTTGGCTTTGAGGACGCGCTCGACACCAATGGCCATGGCCGCGGTGCGATGAGAAATTTTGTGCGCTTTGGCGCGTTTGATCACCTGCGCAAACGAATGCTCAAGGATGCGGAAAAGCTTGTCGGTCACTTCCATTTCCGTCCACAGATAGGATTGCAGGCCCTGCACCCACTCAAAGTAGGAAACAATTACACCGCCGGCGTTACACAAAATATCCGGGATCACAAAGATTTCGTCCCAGCGTTTTTCCAGAATCAGGTCCGCCTCCGGCGTAGTCGGGCCATTGGCCGCTTCGGCAAGGATACGGCATTTGAGTCGCCCGGCGTTCTTTCCGTTAATTACGCGATCGACTGCTGCCGGCACCAGGATATCGCACGGCATCGTGAGGAGTTCGTTGGGATCGACATGGTTGTCCTGGGCGAATGCCCGCAGGGTTCCTTTCTTAAAAACGTGCTGTTCGGCGGCTTGGATATCTATTCCTTTCGGATTGTAGATCGCCGCATGCGCGTCGCTAATACCAACTACTTTGACACCGCTTTTGTAGGCGAGCGAGAGAGCTGCCACTGAGCCGACGTTTCCGAATCCCTGTACAATCGCCGTGCATTTTTCCGGATCCATTTTCAACATGTTCATCGCGCGCTCGACCAGGTAAACAACGCCGCGCCCGGTTGCCTCCCGCCGGCCTTCCGTTCCGCCGATAGCGACCGGTTTGCCGGTCACGATTTCACTCACGGAATAACCTTGATGCACCGAATAGGTGTCCATGAACCACGCCATGACTTGTTCGTTCGTGCCCATGTCAGGACCCATGATGTCGGTGTGTGGCCCGACAAACGGAATCATCTCCTGCATGTAACGCCGTGAAACCCGTTCCAATTCCGTCCGTGATAATTTCGCAGGGTCCACGGTGACTCCGCCTTTTGCTCCGCCATACGGCAAATTGGACAGCGCACATTTCCAACTCATCCACATGGCCAGTGCCGCTGTTTCGCCCATGGATAGAGATGGAGCGAAGCGCGTTCCGCCTTTTGTTGGACCCAGAGTCAAGTGATGCTGAACGCGGTAGCCTTGGAAAGTTCTTGTGCTGCCATCATCCATATGCACCGGCAGCGTCACGGCGATTGCGCGCTTTGGATACATCAGGCGCTCGCGATCGTTCTTATTGATGCTCAAATAATCAGCAATGACCTGAAATTGGTCGCACGCCATTCGAAACACGTCATCGTCGTAAATGCTCATCAAATAAATTCGCCTGGCTGGACCGGTCGGTCGCCAAATGCAGTTGCTATTTGCGCTGGGCAAATGGAGCCGTCAACTCCGAAAGATTTCGCGAGTCAACCCCGAAGCCGATCGTGAGTTAACCCCGAAAGCCGCAACAGCATAAGTTCGACAACCGCATTTGCAACCCGTAGCGTCCGTTCGAAAAATCAAACATAATGAGAATTGAGACCTTAGCTGTCCACGCGGGCCACACCGTTGATCCGGCGACGGGCGCGGTTTCGTTACCGATTCATCTTTCAACCACTTTCGAGCGAGACGCCGAAGGCACTTACTCGCGCGGGTTCATGTACACGCGCAACAACAATCCAAATCGCCAGGCACTCGAGCACGGTATTAGCGCGCTGGAAGGTGGCGCAGCGGCGGCAGCTTTCGCCTCCGGGACGGGAGCAAGCATGTCCATCTTTCAGGCGTTGGCCCCGGGCGATCATGTCCTCGCGCATGTGGATGCGTACTACGGAACATCGCGATTACTGCGAGAAATTTTCCAGCGCTGGGGACTCGACATTAGCTTTGTCGACATGAGCGATCTTCGCGCCGCGGAAAAGGCGCTGCGCCCGAAGACAAAGCTCGCCTGGATGGAAACGCCATCTAATCCGCTGTTAAAAATTGTCGATCTCGCGGCCGTCGCAAACATTGTCCACACAGCGGGTGCGATCTGTGTTTGCGACAATACCTGGGCGCCAACGCTCCAGCGCCCATTCGATCTGGGCGCGGATCTAGTCCTGCATTCCACGACAAAATATTTCGGCGGTCATTGTGACGTGCTCGGAGGAATTGTTGTTTCCAAGGTGGAGGATGATTTTTTCCAGCGTCTCCGCGGCATTCAATACGAGGGTGGAGCGGTCCCCTCGCCTTTCGATTGCTGGCTAATCCTGCGCGGCATGCGCACGTTGCCATGGCGGATGCGCGGGCATTCGGAAAACGCGATGAGAGTCGCTGATTTCCTTTCCGGACATGGAAAGGTCTCACGCGTCCACTATCCCGGATTGAAGTCGCATCCTGGACATGAGATTGCCGCGAGACAGATGTCGACGTTTGGTGGAATGCTGTCCTTTGAGGCGAAGGACGGGCGCGACGCAGCAATGTCTGTCGCCGCCAAAACGAAAATCTTTACCCGCGCGACCAGTCTTGGCGGAGTGGAAAGTTTGATCGAGCATCGAGCATCGATTGAGGGAGCAGGAACAACGTCGCCTGAAGGCCTCTTGCGATTGTCCATCGGTCTGGAAAACGCCGAAGATCTGATTGAAGATCTCGATCAGGCGCTGGGGTAGTGGAGCGGCGTCTGACATAGACGCCCTGCAATTCTCTACAACGCGCGATTTATCTTTCGCCGAAAAATGTCGACGATATCCTGCACCTCGTTCACGCGCAGTAAGTAAGCGCAACCAAAGAACGCCGCAGCGCCAAACCCGATTGCAATGAGCAGCTCACATAGCTTTGGGAAAAAGCGCAGCTGCGACCACGCGCCAAGCCACCAGTAGTTTGCCGCCCAGCAAACCAGTGCCAGCACTGCGCCAGCAAGACACATTTTTCCAAGGCCGATCAGCAGCTGTCGCGTTTCCAGCCTGCGCACATGGCGTCGCATTAACGCGTAAAGCAACAGGAAATTAATTGTTGCAACAAGGCTCGTCGAAAACGCCAGACCACGATGTCCCCAGCCAAGCCGAAATGTAAAAAGCCAGTTCAGAAAAAGATTCGCACCAATCGCAAGGAAACTGATGATCATTGGCGTGTTACGTTTGCCGATCGCGTAAAACGCAGGCGTTAGCACCTTCAACACGGCATAGGAAACAAGACCGACTGCGTAATATTCCAGCGCGCCGGCAGTCTCTCGCGTCATTTCCGCGTTAAATCGCCCGTGCTGATAGATCACGCTGATGATTGGTGAGGCAAACATCGCCAGCCCAATTGCCGATGGAATAGTGAGCAAAAATGCGAGTCTCATCCCACGAGCGAGAATCGCGCGAAACTCGTCCATGTTTCCAACGGCGGCGCTTTTCGATACCAGCGGAAGAGTAACTGTTCCAATCGCCACCCCGAAAATTCCCAGCGGCAACTGCATTAGACGAAACGCAATGTTCAACCAACTGACCGGACCATTGCCAAGGCTCGCTGCAAATCCGCTGTTGATGAGCACGTTCACCTGCACGGCGCTTGCAGCAATCACGGCAGGTCCCATTAGCGTGAGCACAGTACGCACGCCTTCGTCACGCCATTGAAAATCGACGTGATACTTATAGCCGACGCGCCAAAGAGACGGAAATTGTCCTGCTAATTGCCAGGCGCCACCGATCAGCGTCCCGATTGCCAATCCTACCAGCGACCGTGCACCGAAATTTGGATCAAGCCACC
>Ga0193734_1000111_pt1 | contig 11617 bp, 7 predicted proteins | sample U1m1metaG_FD_145079 | JGI IMG/M metagenome (GOLD analysis project Ga0193734, IMG submission 145079) | Soil microbial communities from a riparian zone of the East river system, Colorado, United States - U1m1 | ecosystem: Environmental > Terrestrial > Soil > Riparian zone | place: USA: East River... | reverse complement strand
CACCGGAATATTCAGCAAGAAATCCTTTGACTCTTTTCTGTAATAATCAACTGTCAGCGAGAGCTGGCCATCTATTAACGCCAGATCCATACCGATATCGGTTAACTTTGTCGTTTCCCACTTCAAGTCAGGATTAGGTAACGCGCTCAGGATAACACCCGGTTGGTAAATCTTGTTAAATGGGTAACCAACATTGCTTTGGGATGACGGCGGGCCTCCAGGCGAATAACTACTCAAATATTGAAACAAGCCAATACTAAACTGGTTACCTACTTCTCCATAACTGGCCCTTAACTTAAGATCAGAAATGGCATTTACGTTTTTCAAAAACGATTCCTGCTTGACCCTCCATGCAATAGAGCCTGAAGGGAATACGCCATATTGGTGGTTGGGAGCAAATTTTGAAGATCCATCTCTCCGCACAGTACCGGTAACAAGGTACTTATCCATAAACTTATAGTTTATCCTGCCAAATTGTGATGCAAGAGAATAAGTCTGCTGATTACCATATAGATTGGTTACCGTGCTAACACTGGCCGCGTTCCTTAACTCGTCGCTGATACCACCCGATCCCTGAACGCCTAACTGGCGATACGTATTTTGCTGTGCAGAAATACCTCCGGCAAAATCGATGCTGTGCTCTCCAAAAGTTTTAGTATACGAAAGGGTATTTTCCCATAGCCATTCAAAGGTGCTGTTAGCGAATTGGGAGTAAGTGGACAAGGCATTTTGGGTTCCCAAGCCATATTGGTCCTGGGCACGGGTATCCGATGGTTTAAAGAAATAACCGGAATTGTCCGTGGTGTTAACTCCCAGGTTTGTTTTAATCCTTAACCCTTCGAGTATGGTAGCCTCCAGTGAAGTAGTTCCCAGGAAATAATTGGTCAAATTTTTCTGATCCGTCGTTTCTACATCGTATACGGGATTCCCATAAACCCTGATGTTTACGTCGGCAGGATTATAGAAGCCATAATTACCGTTTCCATCTTTAATTTGATCAGTTAACTTGTTACCAGTAATGGAAGGCGGGTTGTGAAGCAGGTTGCCCAGGCCACCCGTTCCAAGAAGAACTTTATTATCACCCCTTGTGTACTTAAGGCTGGTTGACGATCTAAGCCAGGTATATGCGTTATAGTCCAGGTTAAGGCTTGCGTTCATTCGTTTATACTCTGAGCCGATGACGATACCCTTCTGATTGAAATAACCGGCTGAAAATGACGTTTGAACTTTGTCACTACCACCTCGTAAGGCAATATTGTAGTTTTGCCTGAATCCGGTTCGATAAACCGCGTCTTGCCAGTCAACATTTTGCAACGCGGATGGGTTACTCCATTCAGGCAACGTGCTAAAACCGTCTATGGGCGCCAGTTTATTGGCTAGCGTAGCCCATTGATTCGCATTTAATAATTTATACTTTTTAGGTTCTGCCTGAATCGATGTCAACACATCAAGAGAAAGTTGTACCTTATTATTTTTGCCTCGTTTGGTTGTAATGATCACCACGCCATTCGATGCCCTGTTACCATAAATTGCAGTTGCTGATGCGTCTTTAAGGATGTCAATGGAAGCAATATCATTGGGGTTAATGCTATTGATGCCTCCGGTGATAGGATAACCATCAACCACAAACAAAGGATCATTATTACCCAAGCTGCCAATCCCCCTGATTTGTATCTGAACGCCGCCGCCGGGTGCGCCATCATTATTCGTAACATTAACACCTGCAGCCCTGCCCTGGAGTGCCTGGTCTAACGTCGTTACCGGCACTTTTGCAATCTGTGCCTCACCAATCGAACTGACTGAGCCGGTTAAATCCTTACGCCGCTGTGTACCGTAACCGACTACGACCACTTCCTCCAGCGCCTTGATATCCTGCTTGAGATTGATAGCGAAATCGGTCGTACTTCCGACCAGAACCTCCTGTGTGGTGTACCCGATAAATGTGAAAACGAGCACACTCTTATCATCCTGAACATTCAATGAAAACGAGCCTGAAACATCGGTTACCGTTCCGTTGGTAGTACCCTTTTCAATCACATTAACACCGGGCACGGGCTGGCCTGATTCATCAGTCACTTTCCCTGATACCTTTAAGGCTAACTCATCACCTGCAACTACTGTTTCCACGGGAATCACTATTTCGAATAAAATCGACTTGATCTCGGTGTTACGGGCATCTAACGAAACTTTCCTCTCCAGTATCCCCTTGCCATTCAAATGGGCGGCAGACACCATTGAAGTCAAGGCAACTACCAGCAAAAGCTGTGTAAGCGTTATTCTCATGATGACAAAGAATACATTTTGAATAAGTCTTGGTTTATTCATGTTTTTGAACGTTTTGTTAAGAAAATGGCAAAACTAACGCGTGTGCATCCGCGAACTCTCTGATGCGCAATTCAAAAGCCGGTGGTACTCGCAACATCATCGGCTTTACTTTTTAATTATGTAGAATTTTCCATAGTTAAAAATTAAGTTGAACTGAATCTTTTCAGGTTTATCATTCAATGATTACCTTACGTGGTACCCTCCACCACGATTTGATCGTCCTCCACCGTGTATGGCTCCGCAAATAATATCGAGTCTGTTAAAAGACCGCCATCGGAAATAGATGTTGTCAACGGACAGGATGAAAATTTAGTATTATCAAATACGATGTCCAAACCAATAGGTATAAACGGACAGTTTACCAGTTTTTACGGCTATAGTTGCATTCCTTTCCTCAGGGAGAGCCTTCACCTAAAACTGGTACCCACTACATTTGTAATTACCTTATTAGCGTAAACACTGAAACAAGGTATCCGGTGCCAGCTTTTACAAAGCCTTTCTTAAAGTAGTAATTTAGAAATTAATAATTTAATAATTCGGGTTTTGTATTAACGTTGGGTTAGTTGCAATTTCTGCAGGGGGAATAGGCATTACATCACGGCCCGCAGGAACTGTAAATCCATGTTTAGCCATCATATAATCAATAAGGTCGCCGGATCTTCTCAGATTCATCCAAAGCGACATTTCTCCGCATACTTCATGCCTGTATTCATCTAATATTATTTTCATCATCTCGGTTTCAACTGGCGGAGGAACAACTATTGAAGGGTCTGCCAATTTGCCCCAGGCCCTGTCTCTAATTTTTTGTATGGTAACCATAGCGCCTGCAGCGTCGCCATTCTTAAACTGAGCTTCGGCCTTACTAATTAATACCTCGCCTAAACGCAACATGATCACACTCTGATCATTAAAAAGATCATCCCCATTTACCTTGGGATCACGCCAGGTTTTCACATTGAAGTATCCAGACCTTAGCTCACTGGGATCAGAGCCTATCCATGGCTTGGCCACGGTACCTGCGGTATTAATGATCAGCCCATCATCCCCGATGTATCGCGGATCGCCATTCGCAAACCCCGTTTTCACTTTTGAATAGTTTTTTATTTGAATGGCGGGGCTCGGATGCACATCACCAGGACCTATTATAGAGGGCAATTTCCGGGTATCGCCGTTTTCAAATGAAAGATACAATTTGGAGTTACCAAACTCGTAGCCCATACCGGTTATTTCCTCCGGCATATTAAAGGATGACATCCAGTGTGCATCGTTGGAACGGCCCCACGATCTGGTCCCGCCTGATGGTATCAGGTATTGTATTGCGAAGAGTACTTCCTTGTTGTTTTGATGGTCATACTCATGAATATCAAGATAGTTTTCCATTAAACCGTATTCCGGGATTAGTTGATCGTAGGCAGCAATGGCCTCCGGGTATTTTTTCAACCACAAGTTAGTGGCGCCCAGGTACCCCAATGCAGCTCCTTTTGTAGCCCTTCCTGTTTCGCTAGTCGGCAGGTCTTTTTGCCAGGGTAATAAGCCGGCAGCAGTTGTCATGTCTGAAGCTACTGAAGTAAATACTTCATCCTGCGTGTTCCGGGGATGGAGCCCGTTATCTGTCACAGTTTTTAATTCCAGTGGTACGCCGCCGAAAAAAGATGCCAGGTAGTAATAAAAAACGCCGCGTAAAAAATAGGTCTCGCCGGTTAAACGATCTGCTAAATTTTGGTCCAGAATATTTTCGTCCCTCATTTTGGCGATAATCGGTATGGCAGCATTAGCTGAAGCAATTCCTTTGTAAAATGTCTTCCAAAGTCCTTCAAAGGCGCCGTCATCAGCTCCAAACAGATAAGAATTCCAAGCCCTGCCTCCGCCGTAATTAAGATGATCCAGACTCAGATAATTGTTAATTTGATAAATCGAAAATTTCATAATATTACCTCCCGAAGCATCATCATCGAAGGTGTTATAAAGGGCATTGACAAGCTGAACGGCGTCCTCAGCTTTTTTAAACAAGGCATCTTGAGCAATATTCGACGTATCAGTTTGCACCAGATCTTTCTCACAACTCAAAGGAGGTAGTATTGCCAAAACCATGGCCAGCAGGTATATACTCTGTTTAATTTTCATATTTTAATTTTTTTATTGTCTTACAATGTCACATTTAATCCAAATGTAAAAACTCTGGATAAGGGATAAGTACCTACATCTACCCCGGATGACCCGACGCTCCTGTTAAGATCCCCGGCACCAGCGGGCCCATATCTCTTTGAGGCATCATACTGTTGCGGTAATCCAATTTCGGGATCAAGACCGGTGTATTTTGTAAGGGTAAACAGGTTTTGAGCAGACACAAACAGCCTGAGCCTTGTTATTGAAAGCCTGCTCAACAAATTTGAAGGCAAAGTATATCCTATTTGAACATTTCTTAAACGCACGTAACTTCCGTTTTCAGCGTACACGTCAGATGGGCGGGTATTGTCATTATTATCCTGATTTGTAACCCTTGTATACCTGTTGTTTGATGATTCACCGGTCCAGCGGTTTAAATAAAATTCCTCACTAATGTTGGCAAGTCCTCCAAAGCTTTCAAGAGAGGCTTTCTGATAGTTTAAAATCTTGTTTCCGGAAACACCGTAAAAAAATACGTTAAAATCAAATGATTTATAAGTGGCATCCAAATTTAACCCTCCAAAAATTTTAGGGATAGGGCTTCCCAAAGAAACCCGGTCAGCTGCTGTAACATGGGCATCACCATTGACATCTACAAACTTACGGTCACCAGGCACGGCCCCGGTTTGGTAACTTGCACCTGCACCATACTTCGCTACGGCCTGTGCATTTAAGGCATCAATTTCTGCCTGTGTCTGAAAAATGCCTGCGGATTTCCATCCGTAAAACTCGCCGACGGGACCACCAATTCTTGTCAGGCTATACTGAGGCCAGCTGCCTCCCTGAAAACCTAAGCCCGTACCGTCGTTACTAAGTTGCAAGCCGGATAATGTGGTTAGATCCCCAGTCAGGCTTAATAATTCATTTTTAAGAGTAGTAAAGTTTAAATTAATTCGATAGCTAAAATCTTTTTTTGATTTCCTATAGTCTAAGGCGATTTCTAAACCACTGTTGCGGATACTACCCGCATTTTTTGCGGCTGTAACAAAGCCTGTTTGAGTAGGCACCGGAAGATTCAGCAGGAAATCTTTTGACTCCTTTTTGTAATAGTCAGCCGTCAGGGTGAGGGCGCCATTTAAAAATGTTATATCAACGCCTATATCTGTCATCCTAGAGGTTTCCCATTTCAGGTCTGGATTAGGTAATGAGGCAAGTTGAAGACCCGGTTGATAAACTCCGCCGAACGGGTAACCAAAATTACCAGGGTCTATCTGCGGGCCTCCTGTACTATACTGGGCTAAGTATTGAAACAAGCCAACACCATCCTGATTGCCCACCTCACCATAACTGGCCCTGATCTTAAGATCAGAAATGGCATTTACGTCTCTCAAGAACGGTTCTTGTTTAACCCTCCAGGCTACGGAGCCTGAAGGGAACACGCCATACTGATGTTCCTTCGCAAACTTTGAAGATCCGTCCCTTCTAACTGTACCTGTAATAAGGTACCTATCCAAAAACTTATAGTTGATTCTCCCAAACTGGGAAGCAAAGAAATAAGTTCTCTCGTTACCCGATAGGTCAGTTACATTTACAATACTACCCACGTCCCTTAGCACGTCGCTTATAGAACCAAATCCTTTTACACCCATTTGACGAAAAGTGTTTTTTTGCGCAGAAACACCACCTACAAAATCAATGCTGTGATCTCCAAAAACTTTAATGTAGGAAAGCGTATTTTCCCACAGCCATTCAAAGGAGTTATTAGCGTATTGAGAATACGTGTTTTGGGCTCTTTGGATTCCCGGATCACCATATTGCTGTAACGAACGCGTATCGGAAGGTTTGAATAAGTAGCCGGAACTCCCATTGGTGCTAACTCCAAAATTTGTTTTTAAATTCAACCCATTCAATACAGTAGCTTGTAATGAAGTAGTCCCCAAAAAAACATCATTTCCATTTTTTATTTGGTCGGTTTCTGCATCATAAACAGGATTCCCATAATTGTAAAGAAAAAAATGAACATTTGATGGAGGAAAGAAGCCATAATTACCCTTGCCGTCTTTAACCTGGTCAGTAAGCTTGTTACCGGTCATGGTTGGTGGCAGAAAACTTAAGTCGAGTATTCCTTTTTCTTCTGAATCTCCCACCTGGCCACCGGTTCCAATATGAACTACACTTTCACCTCTTGCGTACTTAATGCTGGAAGAAGATCTAAGCCAGGGAAAGGGGGTATAGTCCTGGTTAAGGCTTACGTTAAATCTTTTAAAACTAGAACCCAATACTATACCTTTCTGATCAAAATAACTGGTTGAGAATGATGTCCGGACTTTATCATTGCCTCCGCGTAATGCAATGTTGTAGTTTTGCTTTAATCCTGTCCGATAAACTTCTTCCTGCCAGTCTATGTTGCGTAACGCTTTTGGATTACTCCATTCAGGCAGGGTTTGAATATTATCTATAGGCGCACGTTCGTTAACCAGTGTAGCCCATTGCTCTGCATTCAATACCTTATACATTTTAGGTTCCGACTGAACAGATACGACAGCATCAAAAGAAACTTGTATGCCATTCTTATTGCCGCGTTTGGTAGTGATGATCACCACACCATTGGATGCCCTGTTACCATATATGGCAGTAGCGGAAGCATCTTTAAGGATATCAATGGTAGCAATATCATTGGGGTTGAGTGCATTAAGCCCCCCTGTGATAGGATAACCGTCAACTACATACAAAGGATTATTATTTCCTAAACTGCCAATGCCCCTGATTTGAATGAACACAGGTGCACCTGGCGAACCATCGTTATTAGTAACATTAACACCCGCTACCCTGCCCTGAATTGCCTGGTCTACAGTAGTTACAGGAACTTTTGCAATCTGTGCTTCACCAATCGAACTGACAGAGCCGGTTAAATCCTGACGGCGCTGGGTACCATAGCCAACTACGACCACCTCGTCCAATGCCTTAATATCCTGCTTGAGATTGATGGCAAACTCGGTCTGGCCTCCCACCGGAACCTCCTGTGTGGTGTACCCGATAAATGTGAATACGAGCACACTCTTGTCATCCTGAACATTCAATGAAAAGGCGCCTGAAACATCGGTGGCCTGTTTCATCAACCACCTTCCCGGATACTTTTAAGACCCACTCATTAGCCGGGACAACCGTTTCCACGGGAATCGCCGGGGCTGGTCTCAATACGATCGCCTCCTCTTCATCCACTGCGAAAACAGAAATTGCCGGGCTGAAAAGTTGTGACAGGACATCAACCAGTTTGACATCCGTTACCTTCAGGGACACTTTTTTTGATGCATTAATAACCCTGGGCCGGTACGTAAATTCAACCGCAGTCTGCTTTTCTATTTCGGCTAAAATCGACTTGATTTCGGTGTCACGGGCATCCAGTGAAACTTTCCTCTCCAGTATCCCCTGCCCGTTCAAATTGGCGGCAGACACCATTGAAGTCAATACAACCACCAGCAGAATCTGTGTTAATGTTATTCTCATGATGATAAAGAATACATCTTGAATAGGTCTTTGTTTATTCATATTTTTGAAAGGTTTTGTTAAGAAATGGCAAGACTAACTCGTGCGCACCCGTGAACTGTCGGATGCGCGTGTCCAAAAGCCGGTGGTGCTCGAAACATCATCGGCTTTTCCTTGGGGGACTATGTAGAATTTTCCATGGTTAAAAATTAAGTTGAACTGAATCTTTCACCTTTTTATTTAATGATTGCTGCACCCGGAACCCTCCACTACGATTTGGTTTTCCTTCATCGTGTACGTAGCACCGATGGCAGCGCAAATAATATCGAGCCGGTTAAAGAGCCCACCATCGGAAATAGATGTGGTCAACGTGCAGGATGAGAATTTAGTCTCATCAAATACGATGTCCAAACCGTAGACTTTTTCAATTGCTTTGAATATTTCGCTGACTGGAGCGGCTTCAAAGCGCATCCGTTTAACGTTCTCGGCCGGAAGAATTATCTGCGGAGTCTGAACGATCATTCTTGAAACCTTCTTCTGGTCCATATCATAGACAATCTGTTGATTAGGGGTCAAAATGATTTCGTCTATTTTCGCATTCTCCTTTTCATTCTCCTGCGAAGTATAGACGGACACTTTACCTGTTTTCACGGCTATTGTTACATTCCGTTCCTCCCGGAAAGCCTTTACCCTGAAACTGGTACCCAGTACTTTTGTGATTACTTTATTGGCATATACCAGGAATGGGCGATCAACATCATGTGATACTTCAAAGAAAGCATCTCCGTCCAGGAAGACCTCTCTCCTGGATTCAAGAAAGGAAGCCGAAAATTCCAGCATGCTGTGAGGTTCAAGCTTGACCTGGCTGCCATCGGGTAAGAAAATGACCTGTGCAACCGATCCCGTATTTGCTATTTTTTTCCGGTTCAGGGATGAACCTTCTTTGTTCTGGGCAACGGCAACTTTTTCGGATACACGATAACCAATTATATAGAGTAAGGCAACCATGACTAAAAACACGGACGCGGCGATGCCGATCGGATACCAACGAATTATGGTACGCTTAGTTTTTTTCTTGCCATGTTTCATGTAATCTTCGATAGTTGACCAGTAATGCTTTTCCAATTCAGCCTCCTCCAGACTAGTCAATGATGAATGGACGTCTCTTCCCAGGTCAGTGTACCAGGAATCAATCAACTTTTCTTCCTCCGGGGTGGCTTTTCCCAGAAGGTATTTTTTTAGAACAGAATGAAAATCGTTTTGCTGCATAAAGTAGGTAATAGGTATCAGTATGACAGGCAAGTCACGCTTTTTCCTAAACGAATTTGGAAAAATCAAAGCGAATCTTTGTACCTTGTCAGCAGGGTAACCTGACCTTCTAAATAAGGGAACCTGAGGCCGTTTTGCCTGTTTTTACTGCCGATACTGACTCCGAACTATTAGCAGCGATTCGAAATAATGACGAAAAAGCGTTCACAGTGCTTTTTAGGCGTTATTGGCGAAGAGTTCACGCTATGGCCTATTCCAAAGTGCGGTCAAAAGAAGTGACGGAGGAAATTGTTCAGGATCTGTTCATTTCCCTTTGGGAAAAACGCGCTTCTCTCTCCATAAACAATCTGCCTTCCTATTTATTTACAGCCGTAAAACACAGGGCTTTGAATTACATTGAATCGCAGGCGGTACACAAAAGGTATTGGGATTATTCCTGGAACTATATTCCGCGGCACGAAGCAGCAACGGAGGCGATTGTGGAGTTCAATGAATTAATGGCGGCCATAGAAGAAGGCATTGATCATCTTCCTGAAAAATCAAGAATGGTGTTTAAGCTAAATCGCCTGGAAGGAAATTCTGTGCACGAAATCGCCGGTATTTTGCACCTTTCGGAAAAAGCGATTCAATATCATCTCACGCAATCCTTGAAGAAACTTCGCGTTCGGCTAAAACACTTGTTCCTGGCATCCGGTATTTATTTAACGCTGCTCTGCTTATAAAATTAAGCCCGCATCGGATAGGGTACCTCCCTGCTCAAGCAATTATTGAACATTTCACTACAATGAGTTGAACAATCAATTTAGCTGTATCAATTTCGATTGTAATTCATGAACCCCTGACAATTATGGAAAAGCAAAAAGTGGTATTCTTTCGCAACCTGCTACTCAGAGTATTTGTGGTCGGTGTGATTTTCGCACTCTTGTATCTTATCGTAACCCTATCCTTTTGGGATACTTGGGTTTCTGTTTTTGCAATGTGGAAAATGGAAGAGAAGGATGCAGCCATGGTGATGGTTGCCAGCTTTACACTCTTACGGATTATCCTTGTGTTCCTGATACTCGTGCCCGCCATTGCCTTGCATTGGACTTCTAAGACAAGCCAGGGCACTAGTTCTGTATAAGTAAAACATCAATGTATGAGAGATACTCCCTCTCCGCTTTTGAGATGGGCCGGCTGAAGACGTCCGACCCCGACTTGGTTCGGGGTCTTGACGCCTTACCGCATTGCCTTTTCAAGTCTTTTCCTTCTGCGGTGGGCGTCAATGGCATCAACTTTACGGGCATAGTGAAGACTGGCGTTGATCTCGTATCCAAATAGCAGTACGGCCGTCAGCAACTGTACCCAGACCATCAATGCCAACAGGGCCCCGATGGAACCGTACACTTTATTTTAGCTGGCAAAATTGGTAACGTAATAAGAAAATCCATACGAGATACCCAGGCACGCCAGTGTTGCCACGAACGAGCCAATGGAAAAAAAATGCCAGTTGTAGTGGACGGCTGGTCCGAAATAATAAATGAACGATATGGCAATAAAGAAAACAATAAAAATCACTACGAATCGAAGCAGCAGGAGGAAATAAATCGTGTAGTGGTCGAAACGAAAATGGCTGTATTCGGAAACATTGAGCGTGACTTTATTTAATACCAATGAGCCAACCACCAAAAGCGCCGTGGCCGAAAACAAGACGACCGAAAGAAAGAGCGTCAGCCACGCGGCAATGAATCGCATCTTGAACCAATTCCTTTTTTCAACCGTGCGGTAGCAAGCATTAAAGGCGCGCATCAAAGTCATCATGCCATTGGTAGCCAGGAATACGGCCAAAACAAAACCAAAGGTGAGCAGGCCGCCCCGTTGATTGCTGATGATGTCCAATATGGTGGCGGAGAAAACCGAATACATACTGGCCGGTAGGAGGTCCCCCATGAAACTCATGATCGTGTCTTTGTTGATATCCGGGAAATAATTGGAGATATAGGGGATGAGGGTAAATAAGAAAATAATCGTTGGAAAAATAGCCAGGATGAAGTTGAAGGCAACGCCATTGGACCGGTCCATTATTTCGTCTTCGTGAATATTGAAGAAAAAGATTTTTAAAAACCGGTAAAGCGAAATATTGTCGTGCCTTTTGAACTTGACGTTCTTCAGCCAACTTCGTCCGCTTCGTGCCGAGGGAATTTGCAAGATCCGCTTTCGTATCTTGTAGGTCATGGAAAAAAGGGTTGAAGGAGTTTCATAAAGGCTTCCGGTGGCCGACAGGGTTTACCACTTGCCTTACTGACAAAAACCAGGAATGTTTCACCTTTGTGGATCAATTTTCCGTCGCTGTTGTACATATCGTATTCAAATCGTATCCGGACGCCGGGGCGGTCTCGGATGATTGTGATGATCTTGATTTCATCATCGTATAATGCCGGTGAAAAGAATT
>Ga0193734_1000104_pt1 | contig 12040 bp, 12 predicted proteins | sample U1m1metaG_FD_145079 | JGI IMG/M metagenome (GOLD analysis project Ga0193734, IMG submission 145079) | Soil microbial communities from a riparian zone of the East river system, Colorado, United States - U1m1 | ecosystem: Environmental > Terrestrial > Soil > Riparian zone | place: USA: East River... | reverse complement strand
AAATTAAGGTTTGAAAATATCATCTAATGATCACAACTTGTACTGTGGATAACTTTATCCTGCCAAAATATAATTTTTTATAAAATGAAATTATGGTAACGTTATTCTTGAATTTTTCAAAGCTTATATTCTTTTAGTTGTGTTTTTTAGTTCATTTATGAATTCCTCGAGCTTCTTCATAGTTTCGGGATGCAAATGATGTTCTATACCTTCTGCATCATTATTCGCGGTTTCCTCGTCTACCCCAATTATCTTGAAGAACTCAGCTAAAAGACCGTGTCTGTTACGAATATTACGAGCAATTCGGATCCCTTCATTGGTTAGTCTAATGCCTCTGTATTTTTCATACTTTAGATAGCCAGTTTCATCGAGTTTCTGCATCATTTTGGTCACGCTAGGAGAACTTACATTAAGATAACTTGACATGTCTACGGTTGTAGCATATCCCTTCTGTTGTACCAGTTCATAAATTACTTCCAGATAATCCTCCATTCTGTCCGTCCGATCCTCTTTCTTTACAGTATTTGCATCGCGAATAGCCACTAGTCTATTTTCCTTGTCTGGTCCTGTCATGAGTTTATTTATCATAGGGATCCCCTCTTACTTTCCATTTTACCGCTATTAAATCTTTGAAAATCATCTTTAAACCAACAGTCCTGTAAGATACATTATTAACATGCCAACTGCAAAGCCAATGATAATCCAATGATTATTTAGTAATCCTCGACTCCCATTTGTGTGATACATCCAGGAGACAATCGAGTAAACTACCTGGAATATTGCGCCTGCACCTATAGAAAGAAAAATTACAGTTGCGATAGGAGAGTACAAAAATCCTCCTATCCACGCTCCAATAATTGTAGGGCCTCCTGCTATCAAACCCATAATCATTAACTTTGTTACAGGAATCCTTCGACTTTTAGCCATAGGCGCTACAATGGCTAAACCCTCTGTGGTATTATGCAATGTGAATCCTAAAATTAAAAATGAGCTTAAAGCTACTTCTCCTAACAAGACTGCTGCGCCAATGGCCAGGCCTTCTCCGAAATTATGTAATCCGATACCAATTGCAATCATCATAGATATGGCAATAGGCCTTATCAATAACTGTTGTTGGGATGACGTAGAAGAGGATCTGATATCACTTAGTTCCGAATCAGGGTCTGAATCGCTTGAATATCCTGGCTTATATTCAATCTCAGGTTTGGAACGCTTTGAGGCACGTTGAATCAATCTCTGTGATACATACAGGAGTGTTATTAAAGAAATAATTGCTACCATAATAATCAGAATCTGTGCATTAAAGGCAGGCGCAAGAGTATTGATTGCTATGTCGTTACTCTCAAGTAGAGCATCTATACCAAGAAAAACTAACAATCCTGCAGTAAGGCTAAGGAAAAAGTTGTACTTATTGGGACTTAACCTTCTAATGAAGGGGTACCATACAAGACCCATCATCACAGGAATAATGCCTACATATGTACCAATGATAGCAAATGTTGAAGCCTGTTGAACAGTTGGACGTGGCGCAGGAGCTGCAGAGCTAACCGTTTTCTCAAATCTAGTTCCATCGTCCGTAGTTATTCCTATCTTATATGGCTCACCAATGTTCCATACAAATGGGATTATTACTTTTGCATCTGCCAGCCTAGCTAATATTCGACTTGGCTCTATTGCTGCAGGATGTATTCTGTCATTCACATCAGCTTGTGCAATGGTAGTATTTGAAGGTCCTGTGTTTCTTACAAAGGCTACTATACCGCCATCTGAAAACTCAACTTTCTCAATAGAAATTTTAGGAAGCGGTTTGACAGAGCTTTGAAATAATATTCCGGGAGAATTTAATAGCAATATTATCATTGCTCCAATAACTATAATTGGGATAAGTCCAAATAGTATAGTCCTCTTAGAAATTCTGTAAGTATTACGAATGTTACTTTCCTCTCTTTCCATCATTTCAAGCCTCCTGTTGGCACAATATTAGTTGCGTTACTAAAACTAGAATTAGGATAACTTGTGTTATTCCTTATTGAGCTAACGTTTAAATTTTGGTTAACAGACTTACTTGTATTATCTTTTACAAGAAATAGCCCTACCCATCCTTTCTCTGCAAACTCAGTCTTGTGAGCATGAAACATATACTTTCCCGGATATTTATAGCTAAATTCCAATATGCCGCGTTCTGCCTGATTCATAGTAACGATATCAGTATATTCATCCGGTATCAATTTCGTCCCAGTTTTATAGAAATTAAACAAATTGGCGTGTAGATGGAAGTTGTTGAGAGGATCAAATTCGAGCATATTTACTAGATAAATTCGAATTAGTCTATTTTTTTCAATTTGAATAGGATGATGCATGTAATAGAATGGAATTCCGTTAACAGTATAGAAGTTATTTTCACTATCAAAATCAGTGTCGTAACCGTTCATTAGCATTACCATCTCGTCAGCTTGTGGTCTACCTTGTTTGGGATCGACAATGTAAACCCCATAAAGACCATGGGCTATGTGTTCCTCGAGAGGCTGCATATGACAATGGTATAGGAAAACTCCAAATGGTTCAGCCGTAAATTGGTAGGTGAATCTGCCCCCTGGTGCAATTCCTTCAAATACCCCATCCATTTCTGAAGGGTGTATGCCATGAAAGTGAATTGAATGGAATTTAGTACCTTGATTTATTAAAGTGATTCTGATTAAATCACCTTCTGTAGCTCGTATAGTTGGCCCTGGTATTGTACCGTTAAACGTCCATACATTATAGAAAACGCCTGGAGAAACTTCTTTAGTATGTTGGTCTGACGCGATCAATGTAAAATCTCTTATCACTGTTCCATTAGAAGACGTTGAGATTCTTCCATAATTAAATTCCCTCAAGTATTTCATTGGGTCTACTACTGCATTCTTAGGGTTTATGACGGATGAAGTCGGATCTAAAATATCGCCTGTTGTCTTAAGTATAGGATAACCTGGCGTATGTCCACCTACAGTGTCCAGCTTGGATGAATTTTGATCGCTAAGAGAACTTCTACTATATAACATTGTGGAAATAGCGAAAAAAATAATGGATATTGCAATACCAAAAAGTACGACTATCCTTGGGTAACTCATCAAGTTTATTAACTATCTTTAAGTTAGTTAGTAATGCTAATAAATGTTTTCCTACTCTAACAATCATCTATGAGCAATTTAAATGTGGTGTGCATTTTGCAGCAATAAAGAGATACACAGCCGTATAATTCGTTCACAATTCTTACACATAAGTGGATTAACAAGACTGAATATGGAAAATGCATTGCTTGATAAAGAAGAGACAATTAATATTAATGACTTGGCTCTAAACTTCCAAGAAGAGATTAGAAGTTTCATCAGATCGCTACCCGATATTGAGCTTAAACATGATCCCATGAGTGAAGAGGCTTATTTCTACGGTTCGAGAAATTTTGCTCATTTTCATGGACCAAGACATATCGATATTAGGCTTTCAAAAAGTCAGCAAGCAGAGGCTTTAAGGACACATATAGCTCTTCACCACCAGTACGCTCCACACGCGGGATGGGTTTCATGTGTTATAGAGACAGTAGAGCAGGCAGCGAATACGAAGCAACTAATTAGACAGGCATTTGATACTTGCGTGTCGCTAAAAACTCGATCTAAATCAGCAAAATAGCCTGAAAATACAACGTTTCATAATTGTGACTCTTAGGACATATGATTATATTCGAACAATGAAATCGTTTAATTACACTTCTTTCTAAAATGCTAGTATATTTATCCAATTAATTTAGGAAATTACACAATTGAAGGTACATACAGATCATATCTTAGAATATGTATAATCCTCTTTAAGAGACAAATATGTCGCTAATCCCTTCCCGCCCACCATATTTTGAGCACATTTTTCTGTGTTTGAAGAATTGATTGGAATATCAGTCTTACTTCATATAGTAAGATTCTTACCAAATACGGTAAGACTGTCAGAAAACAAACCGCTCTTTTGAAGCATCGGCAATTCTAGATTGGCAAAAATTTTAACTTTTTTCTTATGTCGCTCTTCCTTTTATATTCGTAAGACTTTAAAATGTTAGAATTCTTATTTAATAGCCATTTAAATTCGGATTTAGTTAACATTGCGGATTTAACTTTCTCACGTCATTCGTTTAAACACTACAGGTTGAAAAATCAAAGATTGTTTGTAAATCGGTGGTCTAAAAATCATGTCAAAAATGATTCACAAAGAGCCAAAGTTCCACTATTACATTACTGTCAAAATACTTTATAAATATAGTAATTCTAAATTTTATAACGATGATTTATAATTCTGTCCTGAAAAATTTATCTGAAGTAAATTACGCCATCGAACGTTTAAACGCTCTAGGTGTTTTCCCACATCCTGATAAAGTAAAGTCCTGGGATACATACAAAATGGTTGACATGATAAGCAAAGCAGATAGAAGCTCCTTCATCCTTGATGTAGGATGTAACGGCTCCCCTATTCTTTCTATATTGAAAAGACTTGGATTTCAAAATCTGTATGGTTGCGACCTATTGCTAAAAAAGATATACCCAGCATTAACGGACATTGTTTACCCTCTTTATAAACCAATTTTCGAAATGTATGAAGACAAGACATTTAATATCTCGATTCAAGATCTCGAAAAAACTAATTTCCAAGATAATATGTTTGACTATATTACATCATTGTCAGTCATAGAACATGGGGTTAATATTCAAAACTATTTCAAGGAAATGAACAGGATAATGAAGAAAGATGGAATACTTTTGACGTCTACAGACTACTGGCCTGATAAGATACTCAACATAGTAAGGACAAAACATAATCCTAAGCATCATCCTGATAGTGTTTTCAGTAGAGAAGAAATGGAGAAGAATGTGCTCAAGGCTGCAGAACAGAATAGTTTAGTGCTTACCGAACCAATAGACTTTGTCTATGAAGATAAAGTTGTCCATTATGATGTTACTGGGCTTGACTATACCTTCATCTTCTTTGCATTAAAAAAGAGTAATTCGCTATAGCCAATTGAATTTAAAGACTCACCAATAGAACTATTGGAAGTGAAAAGATATTCTAACAACATAATTGTGTTTTAATCGCAACGTAAAATAAAATAGAACGTTTAATCTTATGAGTAATAAATTTGAATATTTCTATATTTTGATATTGTATAAGGATGTTTTGATATTAAAAATATTGAAATTTGTATCTAATAATAAGTAACGATTATATAGTAAGTGATATATACTAATGCACGATGAAAGAAGGAAGATTGTTAAAAATACTTGTGGAGGAAAAGGCACTAGTCAAGTTGTTAAAGACAATTGGTGCTGGAAAAGCATATCCAACTAGAGAACTGTTAACTAAGTTGGGTGCGTATGGATACGGACATAAAATGCTCCTTAAGGCGGAAAAGCGTGGACTCGTAGACCGAAAGAGCGTTAAAAATAAAGTATTCAACAAATTGACTGAAGACGGTAAAAAACTTGTGAAACTAGCAAGAGAGATAGGAGTATAAAGACTTACTCTTTCCCCAATTTATTTCCTGTTCGTATTCATTAAAATTATTAAAAATTGAATTATGAGATTTAAATACTTGAAATTAAAATAAGTGTCGCGTTTTGTCAGTTATTGAAGAAATTCATTTATAACCTTCGGATTATATGTTCTTCAGGTAAAATATCATTTATCTAAAAAGGTATCATTATGAATATTCTTTCATGACCAATTTTGTCCTAAATCCCTTCCGGCACACTTGAAAATACATGCTTTTATACCGTTAATGGATTACAAATGTTATTGCAGAAGCAAGAATTTCCGACATTAACACCATATGATGACTTTGTTTATGCATTGAAGGCCAGGGAAACTAGGAGACAATATCCAAACAGAATTGACCAGTTTTTCATTTCTTTAAGATTAGAAGGACCAATACCAGAAAATGCAAATTTCTATTCAATGGTAACCCATCGGCTTATAATAATCAGCCTAGTTTAAAATTCAAAATTCATAATTAATTCAGATACAAAAATTACAGATTGACAAACTCTAAGATTCTACTATGGGTATCAAATACAGCGATTGTTGCGTAAAATCCGAAGAACCATCCCTTAGCTGTGCCTGGATTGACAACTAATGTCCTTCCAATCTTGTTATTGGCTTTTCTATGTGTGTGTCCACAAATAACCATATCATACTTTCCAGATTTGATTAGAAATTCTTTTTTTGAAGAACTGGTACCATGGTAAATAACAAGCTTCATTCCATCGTATACTGCTTCAAAAATCTCTCCTTTAAGTTCTCCATGTATTTTGTTAAAGGCTGATGTTAGTCCTGGAATATCTGTGTCATTGTTTCCCATTATGCCGACAAGTTTGACAGCTGCAAAAGACTCAACAGCGATTGGACTTACAAAATCGCCTGCATGCAGAACGATATCCACATGTCTATTATTAAATTCTCCTACAGCCTTCTGTATATTCTCAATGTTATCATGTGTATCAGATATTAATCCAATTTTCATAATATATCAAAGACTAGTGCCTTTTAATATAAAGTCACTTGTAGTAATTCCCTTCAGAATCGATATGAGCTGATAGAAAATAAGATAATAAACTATGGTGTTCCTGAGTTTATCAAAAAATGTACCTGACCCGATTAAAATTTATTATAGAAGGCATATTCAATCTATTTCTACTCGTAATCAGTCGCACTAAACTGTTCGGACAAGACCGAGCCATTTAACTCTATTAAATTAATCAGATTCATCCCTTCCGGCCCATCAACAAATTGGTTCTATTGAGGGAATCTTAAGATTAAATGGATTTACATTGTACACAATAACAATCCCTTCCTGCCCATACCGATATTGGTCCTTTTAAGTAGGTTTCACATACAATAAGGTGAAATAAAAAATTAGAGAAGTCGAAGTTAGAACCTGAACTTGGCCCTTGGTCATTATTCAATTATGCTATGAAAGCTCCAATGGCAAAGGATAGGTATCAGACAAGAGTAGGAAAATTTTTTGATTTCGTTGGGATTCCTGGAAAAACTATAAAAGAAAAAGCACAGGAATGCTGGCATTAACTTAGATGACACGTTTTCTTTATATAATGACAAGGGTGATAGATATTCAGATATGCAGTGTCCAAAATGTTCAGCTGAGATGCAGCTAAAGCAAAGGTACGAGACATCTATTGATTACTGTCCTTCTTGCGGGGGAGTATGGTTGGATAGGGGTGAGATAGACAAGATAATCCAAATCCAAAGTAGCCAGGAAGACGAACACTATAAAAAATACCATTATAGAAACGGAGACTATGATGACTATTATTATAATAATAAAAATGGAAGGAGAGGATTTTTTGGTGACTTGTTTAACTTTTAAGACATCAGCGAGAATACGGTAAATGAAAGGTAAATCTTGAACAAAAATAACATTAGTAATTTAACTCGTGAATAATTAATAAAAGAGAGCGGAGCGGCAATCGAAGAATTTTTAAAACTTGCAACCAATGATACTATCAGTAGAAAAGGAAAATAATCTCTTTTTTTGAAATTTAGGCAAACTTAATGCTTAGTACTTTGTTCGTATATTTGAAATCCATTTTAGAACCGATATCGTCACGCATCCCTTCCGGCCATAGGAGTGAATAGATAGAGTATATCAAACTTAATTATACAGAAGATAATAGACTAAGCACTCAATAGTATAATACGATTACAATGCCGAAGGCCTCAGCTCTACAAGTTGAAAGCTTAATCGGTTGAATATGCGTTTTAAATTTTAATTTACAAGAGAACGATCACAAGCCAAAAATTGACCCTTTTGCTTCGTTCCCACAGGTTAAGAATTAATGTATAAGAAAGGAGAATGAGAGAGCTAAATACTAAGTGTGCAGAAAACTACTACATACGCGGCCGAGTTATGATAACCCTTCGCTACGCTGACGACTTGTTAAAGATGTAGGAAATATTATAAATTATGGAAAGATTCAAAGCTGTCATATGGTATAAAGTGGAGGATCACTTTTTAGGAACTATGGACAAAAATAAAGCAGTTATTGATAATGGATAAAGTTGTGAGAAAGAAAACATTTTCCAAAATTCTTGTAGCCATACATGAATCCAGTAAATCAGCAGATAAAGCAGTCGATTATGCAACTAGAATTGCCAAAGATTATAACGCGTTTCTAGTAGTACTTTACGTCGTCCGAACACAAACCTATCTAGACACTGGGACTGTTCCAGGTCATGTAATCGATTTTAAGAAGCAAGCACAGGCATATCTTACTAACATAACGGAAAAAATACACAAATACAGCGATACGGAGAATGTCATAAAAGTGAAAACCGAAATTATCGCCTCAATTAAAATCGCCGATGCCATAGCACACTACGCCAAAGATAAACATATTGATTTAATTGTTGTTGGACCCAGAGGGAGATCCAAACTCAAGAGTTTGGTATTAGGCAGTGTTACTTCAGATGTTGTAAGGTTAGCCAATTGTCCGGTATTAACTGTGAGGTAAATAAAAAGGAATACAAAATGAATGTCATTGCATTCAGGCGTGTATTCCTTGCGATAACAATAGTGGTCCTAAGCGTCATCTTAGTCGCAGTCATTTTGGGAAAAATTCAATGAACGGTTACCAATAAATGCGGTCATGGAAGTTTGCAATGCTTTTAAATAAATTTCATATTCTCTCGTCGAATTAGTATCTAAATTCATAAATTTGCAATCGAATCTATTCAAAGCTGAACTTTTGATTGATTAATTTAAATTGGAGACATGATCTTTAAACAATAAAGAATACCCAAATGTAATTGCTGTGGACCTTCCCAGCTGACGAATCAAATGCAAATCTTTGAATTCGTTTTAAAGGACTTCAATCGATTTCATAACAAAAGCTAAATACCAAGAAAGTAAAAAGCTATTAGATGCAAAATTCAAATAGCAATGAATCCTAAACATCAGGAAATTCTCAATAATTACTTCTATACGCGAAATTTATTATTCTTTGAAACCAAAATTATATTAGTATCAATTCCGATATTAATTTGGGTTAATCTCTTTATAAAGGAACATCAGAAATTCTAATTACGACCCATCTGAAAATTCAGATTCATCCCTTCCGTTTTGATGACCAAAAAAAATCCTCAATTAAGTACACGCTTAGTTGCTTTCTGTATAAGACATAGTCGCGTGAATAAAAATTATTTAGCGAATCTGGCAAGCTGCTTTGTTACTTGAACCATTTTTTTCATATCCTTGCGTATGGATGGAGACATATAACCAAAGAATATATGATTTGTACCCATTGCCTTGATCTGCTCAATGTCACTCCCAATTTGCTCAATCGTTCCTGTCATCGGAGATCTCGTCTTATTGGAAGCAACAGGAGATTCTAGCACATTTGGATATGAACCAATATAGATGCCGATGTTCGAAGGGTCCTTATCAATTTTCCTTGCATTTTCTTTCAAATCGTTTATCACCTGTTCCAGCTGCTCTAACGGACCAAAACCAGCAACACCTATCCATCCATTCGCATAGTTTACTATTCGTGAAAAAGTCTTCGGACTGAACCCGCCTAGTAATATTGGAGGGTGTGGTTGTTGCAAGGGTTTAGGCCCTATCTTAGAGGCAGGTATCTTGTAAAACTGGCCATTAAATTCTACAACTTCATCAGTCCATATCTTTCTTAACACTTGAAGAAATTCATCAGCTCTAGTCCCTTTATCCTTGTAAGGAACGCCAGATACCTCGTATTCATCTTTTGACCAACCTATCCCCAATCCAGCAATCGTCCTTCCATCTGAGAGAATATCAAGTGTAGCAAATCTTTTTGCCAATACCACAGGGTTTTGAAAGAACATATCTATTATTGATGTTCCTAATGAAATTCGTTTGGTAACACCAGCAACATATGTCAATATAGTTAAAGGATCGAGTACATTCTGAAACTCGGCAGGAAGAGTTCCATCAGGACTGGCCGCATACGGCGTCTGCGGATTCAGGGGCCATAACAGACGATCTAACACCCAAACAGAATTAATGCCTTCTTTTTCTGCTTCCTTCGCAATATATAAAATGTTCTCTTTCGTCGCATACTCACCAACTTGTGGTAAGAACATTCCAACTTTCATGACTAAATTATCTATACCGATATTCCTATTAAACACTTGCGGCTATTCATTTGATACATGGAATATCGCTTCCAAGTATATTAGCTCGAAAAGGGATATATTCTAATGTAAGTAGATCGCATTCCTGGTTCAGGTATTCCCATTTTAACGAACATATTAACTAAATTGAGGATACTTCATTCTCAAAATATACTGACTAGGGAAACAAAAAATAAATATCATGCTTTTATCTTTATAATGTCTCCTTCGATAGTAACTTCATATGTGTTCAGGTCATATGTTTTAATATATGACATCTCTTTACCAACATTTTCCATATATTTTTGCCACTTTGGAGGCAGGGGTTCCATATCGGGAGGGATTTCCAAAACTGGCTCTCCTACTTTCTTTCCAGTGGTGATATCAAACTTTGCTGCATGGAATGGACACCCTACTATATTTTGATTAATATTACCATTTGAAAGTCTAGCATTCATGTGACCACATCTTTCGTCAAAAGCATAGAACTTTCCATTAGCATTGGCTATTACAATTTCCTTTCCGTTTATGTCTACATGTTTCATCTGTCCGTTATTAATATCACTAACTTTTCCTACCTCAACATAACCTTGGTTTTGAGTCATAGTTTCAGTTTATATAAGCATTTTATTTATACTTTGTAGTAACTATTTCTTAGATTTAGTCATTTGTGTTTGCCCAGATTTCATTTTATTATACAGTCTCACTACATCTATTAATTGCCATACCCAAAAACCGCCACCAAATATTGGACCAATTATCCAACCAAGAGGAAATGGAATTAGCCAGAATACAGCAAGCCATATGGCGATTCGGGCAATCAAAATAATTATCCCTCTTTTTTTATATCCAAGGTAGATATGCCCAACACCCGCAAATATCACTGCTAGAATAATTGTTAGTGCTAGACTTTTTGCCAATATTATATTATATTACACCATGTATCAGTTAAAAGGACTTTGCTATAATGATCGCTATCTCTTTAAACTTTAAAAATAACTTTAAAAATAACACAATCTAGTCAGTAAAGGAGATGTCTTTGCGGAAGTCAATGAAAATATTTAATGATTGACGCTCCTTTTGGACAACTCAATTTGGTAACTTAAGATTCACACCGTAATCAAATTCAATCCTATCCAACCTACTTGAAATATGCGAATATCTCAAAAATAGGTTATCATCAATGATGGAAACTTAGCATTGCTGGCCTATTTTCTTATCTACCAAATATGCAAGGCCGTAAGTTGAGGATAATTTAGGATTTAGCAAGGATCTCTAATTACGACCAATACGAAAATTCTGACTGGTTCCTTCCGGGCTTATCAAAAAAAAACTCAGTTGAGGGAAGTTAGCATCTAATCTTTTGGAGGCTAGGATATCGCAGCATGTTCTTCTGCTTTGTCCAAAATTGTGATGATTCCTTTAGATTTAGGACTATCTAAATCTGAGTAGGAATACGTTCCTGCTGATTGAAACTTATGATCGACCATCCCATTAGGTAGAATAAGGGAGTTCAACAATGGATAGTCTGATTTGGATTTGGATTCTAAGGTTATTGTATGATCCGAGTTATCTTTATTGATCCACACAACTTTAGAACCAATAGTTAGTGTTACCTTATCTGGAACGAAATTAGTCTTGTTATTCGTATCTTTGATTGACACGTAAAATACTTTACTTCCATACTTATCTCCTACTGTTTGGTCTAGTATCTGAGAAAGAAAGGTGTCTCCATTATTTTTATCTGGTCCTTTATTTTTAGGGTCGGAACCACTATTGTCATTAGATCCACTATTGTCATTAGATCCACTATTGTCATTAGATCCACCACCGTCATTAGATCCACCACCGTCATTAG
>Ga0193734_1000099_pt1 | contig 12282 bp, 9 predicted proteins | sample U1m1metaG_FD_145079 | JGI IMG/M metagenome (GOLD analysis project Ga0193734, IMG submission 145079) | Soil microbial communities from a riparian zone of the East river system, Colorado, United States - U1m1 | ecosystem: Environmental > Terrestrial > Soil > Riparian zone | place: USA: East River... | reverse complement strand
CACCCAAAACCCGCGCGGTGCGAGCAAGGATGGCCAGCGGCTCTCACTCTTCGCCGATGCAGCCGAAGTGGAATTTGCGATGGCGGAGAGAAGCATTCACACGCACGACCGCATCAGGATTAAGAACCCGGATTTCGGTAAGCAAACAATCTACGGAAACGCAGAGGCCAGAACGATCGAAACCACTGCAGGTCGTGTCATTTTCAATGAGATTTGGCCCAAGCAGCTTGGATTTTTCAACAGGCCAGGTGGCAAAAAGCAACTTAGCGACATCATCTGGCGCTGTTATCAAATCGCAGGTCCAGCAGAGACCGTCGCGACGTTGGACAAATTAAAAGAGCTCGGTTTTGCCGAGGCCACAAAAGCTGGCATCTCAATTGGAATTTCGGACATGATCATTCCGAAAGAGAAAGAGACAGAGCTGGAAAACGCTTATAAGCAGATTCGACAGGTTGAGCAGCAATATCGCAAGGGCATCATCACCGATGGCGAGCGCTACAACAAGATCATCGACATCTGGACGCACGCCGGTGATGAAATCTCCAGTGCCATGTTCCGCACGCTGGAACATAACGATGGCCGTAAGGAGTTGAATCCTGTTTTCTTGATGGTCGATTCGGGTTCACGTGGTAACCGCCAGCAGGTTCGTCAACTTGCAGGCATGCGAGGTCTGATGGCCAAACCTTCGGGCGAAATCATCGAACGGCCGATCACATCGAACTTCCGCGAGGGATTGACCGTGCTCGAATACTTTATTTCTACTCACGGCGCTCGAAAAGGTCTTGCGGATACAGCGCTAAAGACTGCCGACTCCGGATATCTAACGCGCAAACTGGTCGATGCTGCGCAGGACGTGATCATCAATGAAGCAGATTGCGGTACTGTAAACGGCATCGTAGTGCGCTCGATTTACGAGGGCGACGAGGAAGTAGTGGATCTCGGCCAGCGCATTATCGGACGCGTAAGTTGCGAAACCATCGCCGATCCAGTCGACAAGAAGAAAAAGATCGTCAAAGCGAACCAGTTGATTGATGAAAAGATCGCTGCGGACCTTCAGCGCGTTGGCGTGGAGAGCTTGAAGATTCGTTCGGTTCTTACGTGCGAGTGTGGCCGCGGTGTGTGCGCGATGTGTTATGGGCGCAATTTGGCTACAGGCCAGTTCGTCAAGCTTGGCGAAGCGGTAGGTATTATTGCGGCCCAATCAATTGGCGAGCCGGGAACGCAGTTGACGATGCGCACCTTCCACATTGGTGGCACCGCCAGCCAGACTTTCAAGCAACCGATCATCAAGGCGAAGAACGACGGCACGGTGCGCTTCAATGATCTGCGGACTGTCCAAGCCCTCGACGGTAGTTGGATCGCGTTGAACAAGAACGGTTCGATCAGCGTGCACAACGCAGAAGGCCGCGAACTCGAACGCTACAACGTTGTTATCGGCTCAATGATCTCTAAAGGCGACGGAGCCGAGGTCAAAAAGGGCGAGACCTTCGTTCAATGGGACCCCTACAACGTGCCGATTCTCACCGACAAGGGTGGCAAGATTGAGTTCCGCGACATGATCGCGGGTGTCACGATCAAACGCGACGTAGATGAGGCGACGGGCCTGATGGGCACCGTTATCATTGAGCACAAGGAAGATTTGCACCCACAAATTGTTATCGTGGATGACAAGAAGGAAGTGCTCGCGAGTTACTCCATCCCGGCCGGCGCTCACGTCATCGTGGAAGAAGGTCAAAAGGTGCGAGGTGGCGCATTGCTGGCAAAGACGCCGCGGAAAGTCGCAAAGACCAAAGACATCACCGGAGGTTTACCGCGCGTGGCCGAATTATTCGAAGCGCGCCGGCCGAAGGACGCGGCTGAGATTGCCAAGATCGATGGCGTGGTTGAGATGGGCGGCACTGTTCGCGGAAAGCGACGCCTGATTTTGAAGGATCCCGACACCGGAGCCGAGGAAGAACACCTGATCCCGCTTACCAAACACATTATCGTGTTTAAGGGCGACTTCGTGAAGAAAGGTCAGCAACTTACCGAAGGCCCTGTCGTACCTCATGAGATCCTCGAGGTCTGCGGACCGCAGGATTTGCAGGAGCACCTGGTCAACGAAGTCCAGGAGGTTTATCGGCTACAGGGTGTGGAGATCAACGACAAGCACATCGAAATCATCGTGCGCCAGATGTTGCGCAAGGTAAAGATTACCGATCCTGGCGATACGTCGTTGCTCTGGGGCGATCAGGTCGACAAACTCGACTTCGAAGAGGAAAACAAGAAGGTCGTCGAGAAAGGTGGCAAGCCGGCAGAAGCCGTTCCCGTCTTACTCGGCATCACGAAGGCTTCACTCGAAACGGACAGCTTTATTTCCGCTGCCTCGTTCCAGGATACGACTCGCGTTCTTACGGAGGCGGCTACACTGGGTAAGGTGGATAAACTGCGCGGCTTCAAGGAAAACGTGATCATGGGTCACCTGATCCCCGCCGGCACCGGTTTCCCTGAGCACCGCGAGATCAAGCTGGTCGAAAAAGGTGAGCCGATTGGCGCACCGGTAATGGAAGAAGCCGAGCCGCAGCCGGCCATCGGGTAAGCGCGACATTGTTATGGGGCGTCTGTGTCAGACGCCATCTAACCGATTGGCGTTTCACAGAATGGAGCCGGCGGGAGCCGAGCGACATGGACGGGAAGCCCCGAGCGGGTGAGCGAGCTGGCGCGAGCGAATCAAACGCCCTACAATTTCCCTGATGTCGATCGTCACCAAAACAGGCGATAAAGGCGAAACGTCTCTCATGTACGGCCATCGCGTGCCGAAGAGCAATGCACGCGTCGATGCTTACGGCTGTGTCGATGAGCTGACTGCCGCGCTTGGTTTGGCTCGCTCCGTTGCAACCGACAAATTCATTTCCGACGAAATCTTAGCTGCACAAAAAGATCTGATCGTTGTCATGGGAGAACTGGCAACGGCGCCTGCCGATCGAGAGCGCTACGCGAAAGATGGCTTTCACATCACGACGCCAGCGATGGTTGATCGGGTCACTGCCGTCATTGTCGATCTCGAGAAAGACCAATCGCTTTATCCGAAGGACTGGGTGATTCCCGGGGGCACGCGCGTTTCCGCGGCTCTCGATTTTGCCCGCGCAACGTGCCGCCGCGCCGAGCGGCATATCGCTGCGTTCAGCACCAGCGACGTGAAATTCAACGTTGAGATTTTGCGCTACCTAAATCGCCTTTCCGATCTCTGCTGGGTGCTGGCCAGGTACGTCGAGAAAGACGCGCGAAATTCAAGTTAGCGGCGCGTTGCTATGCGCGCCTTGGATTGCGCTGCAATCCAGCGTCAAAAATTGGCAAGCGTCCGGCAGCAACATTCATCGGTGGATGTTATTCATCGTCGCATGAATTTCAGATTAACTTTTGCGGCCGCAGTCTTGTTAGGTGTTCCCACTGTGCAAGCGCACGAAGCGATCTTTTCGTGGACTTACACTACCGACCTTACCCCAAAAGGTCATGGCGAATTTGAACAATGGGTTACCACGCGCTGGGAAAAGGAGCATGGCGGCTATAGCGTCATCGATTTTCGTGAGGAGTTCGAATACGGAGTGACGGATAATTTCCAGCTCGCCATCTATCTCAACCATCATTACGTCCATGCGAACGACGATGTTCCAGCCGAAGATCCAGCGCATCCTGGCAAACGTTTGTCTGGTCATTACGAAACCGGCGGTGAAGACGTGCATGCCGGACATAACCCGGCGACACCGTTCGACAGTTATCATTTTGAATCGGTCTCCCTCGAAGGGATTTATCGGCTCCTGAGTCCTTACAAGGATCCAATTGGTCTCGCGCTTTATTTCGAACCGTCGGTCGGCGATCAGGAAACGGAGTTGGAATGGAAAATCCTGCTGCAAAAGAACTGGCTCGAAGACCGGCTCGTTTGGGCGTTGAACGTTAATCACGAACTCGAATTCGAGAAGGAGGACGGTGGCGGCTACGAGCGCGATGGCATGTTCGAGTGGTTCACCGGACTTTCTTACCGCTTTGTGCGCAATTGGTCAGCAGGTTTGGAATTTTGGAATCATCACGAATTTGCCGATGCCACTGTCCATGAGCATTCCGCCTACTTCTTGGGACCGACGATTCATTATGGTGGCGAACGGTGGTGGGCCACCCTTGGATTCCTTCATCAGTTACCAATCGGACAGGCGTTCAGTCAGGATAACAAAGAGTTTGCCGCGCACGACGGCTACATCTTTGGTGATGAGCACGAAAAATATTACGTGCGCTTCAGAGTGGGGATCAACTTTTAGTCGCGGAGTGAAAGCAGAATTTGTCTTCGTCTGCCTTATCGATCTCTGCTGAGTTCCTTGCCAGGTCCGGTAGGAAAGACTTGCGAATTCCAGGAGCAGTTAGCGCGCGCGTTGCTGTGCGCGCCCTGAATTGCGCTGCAATCCAGCGTCAAAAATTGGCAAGCGCCCGGCAGCGGGATTCATCGCGCGATGTTACAAATCGTAGCGATGAAAATCAGATTAGCGTTTACCGCTGCGATCTTATGTTGTGTTTCTATCGTGCGCGGAGATGAGCAACTGTTCGGTTTCGTGCGCGGCGCGGAAACGCTGCCCGCGCACCGTTGGGAGGTTTATCAATTCGTTACTTTGGGCGAAGGAAAGAGCGAAGGCACGTACTACGGAACTCATTTCGAAACGGAAGCCGAATATGGATTGACCGATCAATTCCAGGCGAGCCTTTCACTCATCCAACATTATTTCTACAACAAGGGGGTCGATGGCGACCGGGATGCATTGGACAACACCAACGCTTATCGCTTCGGCGGATTTGAAGGCTCGGCCAAATATCGCTTGTTGAGCCCGTTCAAGGATCCCATTGGCGTCGCATTACGATTGGAGGCTGGTTACTTATTGCATGATGAAGTCGATGGGCTCGATCAACACGAACGCTACATCAAACCCGAGATCGCTTTCCAAAAAGACTTTCTGGAAGATCGGCTAATTTGCGCTGTCGATCTTGGCGCGGAATGGGCCTGGGGCAAACAGCCTGCCGAGCAATATCCGAGAGAACTCTCTTTCGAAGGCGCAGCTGGTGTGGCCTATCGCTTTGCTCCAAACTGGTATGCAGGCGTGGAAATTCATACCCGATGGGAATATCCGCTTTTCGACCTGAATAACTTCGAGCACCGCGTTTTTTATGCTGGTCCGAGCATCCATTACTCGCAGGAACGCTGGTGGGCCACACTCACCTGGAACCATCAGGTTTACGGCAAGGGTGTAGACGAGCCGGCAGATGGTCAAACCTTCGCTGAGGAAACGCGACAATTGTTTCGGTTAAAAGTAGGATTTAATTTTTAGTGCGCAATGAAATCGGAATTTGTTTTCATCGCGCTGCCAGCCTCCGCGTTAATCGCCCCTTCCGCATTCGCCATCCAATACCTTACCGTCGAGCAAGCGCAGCACGCGATTTTTCCCGGCAAATCATTCACAACGGCGCCCATGAAGCTGACCAGCGTTCAACGTAAAGCTATTGAGCAGGCTAGCGGCGTCCGCGTCTTGCATGATGAGCAGCAGGTCTGGCGTGTAAGTGGTGGTGGTTGGTTCATCGTCGATGAAGTTGTCGGTAAACACGAATTCATCACTTATGCGGCCGGACTCACCGCTGATGGATCGGTCAAGCAGATTGAAATCATGGACTATCGCGAGACCTATGGTGGCCAGATTCGAGATCAAAAATGGCGTGCCCAATTTGTCGGGAAAACCAGCAAATCGACGCTCAAACTCGATAGCGACATCAAAAACATCAGTGGCGCAACTTTGAGTTGCCGGCACATCGCTGACGGAGTGAAACGCCTTTTGGCATTTTATGAGATTGCGCTCAAACATTGAAGTGCGGCGGTGTCGTCCGCTGCTGGGCACATTTGTGGAAATCACCGGGCGCGGGCGCGACGAAGGATTACTCGCCCGTGGAATCGAAGCTGGATTCGTTGCGATTGGGCGAGTGAATCGCTTAATGAGCTTTCACGACCCTCTAAGTGACGTCTCGCGTATGAATCGCGACGCTTTTCCAAGAGGTGTGATCGTGCATCCGTGGACCTGGCAGGTCGTGAAGGCAGCAAAGCGGTTTGCCGAAGAGAGTCACGGCACGTTCGATATTACCGTCGCTCCTTTGCTGACGAAGTGGAGTTATCTTCCTGGTCGTTGTTATCAATTCAGTCAAACCGCGACGTCGCGAGACATTTTCCTTCGCCGTAACTATGAGGTCTTTTTCCGCCGTCACTTGGTTGTTGATCTTGGCGGGATCGCCAAAGGTTTTGCGGTCGATCGTGCTGTTAAAGCTTTGAAAGATAATGGCATTACTGCTGGAATCGTAAACGCCGGCGGTGATCTTCGAAGTTTTGGACCGGCTTCGCACCTTGTTCATGTGCGCCACCCTGCCGATCCGGCACGCGTTGCCGGAGCGGTGCGACTGCGCGAGCGTTCCATGGCGACCTCCGGAATTTATTTCGAACGTCGAAAGTATAAGGGGCAGTATGTGAGCCCATTGCTTGATGGACGCAATGATCGATCCGCGCGTGAGCTAATCAGCGTGAGCGTGGCGGCTGTCGAGTGCATGAACGCGGATGCGCTGACGAAAATCGTTTTTGCAATGCGAGAAGAAGCTGCGGACTTGCTGGCGCAATATCGCGCGGATGCGTTGTTGCTTGAGCGCGATGGTGCGCCATCCTGGATGTTTCACTCATGCGACACCCTCGACCGGACTCGATTCGATTGAAGCGTTTGCAGAGATATTCTCTCTACGCGGTGTTGACACTGCTTTTCTTGAGCGGAGTGGCGTGGACATATTGGAATTATCTTGCTGCGTCGCCTGGTGATTTTGAGACAAGCGCAAAAGCTTGGGCGATGAAAATTCATGGCGCTGCGGCGATGGCAGTTTTGGTGCTCATCGGGATGCTCCTAAGTGGGCACGTGAGATTCGCATGGCGGGCGCGCCGCAATAGAGCAAACGGCTCGATTTTTCTGAGTGCGTTCGCCGTTTTAACCATCACCGGCTACGGTCTTTATTACGCCGGTGGCGAAATACTGCGTGGATGGACGAGTTGGATTCACCTCGCCGTCGGCCTGGCTTTGCCAATTTTGCTGCTGATCCACATCTTTCTGGGAAGGATGACACGCCCTTCGGGTCAATTTCGAACCCGATCGCGCTTTGCGTCTGGGCGCGTCGAAGATGGGCATCCGAAGTCCCATTATTACGAGTCCGAAGCGCAACTTTTAACGAGAGTAGTAACAGCACGGAATTTCAGGTTGCACATCGACCCGTGCTGTAGCATCTTCACCGTCCCGCTCCGGAGTTCCCCCCTCGCGGATTTTCTCCTATGGCAGATACAACAGAATTAGTGCCTGAACTTTTGGAAGCTGGTGTTCATTTTGGACATCAGACGAAGCGCTGGAATCCGAAGATGAAGCCGTTCATCTTTGAGCAGCGCAATCAGATTTACATCATCAATTTGGATGAAACCGTGCTTCAGCTTCGGCGGGCTACGGAATTTCTTCAGGAAGTGACGCGCCGTGGAGGCAGAATTTTGTTCGTCGGTTGCAAGAAACAGGCGCAGGAAGCAATAAAAGAGGCTGCACTGGCTTGCGGCCAGTTTTATGTGAATCAGCGCTGGCTGGGCGGTACGTTGACCAATCTCGCGACCATTCGCAAGAGCATTGGACGGCTGAAATACATCGAACAGATCGAGCAATCCCCCGAATACAAGAAGATGGGCAAGCAGGAACTGGCCGCGCTAAACCGCGAGGCCGCGAAGCTCCGACGCAATCTCGATGGGATACTCGAGATGTCGCAATTGCCCAATGCTCTCGTTGTGATCGACACGATCCGCGAACAGAACGCCGTGAACGAAGCCCGGCGCCTTGGGATTCCAGTGGTCGCCATCGTGGACACGAACGCAGATCCAGACATCATCGATTACCCGATCGCTGGCAACGATGACGCGATCCGCGCGATTCGCGTGATTCTGCAGAAGCTCGTGGATGCTATTGTCTCGGCAAGCAACGAAGCGCGCGTCCGCGAGCAAGTCGAAATGGCTGGCGTCTCAGCGTAGCCAGCCGAGCTGATAGCCGATGGTTGAAAGATAATCGACGCTGGATTCCATTTTCAACGCTCAAGTCACTTTAATGAAAACAACAGCCGAAATTGATCCTCAACTAGTTAAGCAGCTCCGCGAAAAAACCAACGCAGGTTTTATGGATTGCAAGCGCGCTCTCGTGGAGAGCGGCGGTGATCTGGAGAAAGCGGAGACGATTTTGCGGACCAAAGGAATTGCCAGCGCTGGAAAGAAAGCTTCGCGCGCAACGAAAGAAGGCGTCGTGGCTTCTTATATTCACCTGCAAGGGAAGGTTGGCGTGCTCGTAGAGGTGAATTGTGAGAGCGACTTCGTGGCCAGGAACGAGAATTTTCGTGAGTTCGTGAAGGACATCACCCTTCATATTGCAGCAGCACACCCGCTCTATGTCAGCCGCGCTGATGTGCCAGGAAATCTGGTCGAAGCTGAGCGCGAAATTTACAAGGCACAGGTCAAAGGCAAACCTGACAATGTTGCGGACAAAATTGTCGAAGGAAAACTCGAGAAATTCTACAGCACCGTTTGCTTGCTCGAACAAGGTTTTATTAAAAATCCCGACGTAACCATTAGAGACCTGCTCAATGGGAAGATTTCGGAACTGGGTGAGAACATCGTCATCCGCCGTTTTGTTCGCTATCTCGTCGGCGAGCCGTTGCCAGGCGAAGCGTAGGTATTGTAACGGCGTTCGCGGCAACCGAACGCCGGGTATTGAAATGGGCGTTCGCGAGCGGCTCTACAACGTCGCGTGCAGGTCGCTGATCCGCAGTTAAGTTACAGCGGAATGGGACTGGCCGAATACAAGCGGAAACGCGACTTCAAGAGAACAGTTGAGCCGGCCGGGGGCAAACCGTTGCCGCAAAAGGTCAAGGGCGCGTCGCGTTTTGTTATTCAAAAACACGCAGCGCGCCGTTTGCACTATGATTTTCGCCTGGAAATGGAGGGCGTTCTAAAATCATGGGCTTTGCCTAAAGGGCTTCCCTGGAAACGAGGTGAAAAGCATCTTGCAGTGGAAGTGGAAGATCACCCGATCGAATACGAAGACTTCGAAGGAATTATCCCGGAGGGGCAATATGGCGGCGGCACGGTGATGGTATGGGACCGCGGGAATTACCGCGTTTACGGTGAACAACCGGTGAAATCGCTTAAGGAAGGCAATCTCCCTCTCGTTCTCGACGGTGAAAAAGCAAAAGGCGAATGGACCCTGGTCCGGATTCGGGGTCGTGATGATGCCAAGAATCAGTGGTTGATCTTGAAAACAGGAGATGATGCGAAGCCGATATCGAAAAAAATAGAAGACCGTTCGGTGAAAACTGGACGCACCATGGAGCAAATCGCAAAAGCTCGCGATGCCGAGTGGGAGTCCGGTCGCCAAGCAGACGAGAGTCCCACCTCACAATTCAAAGCTCGGATTCGTGCCGCTTTAAAAAAAAAGCAAAAGAATGAGGTCGTAGGGCAGGCGCATCGCCTGCCGGTCGCGAAGCGGGGCAACCGACGCGGTGGACCTACAATGGCATCCCTACCAGGTTTGCCCTCGGCAAAAGCTCGGTTTATCGAGCCGATGAAAGCGAAGCTGGTCGACACACCACCAACGACGGGCGATTGGATTTATGAACTTAAATTCGACGGTATCCGCCTGATCGGCGTCAAAAGGGACGACAAAGTTTCAATGCTATCGCGAAATGAAAATGAATTGACTAAGCGATACCCTGAGATCGTAGAAGCGATAAAAGCTTTGCCAGCGCGCGAATGCGTGATCGATGGCGAAATGGTCGCGCTCGACGAGGAAGGCAGGTCTTCTTTTCAACTGCTGCAAGCGCGCGAGATGGAAGGGCGAAAAAGCCCCGTATATTTTTATGCGTTCGACCTGCTCCAGGTCGACGGCAAAAGTCTCCTTTCGTTACCATTGGAGGCGCGCAAAAATGTTCTGGAAAAACTCTGTGCCGATGCGAGAGACCCTGTTCGCTATTCAGGCGCGATCGACGGAGACGCACAACGGCTGCTCGAAGAAGTGAAGCGCCGTGGCTTGGAAGGAATCATCGGCAAACAACGTAACTCAGTTTACGAGCCCGGGCGTAGAAGCGGCGCGTGGATCAAGCTCAAATGCGTCCACGAACAGGAATTCGTTATCGGTGGGTACACGCCGCCGCAGGGCGCGCGAAAGTATTTTGGTGCGATTCTGGTTGGTTATTACGAAAACAAAAAGCTCGTCTTCGCAGGCAAAGTCGGCACCGGCTTCACTGCGAAATCATTGTCGATGCTGCACAAGAAATTCCAAAAGGAAGCACGCGACGATTGCCCGTTTGTCGATTTACCATCAAAGCAAAATGGGCAATGGGTACAGGACATCACACCGTCGATGATGCGGAAAATGCATTGGGTGAATCCAGTCTTCGTGTGTGAAATCAAATTCGCCGAGTGGACGCGAGACAAAAAGTTGCGTGCGCCGGTCTTCCTCGGGTTGCGTGAAGATAAGAAGCCGGGCGAGGTTGTCCGGGAAAGTTAAGGAATAGTGGCGGCTAGCCTTGACCTGCCAGGGCTGGGCCGGGAATTTTCAATAGTTCTTTTTAGGGAGGGTTTAGGATTGTTATGCGAATCGCTCAGGTCGCGCCGCTTTACGAAAGTGTTCCGCCGAAATATTACGGAGGAACCGAACGGGTGGTGTCGTACCTTACCGAGGAATTGGTTCGCCAGGGTCACGAGGTGACTCTCTTTGCAAGCGGAGATTCGGAAACCAAGGCTCGGCTTGTCGCGGCGTGCCAGCGTTCGTTGCGCCTCGGCAAGCACTGCGTAGATCAACTGGCGCACCACATCGTCATGCTTGAACGTGTGTTCCAACAGGCGGCAGAATTCGATATCGTCCATTTTCACGTCGACTATTTGCACTTTTCCATGAGTCGCCGTCAGCAGATAACACATGTGACTACGTTGCACGGGCGGCTCGATATTCCAGACCTTTTCCCTCTCTACCAGGAGTTTCGAGACATGCCGGTTATCTCGATCTCGAATGTACAGAGAGAGCCTTTACCCTGGGCAAATTGGCAGGCCACCGTTTATCACGGATTGCCGGCTGACCTGTATCGGTTCCGAGCGCAGCCGGGAACTTATCTTGCCTTTCTGGGGCGGATTTCGCCTGAAAAACGAGTGGACAGGGCAATCGAAATTGCCAAGCGGGTTCAGATTCCGCTTAAAATTGCTGCCAAAGTAGATCGCGTGGACAAGAAGTATTTCAAAAGCGCGATCGAGCCATTACTCTGTGACTCGCTGGTCGAGGTTGTCGGCGAGATCGGCGACAGAGAGAAGGATGAGTTTCTGGGAAACGCTTATGCTCTGCTGGTGCCTATCGACTGGCCAGAGCCATTTGGCCTCGTGATGATTGAAGCGATGGCCTGCGGCACGCCGGTGATCGCGTACCGCGGAGGAGCAGTCCCCGAGATAATGGAAGAAGGTCAAACCGGCTTCATCGTGGAAGAAGTAGAAGATGCGGTCGAAGCCGCGCGCCGGATTCCAAAGCTCAGCCGGAAGCGTTGTCGGGAAGTCTTCGAGCAGCGCTTCACTGCCACTCGAATGGCCAATGACTACCTGCGGGTGTACGAGCGGTTAATTAATCGCAAGCAAGACGAGCCGTTGGAGGCGCGCGCATAATGGCTAAGGAAGTCATTCGCATCCGGGACGAGTTTTACATTCGCTCGTCGTCTCATCGCATCGACGTCCGCACCCGGGTTCTGAAGCAAGCAGATACTTTCGCTGTCTTCGACCGATTCGGCGACATTGAGCCATTCGGTACCGGTGAGCTTGGGGTATACTACCAGGATACTCGATTCTTGTGCCGGCTGACCCTAAAGCTGGGAAAGGATCGTCCTCTTTTGCTGAGCTCTACCATCAGAGAGGACAATGCCGTTCTGGCGGTGGATGCCACCAACGCCGATGTGTGGCGCAATGGCGAGATAGTAATTCCCCAAGGAACACTTCACGTCTTTCGTTCAAAGATTCTCTGGGAGAAAACATGTCACGAGCGACTTCGAATCCATAACTACGGGCGCGCGGCTGTTGAATTTTCGTTCTCAGTCGAATTCGATGCTGATTTCGCGGACATCTTCGAGGTGCGAGGTGTTAGGCGGGAACGCCGCGGCCAGCGGAACCCGACGGAGCTTGTACCGGATGGG
>Ga0193734_1000098_pt1 | contig 12304 bp, 10 predicted proteins | sample U1m1metaG_FD_145079 | JGI IMG/M metagenome (GOLD analysis project Ga0193734, IMG submission 145079) | Soil microbial communities from a riparian zone of the East river system, Colorado, United States - U1m1 | ecosystem: Environmental > Terrestrial > Soil > Riparian zone | place: USA: East River... | reverse complement strand
CAAGAACAAACTAAAAAAGACGTTAAAAATATGCTCTCTGATGAAGTGGGAATGAATATTATTTCTGCAATACCATGCTATTGCGATATTCAATTTACTAGAAAGGAATTCTTAACGGTCCTTAGATATCCGGACCATCCTTTTGCAAAACAAGTTGAACAGCTTATCGAATCAATGCAAGGGGTTTTGCAGACGAAAGTTTAATCGGAGTCCTATATGGTATACTACATTAAATGGAATCCATTTCGCCATACTCATCCTTTAAATAAAGATGATAGCATTTGTCATTCTTGTTTCATTAATTATTCTTATACTCCCCCAGAGAAGTGCTTGAATTTCTTGTGAAATAGTTTGCTAACTAATTGAGACATTGACAGGTCTAGCAACAAACTCGCCGTGACCCAAGGTGTTACTATTGACATGTCCATCTTGCATAATAATCTCTCCTCTTACCATTGTCAATACAGGCCACCCTTGTGCTTTCCATCCATCGTATATAGTATAATCTGAGTACGACTGTAGTATTTCAGAAGTGATTCTTTGCTCCAGGTCAAGATCAACTATAACCAGATCCGCATCTGAACCTTCTTGGATCGTACCTTTCTTTGGGTACATACCAAAGATTCTGGCTGCATTGTAGCTTGTAACTTCTGAAATAGTCTCCATGCCGATCCTGCCCTCATTTACTCCTTTACTAAGTAAAATAGGCAGCATAGTGGCTATGCCCGGGAAACCCGCAAGGACAGACCACATATCTCCATCGTCCATTTTCATTGATATTCTGTTAGCAACGTGATCTGTCCCAATAGTATCTATTATGCCATTTCGTAAAGCCGACCACATGGTCTGCGTATCACTCTTAGACCTAATCGGAGGAACTACCTTTCCAGCAAGATTGTCATAGTCAGTAGTGTGGGTCAAATAATGAGGGCATGTTTCAATATAGAGATTAGATTTACCCTTTTCTTTTTCTGCTAAAATCGCATCTATTGCAGCTGTAGAACCTATATGTACAAAATATATATTTGAACCAAACTTTCTTCCGTAACCTGCTGCTTTGGATATGCTATATACTTCTGCTGAAGGCGGTCTGCAATCTGACCAAATCTTTAACATTGTAGAATTTGTACCTAATTCTTTCTTTTCTTTTCTAGCTTTGTGAATAAGCTGAGAGCAAATTGTTGGATCTTCCGCATGTATAAGTATAGGAGAATGGACCATTGATGCTTCTTCTATTATTGAAGAAGCTAATTCATCAGTCATATTCACTTCACTCTCTTTCATTCTGTGAGTACCAGGTTCTTGATCTACGAAAATATGATTAAGATCTTCTCCCAAATTCATATAAATTTTGAATGAGTTAATCCCAAATTCTTTCCGCAGGATAGCAATATCCTTTACCTGGTCTGAACTTAAGATCGATGCATGAATCGAATAGTCAATATGATGAGCACACTTGCTCGCCTCAAGATGCTTTTTCACATTTTTATAACTCTCACGCAATCTGAGCATCCTAATCATTGTAGTAACGCCTCCGACTGCTGCATATCGCGATTCAGTTTGTGCTGCTTCCTCTATTGGTGTATAGACGCCATAATGTACATGTGGATCTATCGCTCCAGGAAGGATATATTTTCTATTTGCGTTAATTTTCCTTGAGGCTTGAATGTTATCGATTGATTTCCTTAGAGCCTTAATCTTGCCATCTTCTATCATAATATTTGTTTGAACTATCCCCACCTTAGGTATAACTACCCCTGAAGCATTTGTTATTAGAATATCACAGGAATTTTGCATGAGATTTAATAATCTATTCTAATTATACCCATTTTATGATTTACTAATTCATGAAATTCTGTGAACACTACCAGCGAGTATTAAACCTATTATTAAATATGGTAAGTTGCTCTGGAATCCTATTATCGTAGGATAGGAGTGTAAATATACCAGGCTAATAAACCGCGTACAAAAAAAAAGACTAGATGATTTGCTACACAATTATTAATAATGTTGCTCACCATACCCCTCTTATATCTATCTATGAAGGGTGAGTAAAGACTATATCACTGCCAATAGACGAATGCGAGGAATGGATATGGGACATTTTAGATTGCACTAAAGACTGTGGTTTTGAATATATTTCCGATGAGGATAAAGAATTTCTGATATTCAATACAAATGATTTCTTTGCCGACACTAAAGCATTACAAAAAATTAAGAGACTTACGGGTATGATACTAGTGCAGATGAGTACTCATAATTGTCAAACACAGCTCTGGTTTGTTAGACCTCGTTTGTTAAAACGCACAAAATAGTTTGTATAGTGAGTTAACTGGTCTGATGCATTTAAATGAAGTTTGATACCACTCAAATAGATTTCTGATCAAACAAGAAAAACTTCTTTTATACCATATATTCTTATATCTCTTTATACTAGCTAATGAATCTATATAATGAGCCTTAATATTATTATAGAAAAGGATAACCTGGCCAGGATAGCCGGTTGTGCTACTTGGCTTTTCCAGGATACATCACTAGGGATTTGGGCATCTAAATAACATTATAAACTTAATTTATCGAACAATATGATATCAACAAAAGGTAAATCAGATAATTTTTTACTCGAAAGCAATTAGACTCTAAAGAATTTTCAGCATGTGATTATATCTAATATGGCTAAACCCAACAAGGAATCATGTATATAGATATCACTCCGACTATGTCAGTACTAAAGTTAGAGACCGGCTCCCTATGGCAGATTCCACTGAAGCTATTGGCAAATGATGTTTTGTTAGTTCAGATTGATTCAGGTGGGTTGTTAGCTTCTGCTAAAAGAATTATCGCAATTTTCGTATCCAGGTTATAAATGATAAAGTGATAGTTATAGCATGCAAATCTTGAACGATTTAACACTTCGGCATCTGATATTAATAGCAAGTTTGAGTATAATCGTTTCTGCTCTTGTAAGTAGTAATGTCGTTTATGGACAACTAATGCCCAACGTACCTGCTAGTAGTTCTTCTAGTCCGTCAGGGTCAAAACTGCCGGGTGTAAAAATTACATCGCCTACTAAAGGACAAAAGGTTCCTGTTGGAGCCCTCTCCATATCTGGTGAATCTACCGACAACGCTGCTTCTGATTGTGCAGTTTCGGTTATCTTGAACGGGATTAAACCCTATCATCCTTCTATACCTACAGGACCTAAGGGAGCAAACGATTATTCAGCATGGAAATTTACACTTACCCCTAAGTATGCTGTTATTAAAGAAGGAGCAAATAAGATAACCTCAAAGATTTCTTGTCACGAAGCTTCTGCTAACATGACCAAATTCTATAGTGTCAATGTGACTGGAGTTAGAAGTACCCAGACAGTTAGCAATAGCTCTGCGCCCTTATCCCTTCCAGTCCCTTCTAACATTACACAATCAACAATAATAAGCAATACTCCTTCAGCAAGTCCTATATCCAGTTATCCTCACAAGGGCGATTCAAATAATAATAATAATAATGACAATAACGGTCAGAATAGCAATTCCAGGGATAGCGGAAACCATGATGAAAACGGGGATGGAAGTAGCCAATCAACAATAAGTGTGATTTCAATCGGCTAGGACTGTACTTTTTTAATAAATACTTGATAAAAGAAGAAGAAAATATCTTCCCTATCTTTAGGATTTAGGTATTATCAATTAGACTAGGATTTATGATTAAAAATCATATACATTATAAATGATGTATTCTACCCTAACGTGAGACCTTCTTGGCTATTCTTCACTTTTTTTATGAACTTTGTGGAAGCTTGCCAAAAGTCTATTCTATATATGCTCGATATTAATCGTGTGTTTATCAACTATACTTGGTAAGAATAACATAGTAACTGCAAATCGACGTTACTATTGAATATAACATTGAATATAACGCGGGTTTAGTTATTTGTCTGTAATTGCAGCGCTACCTATAAACGGCTATACAATATTTCATTAACTATCCCTCGGTGCTGAGTTCATTATGGGTTTGGTTTATTTCTATATTGGTTGAATTCGTGGTAGACTTTTGGCAAGGTTTATCGTTTGCACATACGGTCTGTTCGCACGGTTTATTACCCTTGCAGGTGATTCCAATACTTTTGTCTTCTGCTTGTACACGTTGTATATCATTAATTGTATATACTAACAACGCGACCTCTAGTATCAACGCACTTACCGCTAATAAGTGACGCTTATTCATCATTAATTTAATACTCGTTAAGTTATATCTGATTTAAGATACTTGCTACTATAGCATTAAATAGATATATTTATTTCGTCGAAATAAATATTAAAATGATCCATTGGCTGATTAAGCAAAGGATTTCGTCACAATAGCTCGCTGGCAGAGACGCCATGACGCTACTCTTATTGTATGCGCAGTAGACATAATCCGACTCAAATGAAGTGATTTGTTCCAATAATGTCGTATTAGTGTCATGACTCTAAGTAAATACTTGTGTAAGACAATTCAAATAAAAGTGTGCTTTCTCTTCATTTCCAAGTCCCATCCGATTTTTTCATCTTTTCTACTTCCCTATCGATAGCATCACCCATTACATCAAGCTCTTCCAATCCTCCAAATTTTTGATATATTAACCTCTCCAACAACTGTAATACACTCTTCGCAGAACGGTATTGTGGTATTTGTGGATCATTTATCTCGCCATAGAGTCCTATGCCCTGGATATTATTTAATTTTGCAAAACCAAGAATAAGACCATTGAAACCTGTGATGAGGGATGATGGAGGAGTTATTTCAACACCAAAACTCCTAACTTGTTCCTTTAACTCTGGAGAGCTTGTGGTGACTAAGGTTTTTGGATTCTTTCCTACTTCTCTGTCAGTGTGAAATGCACCTAACGTATAGATCAATTGACTTGAATACGTTTTGGCTACATTGATCACGTCTTGACACAGCTCATAAAGCTCCTTATTGGTTTGCGGCTGGCCTATACCACCTCCAAACACTATGATGTTTCTGGCATATCGGTATTCCCATTTTCCTTGTTGAAATTCGATGTAACCACCTTTATCTATGACGTAATTAGGGTAAGAAGCGGAGACATATCTGAAGAGCTGTGTTTTTAGGCGTCTATTCATAAATTCAATTGCGATACTACCAATATTGGCCATGTCTTGCATAGCGGCGACGGTTATTGGTTTTTTAACCTTTGGCTCTTCAAAGTTGACAAAATCCATAATATATTCATGTCAATGGAAATTAAAAAGATTATAATGCTCATGCGTAAGCTATACCTCCTAATTAGCTAGTCTGCAATTATTGAGGGAGTTTCTCCATATTTTACCATCTTATATCATTGAAATATCATATCTGATTTTCCTCGTAATCTTAGGCTCCCTAATCACTATCACTAATCACATCATAAGTAAAATCGGACACGTAGTTTATATCATAAGGTAGCATGGAGTTTGATAGGGTCGTTTTGAAGCACGCATAATATATTTTTATATTTATATATTTATATTATATTTTTATCTAATAATAGTTAAACAGCAATAATATAACATTTCTCAGTAAAAGGAGACAGAATAATGGGATCGAAGCACATAAAATAAAAAGAGAGCAATGTATACCAGTTGGCACGCCCTGTTATCATTACCAAAATCAATAGGACACACCGCATAGTGTCCATCATAAATTCTAGGCAAAACGGTCTCTGTTATTTCTGTGAAGAGAAAATTGTTGACACAGATATCCTAGTTAGTACAGGCATTCCTAGAAGTTACTATCACATACAATGTGCCAAAAGACTGCACATAATTTAATAGCACGGGTAATAATCTTCCTTCGCATGAGATCATTATACTAAGCATAAATTGTCAATTCTATTCTGCTTATTGACAAGTAACTAGAAAACTAACTCTGTAATAGAACTACAAAATAGGAAAAATGTGGCAACTTGTGCAAATAAAGTATTTCACTTAAGAATTTGAATTTTAGGCTGGAGCAAGAACTACGTCAGAACTGGTCAAATCTGTCAAAGCTTGATCCAGCATCACTAATCAGCTCCACTAGTGCAGTCTGTGGGGTTATTATTAGCGTTATCTGTAGATTGCACTTCTCCTCCGCCTGTCGCAGTATCAGCATTGTTACCTATCATTGCACTTTCTAATGGGCTCATTCCCATCCCCATGAAAGACATCATAGATGTAAAAAAAAGATCATGTTCATTATGCCTGAAAATAGCATCAGGGGTATCCACATCCTATTTGTCTTCATATAATTTTGGAGCTGAGTGCTATTGCCGTTATCACACCATTGCTGCATTTGCTGCATCTTTTTTTCTAATTCCTTCCTTTTTACATTAAGAAGTGTAATGCTTGTCCCGTTGACTTTAACTTCTACTTTCTTGTTTCCAAAGGAACCTTTCTTCTCCGTCTTAACTATCAATCTCTGCGAGGAAAGATCATTTATAATAAGTTCAACTTCAGACTTTTGCAACTTAGTAGCCTTGGTAATGCTCGCAAAATCTTGTCAAACCCTTATCTATCGCATTAAGTGTCATAAAATAATTCGGGCTATCACTAACGTTACTATTGGTATACATAAATATCCATTCTATAGAAGCTCATTTAAATTCTTATTCAGCTTTTCTCAGAAATAGCCAAAGAGAAGCCAGCGACATATTGATGATATGAGGCCAAATACCAAATTTACACACAGACAATTGAATTCAGGTTTGATTATAACTTCTTTTTTAACTTGTGCTCTCAAAGAATTTATGCCCAGACGAATTAGATCTATATCATTGGTTTCGACAAGAGATGATTTTACTGCGATACTTCATACTGACTAGTATAACTCCAAGTAATGTTACTGTAAATACTAAAGGAGTGACTACACCAAACTCTGGCATTATATAAGTGCCTGATATTTCAATCACGTCAGAACCTCCTTCGAAGTAGATTAATAAAGTTCTCGTTTGGGCGTTCTTCTTTATTTCATCAGCAGCCGTGTATTGACCATTAACAAATACAACATAATCATCATCAATATTGCCTTGTTTTTTAGAGTCGATCAAAGACCGTGGAAGCTCGATTATTAGTTTTCCATTTGACGTTGATGAAATATCAAAGAGTAACGTTGTATTATCTTTCTCTACCGATATACCTTTGACACTACCACCTGTAATCTGATATTTGATTGGATGCATCTTTCCTCGATAGTTGAGCGTAAATGTGCTATTGCCTTTTTCTTTGAATCCTGTAGACACGTTATCATTATTAGTTATTGTAGCCGGTTCAATTGTGATTGTTGATTTAACAGTACGAGGTAAAGAATTAATTGTTGATGTAGTATTAGCCCCAATGGCATAGGTATCTGCTTTATTGCTTTGAGTTTTTAATAATGCAGTACTCCTGTTTGCTTCAGGGGCAGTCATGTTATCTTGATCAATTGTGGCTCTTGATGTGATATAATTAGGGTTCGAGGCTGGTTCTATGGAAACGCTTTCCTTTAATTGTCTCTTGTCGTAGAGATTACTTTTGGAGGATTGGAAAGGTGTTTTAGACATAACAGTATTGTTATTTGGATTTGGCATAACAAATAAGAATGGATCAGCATGATCGTTTTTTGTTTCTTGTGAGAATTTCTGAGTATGAGTTTCTTTCTCTATTTCCGTTACTCTATTTGAGTTTTGTATATTATCTGTAGCATATGTCGATGGCGGCTGTGGTGAGCTATCAACTCCAATAATATTTACTGAATGATACTTGGTCAAAACTATTGAGCCAAAATTACAAGAGAGCACAGCAAATATTTGATTCGCTCCTTTAGTTATGAGATGAGAGTCTCTACTGTCTGTAAACATCCATGTCGAATAGTCATCTGGCAACTTGGGACCAGCTGCCAAGGCTCGTTGGTATGGTTCTTTCGTATCCGATCCTATAGAGACTGTACAATTGGTTGTTTGATTATCTGTTGAGGTTCCAAAGATTGTTAAAGGGCTACCTGCTGTAACTCGTAGACCTGATGAAGGATATGTTATCTTTACACCCATGATAGATGGTACTTCCTTACCTTGAACAGTATTAGAAGAGGGAGAAGAAAAGGAAAATGCAGGATCAAAATATGAATATACTATAGTAGAGGTTAGGATCATTCCAAACGTGAGCATCAGCATTAGTGCTAATGGTTCAATTCTTAACTGAGCATATCTCTTCACAATAATAGTGTAATGGAATTCTAGTATACTAAATTACTAGAGAAAAAAAACATTGATTATTTACTTCTAATATGTTATATAGTAACAGTTTATATGATATCCTAGCGATGCCTATATAATAAAGGAAAAGCATCCACTAATGAGGAGTATAAGACTCCTGACACACCCATAACAAGGATGACTGCAGTCTCAGGAGAATTCTACAAATAGATAACCTAAGGTGACACAGTTTGTTTTATGCGCACCAGATTTATGAACAATTAAAACAACATCTTATGCCTCTTCTTTTTGATTATATTTTCCTTGTCCCCATCTCAAGTTGACTAGGCTTTTGATTTTTAGGATAAATTCCCATAATTGTTCTCAGCTCCATTGAATTATACATGCCTATGGAACACACTGTAAACAAGAGATATTAACGCCAATGTATGTATGAATTAACATCTATAATGTACAAGTTATCATTCTTTGCCTTTCATCGGAATTCAAGGTTGTGAACTGGCTGAAATCTCCGGAATAAAGTCAGTGGAAAGAGCAGTAGTATATAGTAGATGGATGCTAGAATTTATCTTCATCAATAATCTCAACCAAAGATTCAATAATAGGGCTTATACTACCACCGTAGTCAGATCTATTTCTCGTTTAAGACTACACTATTGTTTCTACTATGTTTACACATAAGCTTATACTGGCGAGCGATCTAGGTTTTTTCAACCCATAGAATTCAGAGAAACTTTGTCTGTTGCCATGAAATGATGCATCCAGTCAGAATGGAGATGTAAGTATTGAAATCAAAAACGTCACAAATAGTGCCGAAACCAAAAGGATTAATAGATAAACATCACTGCTGATTCCCAGACTCATCTAATGTATAAATATGTCAGATGCTTGCAATAACATATGATTTACCTACCCGATAACGTCTAAAAAACGCTCTTTAGAAAGGTCTCCGTTTATAATTTTTTCTTGAGATGTCCAAATACACCGGCTATATGATGACCATATCTCTTCCCATTCTAGACCGCAATTGCAGCAGGTAATTAGTTGAAGTGAATGTATGTCGTCCCTCTCATGTCTTTGAATTGTTAGAGGCTTATCCGATCTACACCTTCTACATGCATTCGACATTATAATTTTGGTATCTGAGGTCAAGTTAGTAAGTTTTGTTGGAAAAATACCATAAAGTATGTACACTAATAATTCTTCAAACACATTGAAAATAAGTCTTTGCATCAATATTTATTGGTAAAAATGAAGTAAGAATGCCAACAGGAAAAGGGATGTTTTCTATCCTTTTCGAATAAATAGAGAAGAGCTATATCCAATTAGCACGGTGCGGCTTGGTGCAGCATCTTAAAGTCAGAAATACAAGTCTAATACATATCTAGCTTATTTTTCAGTCTACTCCTGCTAATTTACTACATCCTGTTCTTCCTCTTATTATTGGATGTTTTGATCCTCCTGATGATGTATCCCCCTATTATCTTCCCCCTTTAAGGTTCTTGAAAGGTTTGCCTCTACGCTTTTGTTTTATATGCCGGTAAGCGTTTCTGTAAAACGTCTCTCCCATTCGTTACATTGGTTGCAGGGGTAAAAAATGACTTTTATGAAATTATTGAAATCAGTTCTACGGTTACTTTCGTTACGTGAAGTACACGTTTGCCAAATTTGCATACTTTGAACAGGTTATTTCATTTCTTAGACCTCTAAAGTATTTTGTATACAATCATAAACCAATTTGACATAGCAAATCAGTAGGAACACCTATAGCAACCTATTAAATTAGTGCTATGTATGTCAGCAGAGAATAATTTTCCTGTAGGCCAGGAAAAGATCAGGTCTGTAGATTCTGGAAAAGAAATCTCGACAACATATGACCAACTTTTTGATAATATTGTGGGCTATAACAACATCAAAAGACTGTTCAGTATGTCATTGTCATCGGAAAAGCCTGTTCACATATTATTGATCGGGCCACCTGCTTCTGCTAAGACTCTCTTTATGCTAGAATGTATAAGGCTACAGCGTTCTTATTTTACACTCGGGAGTCACAGTACAAAATCTGGAATGATAGATTATCTATTCGAGAAACGTCCTAGGTATTTGATTATAGATGAAATTGAACATATGCCAATAAAAGACCAGACAGCTCTACTGAGTTTGATGGAAACAGGTATTATTGCAGAAACAAAATTTCAAAGGACTCGCAATACACAGATGAAAACATGGGTATTTGCAACTGGTAACAATGAGGAACATATGTTAACACCGTTATTATCCAGATTTGTCGTCCTACATTTTAAACAATATAAGTTTGAGAGCTTTCATGAAATAGCAATACATATGCTTGGTCATGAGGGAGTCTCTAAAGAAGTTGCTAGTGCGGTGGCTGATGGAGTATGGTATAAATTGAAATCTAAAGATATTAGAGATTGTATAAAAATTGGCCATCTCGCAAAGGCTAAAGAGGATGTCAATTGGATTGTAGAAACACTCAGAAATTATAGGTAATCAAAAATCCCACTCTTTATCTCCATGTAGATGATATTAATAGGTGTAGCTGCCTAGAAGCTGTATTTTCCAAATGCACCTGTCCTAAACCTAAATACAATACATGTTTATTTTTGTAGTACGTATTTCCTTTGTGAGCGCTCAGCGTAGGGTTCAGATTGAAGGATAATACAAATACTCGTGTACCAACAGTAATGAATCCGTCAAACGTCCATTCAAAGTTGCTATGTATGAACTAAGATTCCGGAGTATGAACGATTTATTTTTTTGCCAAAGCAACTCATATTTGTGATCCTTTGAGTTCCTGCAATTTCAACTCTTTTTGAATCAATTACTTATTGTTGGAACCGCGCCATCAGCTTCAAGCGGTAGTGAGTCCGATATCAATGATAATTATGACCTCAAACACCCTTATACGTTGTTTCATGAAATAATGGCATTGAGAATCTCGCTAAAAAAAAGAGATAGCCATTGCATCAGTAAAATTCGAAAAGGCTAGATCATAACTGCACATACTTTACTCTTCCTCGTATTTTTATATTTATCAGTGCGATTAAATCTATTCGAATTGAGATGTTGGCAATATAAAGTGCTTTTTCTCGGTAATGATGCCTATTGCAAAATACGAGAACAACTAATTCCTAAGACAACAGCTTCTCTCTCGTCGGACAACACAGATACAGAATAATGTTAAGTGTCAAATTTATATAATAGTGTTATTACAGTTATTACTAGTGATAAAAACTGTCCAGCTAGAACGAACCAGAGCTAATTTTCGTGGCTATGTAATTACACATGAGCACGATTTCACTCCGATAAAACTCAACGACACAAGAAATTACTGTATAAAGTGTTTAACATGTGACACGTTCTTCTGTGAAAGATGTGGCAAGATACTAGCTGACTGATAATATTATTTTAGTCTGGAATTGAGTTTGTTATCAATTAACTATATTTGTTTTCTCAATTACGTGACATAGATTTTACATATTGAACATCGAACGTTTAAACATTGCTGTCTCGTCAGCTAACTGAATTGTAAACTAGTACCTCTGATCTTCCTAGGCATGTACTATATTCTTAAAAACCTATCTGACAGATTTATTAGTAGTTACCTAACCGGCAATACTTTGGATAATTTCTCCTTCTGAGCTAAAGCTTAACAGGAGCAGTCTCATCGATATTCTAGATCGATCCGCGTGTCAAATTAATTATTTTTATACAGTCAATTCATGCTGAAGTTTACCAGGCAAGAGGTAATTTCAGTTACATTAGAGTTTGTGAAAAAGCGTCTAGAGAAGGAGATAATGATATAGTTCTTGCTATATAACGAACGTAGACGAGAATATTACAATACCATGTCAGATAAAGTTGGCTGCTAGCTATATCTGACAAAGCACGGAAAGGGTAAAGAAGAGAAAACGGAGGAATAAGAGAAAGTGAGATATGGTTCTCCTTCTGGAGTTACGAAAACATACCGTATAATACTTTATTATGAATCAGATCAAGGACCATTGCCATTAGACAAAGTGATACCAAAGATGGTAGAATCTAATGGAAGAGAGCACGTCTGGAGAT
>Ga0193734_1000092_pt1 | contig 12861 bp, 9 predicted proteins | sample U1m1metaG_FD_145079 | JGI IMG/M metagenome (GOLD analysis project Ga0193734, IMG submission 145079) | Soil microbial communities from a riparian zone of the East river system, Colorado, United States - U1m1 | ecosystem: Environmental > Terrestrial > Soil > Riparian zone | place: USA: East River... | reverse complement strand
TGGCGCATTCACCGCCAAAGCCGGCTTCGATTTACAGCACAACCTGTCGATCGATATCCGCCCGAATGAAATCATCGTCCAGCTGCCGCACGCCCGGGTACTTGGTATCGAACAGGATCAGGTGGAAGTCCTCGCGTTTGAAAATGGATTGTGGAACCGCATTTCAGGAGAGGATATGCAGAGCGAATTATCGATCCTGCCTCAACTTGCACGCGAAAAAGCAGCAGAAAGCGACTTGCCCGCCGATGCCGAGCGCGCGTTGCAGCAGCAAATCGAGCAGCGCGTACACGCGCCGCAACCAGTGCATTTGATTTTCAAAGGTGGCACCGCAAATGAAGCCGATGAATAAACAATGACGAATGAGTGTCGAAGCTCGAATGACGACAAAGGCGCGTGATTCGTTACATCGGATTTACGGTTCAACTGTTCAACGATTTAACACGGCGCAGCCATTCGTCATTTGCTTGGTACGCCGCAGCCTCGAGCGAAGGCGAGTGGTTTGTCATTCCTACAGCAATCTAAATGCCCCTGAAAAATCGATTTCTGCTCGCTAGTCTATTGCTTCTGTTCGCAGCGTTGCTGGCGGCCTGGTTTACGCCATCTGCCGTCTCCCACGGTGTTCGTTGGTGGATTTGGTGGCGGGCGCGACAGGAGGGCTTCACTGTTAACATCGACAAGATCGATGCACCGTTTCTGCGTCCCGTTGTGATCCACCAACTTCGCCTGAGAAACGCGCACGATGACACGCTCCGCGTCGACCTTACAATCACGGATGCGCTCTTCGAATTAAATTTCAAACATATCCTCCTCCACAGACGAGGTCGTGCCATTCGCAATCTGTCGATCCGGGAATTGCATGGGGAAGTTCGCCGGACTAATCCAACCGTGCGAGCAATAACCCGCCGTGGCTGGGCGACATTGCACCGAATGCTTCCAGAGAATCTGACCGTCACTGACTCGGAGGTGCGGATTGAAAACGGGCCGACACTTGTTTTGCTGCGAAACGGATTTCTATCTGCGAATCAGACCGAAGCAGGTCGTTTTACTGCTGCCGAGGTGATGATCGCGTCACCGTGGTTTCACCAGACGTTTTCGCAATTACACGGTGCAACGCATTGGGAAGCTGATCATCTGACAATCGCCGGACTCACTTTAACACACGGTCTCGACCTGCAGTCCGCTACGGCGGACTTGTCGCGTCTGGGGAACCAACGCGTGGGATTGCAGTTCGATGCCGACGCGTTCGGCGGAAAAATTCGCGGAAACATTTCGCACGAATGGCGCTCTCAACATTCCAACTGGAAAATTGCTGGCGGCGCTACGGACATTTCTCTCGAGCAAACTTCGGAAGCATTCGGATTCGCCGATCGCGTTAGCGGCTTGCTCCACGCTGGTAACTTCACTTTTCGCGGAAACTTTGCCGAACCGGACCGGGTGACCGCATCGCTCTGGAGCGAACTGACCGGGCTTACCTGGCGCAATCGCACGGCCGAGGCAATCATGCTCGGCGCAGCGTTGTACAACCGGCGGATTCAACTGCAGCAGATCTATATAAAACAACAAGCAAACCAGTTCACTTTAAGCGGTGAAGCTGCATTTCCCACAAGCGCATCCGGCTGGCTCAGTCCGGATTTTCGCGGCAACATTTCCGCATCGATCGATCAGCTGGGCGATTTCGCTGCTCTGTTTGGCGCGAACGCCGGCGACTTTGCGGGCAAAATCACGATTGATGGAGCGATGGACACCCGTGATCGAAAATTCGGCGGCCATCTCATGGTAGAGGGCGCATCGCTAACACTCTTCAAGATCGCCATCGACAACTTGAGCGCGAAACTGAATTTAAAAGCGACCGACCTGGAGATCGAACAATTGGCGATGACGCGCAAAAACGACTCCCTCAGCGGACAGGGCAAAATCGATTTGTCGCACGAGCACAACTATTCAGGCACGCTCGAAACCAGATTGAATAACCTGCTCGATTACCTCTCGGTTCCGCGCGGAGTAGGTGAAAAAGCAAACTCAATCCCGGCTGACGTTCAGGCAACCATCGATTCCAGCAAGTGGGATGTACGCGGTGTGATCCATATGCCCAATTCCAGCCCGGTGAGTTTCACAGCCAATTTTCCTTTGCGAACCGGGACGGATTGGAACGCTTTTCGGGCATCTCCGCTAAACATTACACTCAACTTTCCATCAATCTTCCTCGCAAACGCGCCTCGGCTGTTTCATCCACAAATTTTTCGCGACGGCATTCTGAGCGGAAACATTTCGCTTTCCGAAACGTTGCAACATCCCCACATCGATGGCGACATCCAGCTGCTGAACGGAAAGCTGTCCGGTGACGGAGGAAGTCCCATCAATCTCACTGAAGCAAGCGGCCGCATTGCCTTTGGAGGAAATCGCGCGTCGATAGAGTTTCTCAACGTTGCGACGAAGGATGCTGATCTTTCACTTCGTGGAGAGATCGATTTTCAGGATACGAACAATGTGACGATCAAGGTAAATGGAGCGATGCCGATCTTCGATCTGACTCAGTACCCAATCGGTTGCGTGGAGAAGATCGAATTGACGTCGGTGCCCTTCACTCTCGCGCCAGCTGTAGCGGAGTTGGAATTTTATGGAGGGCTCTTTCAACCGAACTGGACTATTGGTTTGAAAGACCGCTCCATTGCCCAATCCTTTTACACTCCAGATCCCAACGGCGTGAGCCGCAAATTTCCATTGTGTTTCCCAGGTGCGGGACCGGAACGATCAAAATTAGTGCTGGCAGCCCTTCCGCGGCCGGAAGCACACCCCGTTGCAACGCCTCGCCCAAGAAAACGAACCACGAGACGCCAGTGACGAGCGCGAGCCTCGTATTTTTTTAATTCGTCCCGCGCTTTCCTTGCGTCATCCCGAACGAAGTGACGGACCTCGCACACGCAAACTGAAGAACTCCTGGCCTGAGCGTAATTCAATCTCCCTGGGCGAGGCGCTTCGCTTCGCTCAGCATGGACACTGCTACGATTCCGCGGTCACCAGCCAGCGCGAAAGTTTTTCTTCGAGGTCGCGTGTGAGGTTCACACTAAACCCTGCGCCCGCGTCCAGACGCAGTGCGTTGCCGTTTGGGCGATCGAACAGCAATCGAACGGGTCGCCGGCCCGGCGAACTGGCAAGGATCCTGCGCACTTCGCGTAATTCATCCCGTGTTGTAGCGGGAGAAAATTGCAAGAGCACCGCCGATTCCTTGTCTGTCGATCCTTCAGTCGCTCCATTTGGCTTTCGAGGCGAAAGCGTTCTGATTTCCTGCGCCACGGCACGAGGAATCTCGTCGCGCTTGTCCAGCGTCCCTTTAATTTCGATAACACGACCCGCCTCCAAGGCCGCTGAGGCTTTCAGATAAACTTCATTCCATACCACTACTTCGAGCATATCCGCACGGTCTTCGATCCAAACCACTGCGAATGGTTTGCCCTCTTTTCTTGTGAACTTTTTCTCAACCCTCACAATCGCACCGGCAATCTTGAACGGCGCGCGATCATCCAAAGCGCCTAATGAAGCAATCGATCGATAGTTTTTCACCGCGAAAACGTCCGCATACGCGTCGAGTGGATGGCCGCTAACATAAAAACCGAGCAGCTCTTTCTCGTAGGAAAGTTTTTCGTGCTCGCTCCATGGAGCGGCCGGCCTTTTTCTTGATCCGGTAGGAGCGGTTGCTTCATCAAAGAGTGAAACTTGACCTGCCATCCTGTCGCGCTGCGCTGCAGCGGATGCCATGACCGCGTCATCAATACAGCTAAAAAGTTCGGAACGGTCGCGGCCCAGAAAATCAAATGCGCCGGCCTTGATAAGGCTCTCAAGCATTTTGCGGTTGGCAACGCGCGAATCCAGCCGCGCGCAGAATTCCTCAAGTGAAGTGAAATCACCTCGCTGTTCGCGTTCGCGAATTGCCGTTTCCATGGCGGCCTCACCGACGTGTTTGATAGCGGCAAGGCCGTAACGAATGGCGTTGTAGCCGCTGCCGCGCGCTGCGGCTGCGTTCGATGTTTCCGTGCTGCTGCTGTAGCCGGGGTCGCTGCCCCCGGCTGATTGTGAATGCGCTACGTCGCTGCCGCGGTCAGCGCCCGCGGCTACAGTCTCCGGAATAAATTTCAAGCCGCTCTTATTGACATCCGGCGGCAGGATGGAAACGCCCATTCTTTTGCATTCGCCTACGAAAACCGATATTTTCTCTGTGTTATTGATTTCGTTGCTCAGCAGGCCCGCCATGAATTCCACCGGGTAATGCGCCTTCAGATACGCGGTTTGATAGCTGATCACGCCATAGGCTGCACTGTGGCTCTTGTTGAATCCGTAACCTGCAAATTTTTCGAGCAAATCGAAAATGGCGTTCGCTTTCTTTTCCGGAATCTTGTTTGTGCGTGCGCAGCCTTCGATGAAATTTTTTCTCTCTTTCGCCATCTTCTCCTTGTCTTTCTTGCCCATGGCGCGCCGGAGAAGATCGGCTTGCGCGAGTGAGTAACCGGCGAGTTTGCTTGCCGCAGCCATCACCTGTTCCTGGTAAATCATCACGCCGTACGTGTCGGCGCAGATATCTTCGAGCAGCGGATGCAGATATTTGATCGGCGTGATGCCCTTTTTCGCTTTCACGTATTCGGGGATGAGTTCCATGGGGCCGGGCCGGTAAAGCGCAATCAACGCGATAATGTCGTCGAGCTTCTTGACATCGAACTGCTTCGACAGACTGGTCATTCCTCCGGATTCCATCTGAAAAAGACCGATCGTTTCGCCGCGGTTATAGAGCGAAAATGTCGCTGAATCGTCGAGTGGAATATCCTTGAGCGAAAAGTTTGGTTCGCCCTGGTGAATCAGGGCCAGTGTATCCTCAATAACTGTCAGTGTTTTCAATCCCAGGAAATCCATCTTCAGGAGGCCCAGATCATTAAGCGGTCCCATGGCGTACTGGCTGATCACGTCGTTGCCTTTCACGTCGCGACAGAGCGGGATGTAGTCAGACAAGTCGCGGTCCGCGATCACCACTCATGCGGCGTGCACGCCTGCATTGCGCGACAAGCCTTCGAGAATTTTCGCGTACTCAAAAAGCTGCCGTGTCGGCGGCTCGGTGGCCACCGCTCGTTTTAGTTCCGGATTTTTTTCCACGGCTGAATCGAGCGTGATATTCAGCTCGTTTGGAATCATCTTTGCGACGCGATCCGCATCGCGATAACTCAAGCCCATTACCCGACCCACGTCGCGCACCACACTCTTCGCCTTGAGTTTGCCAAACGTGATGATCTGCGCGACGCGGCGTTCACCATATTTCTGCCGCACGTACTCGAGGACCTCTCCGCGCCGTGCTTCGCAAAAATCAACGTCGATATCCGGCGGCGAAACACGGTCCGGATTCAAGAAACGTTCGAAAAGCAATCCGTATTGGAGCGGATCGATATCGGTGATCCCGAGAACGTAAGTAACCATTGAACCGGCAGCAGAGCCACGTCCAGGTCCGACGGGAATGCCTTTCTCTTTGGCAAAATGAATGAAATCCCAAACAATGAGCAAGTAGCTGACGAAGCCGGTTTTTTCGAAAACGCCTAACTCGTAATCGAGCCGTCGGATTAGCTCTGGATCGTTCGCCGCGCGTTCGCCGTAGCGCCGCTCCAAACCTTGGTAACAAAGCTCGCGCAGATATTCTTCGCGCGTTTTTCCCGGCGGTGCCGGATACTCCGGATACTTGGAGCTCCCAAACTCGAGATCGAGATGGCAGCGTTCGCCAATTTTGAGCGTGTTCGCAATCGCTTCGGGAAAATCGCTGAACAGCTCGCGCATCTCGGCCGGAGATTTGAAATACAGCTCCGGCACGTAGCGCATCCGGTTTTCGTCCTGCACCATTTTGCCAGTGCCGATGCAAAGCATGACATCGTGCGCCTGATGATCGCTCCGGCGCAGAAAGTGAACATCGTTTGCGGCGACCAGTCCGACGCCAATCTCCCGCGCAATTTGCGGCAGCGCTGTCATGCATTTGCGCTGTTCTTCCATCCCGTGATCGTGCAATTCGATAAAAAAATTGTCCGCGCCGAGAATATCCCGGTATTCGGCTGCGCTCTGTTTCGCCTTCTCGATGTTGTTTGCCTGAATTGCCGAGTTGATTTCACCCGCGAGACAGCCGCTCAGTCCAATCAGACCCTCCGATCGCGCTGCGAGAAGTTCCTTATCAATCCTTGGCGCGTAATGGAACCCTTCGAGGTGCGCGGCCGTGATCAACTTCACGAGATTTCGGTAGCCAGTCTCGTTTTCCGCCAACAAAGTGAAATGATAAGCTGCTTCGCGCCGCGATCCCGGCCGATCTTTATGAGATCCCGGGGCGATATAGGCTTCGCAACCGATGATCGGTTTCACTCCGGCGCGCTGCGCTTCCTGATAAAACTCAATCGCCCCGAACAAATTACCGTGATCGGTAATCGCCACGGCCGGCATGTTGAATTCAGCCGCTTTTTTCATCAGCTCTTTCATCCGGATGGCGCCATCCAGCAGTGAATATTCGGTGTGCAGATGCAGGTGAACGAAAGAGTCGCGAGGCATTTGTTTGCAGTTTCAGTATAAGCGCCAAAAAAAATCTTTGGCAAATTTGCCTTCGTGCGCAGCGTTGAAGCGTTAAAAGGTTGAAACGCCAGCTCGCGAAGCCTTTCGGCGTTGAAGGGGATTTGTCAGGCAGCCCGGAGCCGCTTTAACGCTTCGACGATTGTTGCTAAGAGAGCGCGTGCTGCGTTTAGCTTTCGATTGCAAGAGTCCGCGCGGTGCTGAGTTTACTTTGAGATGAAAAAACTGGAAGCCATCATCAAACCGTTCAAGCTCGAGGAGGTCAAAGAGGCACTGGCCGAGCTTGGAATCGAAGGGATGACCGTCACGGAAGTCAAAGGTTTCGGCCGGCAAAAGGGACACACGGAAATTTATCGCGGGAGCGAATATACGGTCGATTTCCTGCCCAAAGTGAAAGTGGAAGTAGTAATGGCCGACGACATGGTGGAAAAGGCTGTGAGCGTGGTGGTGGCTGCCGCCAAAACAGGCAAGATCGGGGATGGGAAAGTGTTCGTACTGCCTGTAGAGCATGCCGTGCGCATCCGCACGGAAGAGATCGGCGAAAAAGCGGTCTGACCGCGCTGGCGCGGTAATCGTTGAACCGTAGAAGCGTTGAAGCGGTTCTGGCAATTTGACGATGTGACATGTAACATTTTTACAGTTTAGCTTTTTTTGACTCTCTAATGATTCAAACGCTTTAACCCTTCAACGCTTCATCGAAACAACATGGCCAAAGACAAAACTCCATCCGATGTCAGCAAAATGATCAAAGACGGCAACGTGAAGTTGATTGACTTCAAGTTCACGGATTTGCTCGGCACCTGGCAGCATTTCACGACCACCCTCACAGAATACAATGAGGAGATTTTCACCGATGGCCTCGGCTTTGATGGATCGAGCATTCGCGGTTGGCGCGTAATCAACGCCTCGGACATGCTGGTCATTCCGGATGCGACGACCGCGTGGATCGATGTTTTCAACGCCGAACCGACGCTGAGTTTGATTTGCACCATTGTCGATCCAATCACTCGCCAACCGTACGATCGCGACCCACGCGGTGTTGCAGAAAAAGCGGAGGCTTATCTCAAATCGACCGGCATCGCGGACACCGCGTTCATTGGACCGGAAGCAGAATTTTTCATTTTCGACGATGTGCGATTTGCAAATACCGGCAACGCGGCGTCGTACATCGTCGATAGCGCGGAAGGACATTGGAACAGCGCGCGCGAAGAGTTTCCAAACCTCGGGTACAAGATTCGGGCGAAGGAAGGTTACTTTCCAGTCTCGCCGATGGATTCGCTGCAAGACATTCGCAACGAAATGTGTTTGGAGCTGGAGAAAGCAGGCGTCGCGATCGAGCGCCAACACCATGAAGTCGCTACCGCCGGCCAGGCCGAGATCGACATCCGGTTCGCACCGTTAAAACGCATGGGCGACAGCATGCAATATTACAAATACATCCTGCGCAACGTCGCCAAGCGGCACAACAAAACGGTGACGTTCATGCCGAAACCGATCTTCGCCGATAATGGGTCGGGCATGCATACTCACATGTCGCTTTGGAAAGATGAAAAACCACTCTTTGCCGGCAACGGTTACGCCGGCCTGTCAGAGCTGGCGCTGTTTTTCATCGGCGGAATTTTGAAACACGCACCTGCGCTAACCTGCCTGACAAATCCAACGACCAACAGCTACAAGCGGCTCGTTCCCGGATTTGAGGCGCCGGTCAATCTTGCCTACTCCGCGCGTAATCGCTCCGCCGCGATTCGAATTCCGACCTACTCGCCAAGTCCAAAAGCAAAGCGTATCGAATTCCGCACACCGGACGCTGCTGCAAATCCATATCTCGCCTTCTCCGCGATGCTTCTCGCGGGTCTCGATGGAATCCAAAACCGCATGGATCCCGGTGATCCGCTCGACAAAAATCTCTACGAACTGCCACCGGAAGAACTCGCGCAAGTCGCCAGCGTGCCCGATTCACTCCGTGGCGCAATCGAAGCGCTCCAGGCCGATCATTCCTTCCTGTTACGCGGCGACGTCTTCAACGAAGACTTCATCGCCAACTGGATCGACATGAAACAAAAAGAATACGACGCGCTGCGTTTACGACCTCACCCCTATGAATTCGCCATGTATTACGACGTTTAATGGTCGCCGTGCTGCCCGCACCTGTCGCGCCGTAGCCTTGGCGAAGGCGGACCCGTACGAATTCGCGATGTATTACGACGTGTAATCTGCGGAGGATTACGCCCGAGTTAGACGAAAGAGTTTCGTCTAATTCTCGTTCGGCGGCGGCGCAGTCTCTCTGTAATTGGAGCCTGATATGAAATCCAAATTTCCAACATCCCAAGAGTATTCGTCCCAGAAGGCACACTATACGGCCATGACTGTCGTTGACATTCGCTCGGAGGAAGCTGGTATCACCGATTCCTACAAAAATCAGGTGCTGTTTAATATCAACAAAGAGTGCATGCGGCTTTCGGTATTCGAGGGAGAGTATCGTTGGCATCACCACCCGGATTCTGACGAGCTCTTTCTTGTAGTAGCGGGCGAGCTTCAGATTGATTTTGAAGGTGACGCTCAGGTAACCCTTACTGAGTGGCAGAGCATAGTCGTACCGGCCGGCTCCGTGCACCGAACACGTGCGATAGGGCGCACGGTTAACGTTACCTATGAAAAGCAAGGCGCGCAGACCGTTTTTGTGGAGCCGCCCCCTAACCAGGAGATGCAGCGAACCGCGCCCCGCTCCGATGCGTAACCTTCATCTTATTAGTTGGTCCAGCTTGCAGCGACGCGCGGTGTCGGACGCGATCGCTGATCTTGTGTCTCGTTAGACAAAGAGGAGACCTCGATTTCTTGAAATGATCTGATTAGCCAAGGAAACGATGAAGATCAAAGAGATCGCCTTCGTCTGCTGCGCTGTCAGCGACATGAGCCGCGCCCGTGCCTTTTACGAAGGCATTCTGGGACTAAAACCAAACGCGCCCGTCGGTCCGGATCCCTATTGCATCGAGTATGACGTCGGCGCCGGAACGATCGCAATCGAAAGGAATCCGGAGTGGCCCGTTTCTCCGGACGGCATGTCAGTTACATTTGAAGTCGAGGACTTTGAAGCGGCTGTCAGGCGCCTGCGCGACTATGACGTTGCCTTCTTCCTCGGACCGACTGAAACGAAGGTTTGCCATTGGGCGGCCTTTCGCGATCCCGACGGGAATCGGCTGGTCATTCACAAGCGAAAGTGAATCACGGAGCTTTCATTTCTTTCTAACTTTCGAGTTGATCGAACAAGTCAGTCGCGTCATAAAATGCCAGCCATGAAAAAGACACAACTCTCAATTTCCTTTGTCGTATTCGGTTTGCTTGGGACGATACAATTTACCGTTGCAGCTGATCCGGCGCATTCGGATCAGCTGTCAGTAGCTCCCGCGGAGGCGATCTCCAAGCTCAAGGAAGGCAATAGCCGCTACACGAGCGGCAATCTTCAACATCCCGGTCAGACAACGGAACGGCGCACTGAACTGGCAAAAACTCAGCATCCGTTTGCCGGAATTGTCAGCTGCTCCGATTCGCGCGTGCCGCCCGAAATTGTCTTCGATCAGGGACTCGGTGACTTATTTATTGTTCGCGTTGCAGGCAACGTGATCAACGATGAAGGCTTGGGAAGCGTCGAATATACAGTCGATCATTTAGGCACACGGCTGATTTTGGTGCTTGGGCATCAGAGTTGCGGCGCCGTCAAAGCAGCCAGAGAAACAATTGCTGCCAAAGGTAAAGCACCCGGGCACATCGAATCGTTAGTCACAGCCATCAAGCCTGCGGTCGAAGCCACGGCGAAAGACGATCTCGACACGACAGTAAAAGCGAACGTTAAAAACGTCGTGAAAGCGCTGCGTTCGTCGACGCCGATTCTCAAGGCTAAAGTTGATTCCGGCGAGATTCAGGTAATTGGCGGCTACTACAGTCTCGATACGGGCGCTGTCACTTTTCTCGACGAGAAATAGGCGTTTGCATCTCTCAAGCGTTGTAGCCGCCTCGCTGTGTCGAGGCGCTTTAGGCTTGTTGCGTGCGTGAACACGGCGGCACCCGCCGCGGCGGGCAGGCTCTGCCGTGGCTACAACAATGCACATTCATGATATAGGTTTAGGTTCATGAGCATCATTGGAAAGGTTGAGAGCCTTTGGCGTTATCCCGTCAAAAGCATGCGTGGCGAAGAGCTGGACGAAGCTTTTGCAGGTTATTCTGGAATCTATGGCGATCGCCTCTTTGCCTTCAGAAGCTCGGCGAATCACAAGGGATTTCCGTATTTCACAGCTCGCGACCAGCGACGGCTTTTGCAATATCGTCCGCACTTTCGTTATCCTGACAAAGTAGGGCGACCGATTAACTTGACCGAGGCGGAGAGCAGAAATGCGAATCCTCTTTTAGCCACTCTCGCAGAGTTGGTAGTCGATGTTGAGACTCCAGGCGGAAAAACGCTTGCGATTGATGATCCTGTGTTGATCGAGATGCTTCGAGCAGACATCGATCAAAAGCATCAGGTCACACTGATGCAGTCGCAGCGCGCCATGACCGATTGCCGTCCCGTGTCGATCTTTAGTTTGCAATCGGCGCAGCAACTCGCTGAAGAGACAGGCACCCGGGTCGATAAGCGGCGTTTCCGAGCAAACGTCTACGTAGACTTAACGGCCTCCAACGGCTTCGCCGAAAACGACCTTGTCGGTCGATCCGTAAAGATCGGGCCGAAGGTGGTCATCACGATTCTGGAACGGGATCCGCGCTGTATGATAATCACGCTCGATCCGGACACCGGAGAACAAGCACCGGCGATACTGAAGAAAGTAGCGCAAGCTCACGATGGTATGGCCGGCGTCTATGGTGCAGTCTTGATGGAAGGCATGGTGCACAAAGGTGATCCGGTAGAAGTGATGGATTAGCGATTCACAAACGTTGTAGCCACCGGCCTGTGGCCGGTCGATCCCGGTACTGTTTTTCAGATCAAGACGGCCCATAGGGCCGTGGCTACAGCGCCTCGTTAGGCCAAAAGCTCATTTTTGCGCCGCAAGCTTCTTTGCGCGAAAGACTGGAACGATGGCAAACGGCGAAATGATCGAGTCGTATGTGCCCGCGCGGCTGGATGCCTTGCCGTGGAGTTCGTGGCACTGGCTGATCGTGGTCTCGTTGGGAGCCACTTGGATTCTCGATGGACTCGAAGTTACGCTGGCCGGAGCGCTAGGGGGCGTTTTGACGCTTCCCGAAACGCTTGGATTAACGCCCGCCCGGGTCGGGGCAACCGCAACCTGCTACCTGGCGGGCGCCGTGCTCGGCGCACTGCTTTTCGGTTACGGCACCGACCGATTTGGCCGCAAGAAATTGTTCTTCATCACGGTTGCGGTTTATCTCATTGGCACGGCGCTGTCCGCGTTCTCCTGGAATTTTTGGAGCTACGCATTCTTTCGCGCTGTGACTGGCGCAGGAATTGGCGGCGAATACGCAGCGATCAATTCCGCGATTGATGAGCTGATTCCGGCGCGTGTGCGTGGCCGTGTTGATTTGATCATCAATGGCTCATACTGGGTCGGCGCTGCGCTTGGTGCAGCCGCTACGCTTGTGCTGCTCGATCCGCGCCGGATTCCGATCTGGCTGGGATGGCGATTCGCCTTCGGAATCGGAGCGATGCTGGGCCTCATTGTGATTTTCTTTCGACGCTGGATTCCTGAGAGTCCGCGATGGTTGATGATTCATGGGCGCAATCCCGAAGCGGAAGATATCGTTGGCGGCGTCGAACGAAGGATTTTTGGCACACGCGGAGCCGCAGTCAGCGACCGCGGCTACAGCGAGGCGTGGCCCACGCGTATTCGAACGCGCACGCATACACCGTGGCACGAGATTTGGGACGCGATCGTGCACGAGTATCGCCGGCGCTCGGTTCTCAGTTTTGTGCTGATGTTGACCCAGGCTTTTTTCTACAACGCGATCTTTTTCACTTACGCGCTGGTCCTGATGCGGTTTTATTCGGTCCCCGAGCAAGATGTGGGCAGGTATCTCTTGCCATTTGCATTGGGGAACGTGCTCGGTCCGGTGTTGCTCGGGCATCTCTTCGACACAATCGGACGCAAGAAGATGATCACTGTTACGTACGGGCTTGCCGGGATTTTGCTCGCCCTGACCGGCTGGCTTTTTTACGCCGGCGTGCTGACCGCACAAACGCAGACGCTGGCATGGACGATTATTTTCTTCATCGCATCGGCGGCGGCGAGCTCGGCGTACTTGACTGTGAGCGAAATTTTCCCGTTGGAAATCCGG
>Ga0193734_1000091_pt1 | contig 12884 bp, 7 predicted proteins | sample U1m1metaG_FD_145079 | JGI IMG/M metagenome (GOLD analysis project Ga0193734, IMG submission 145079) | Soil microbial communities from a riparian zone of the East river system, Colorado, United States - U1m1 | ecosystem: Environmental > Terrestrial > Soil > Riparian zone | place: USA: East River... | reverse complement strand
CTATGGCGCGTTCCTGGAAAAACACGGACAGCCTGAAGAGGCAATCGCGAAATATCGACAGACTCTGCAGTTGGATCCTGCCCACGTCGACGCCCATATCGATTTGGGTAGTTTGCTTTTGGAAAAAGGCGAGCTGACGGAAGCCCGAGGGCATTTTGAGAAGGCGTCCGAACTCAACCCGAAACTGGCCCAACCGCACAACTATCTTGGAAAGGTCCTCATGCGTGAGGGAAACGTTTCGCAGGCGATAGCACAATTCGAAGAAGCGCTACGCCTCCATCCGGATTTTCCAGAGGCGGAGCAAAACCTGCGCATTGCCAAAGAGACTAGCGCTCAGTCTCCTTGATGCGAATTACACGAATTGCCACCAATTCGGTAACGTTGAAGCTAAGTCTTGGATCAATTCGTGCCACTTCGTGACATTCGTGTCTCACGCTGGAGACGGGACTGGTTTTGGGCTCTGCTCTTAATCGCTTTCGTTTTCGTTGCCTACACCCAAGTTTTTCGGGCGGACTTCATTTGGGATGATGAATCGCATCTGACGCGGAATCCCTGCGTCGTCGGCCCACTGGGCCTGAAGGAAATCTGGACCACAACACAAGCGGTCTACTATCCGCTTGTTCTGACTACTTTTTGGGCGCTCCACAAGTTTGTAGGCCTAAACCCGCTGTCATACCACGCTCTCAATGTTTTGTTGCACGCCGTCTCGGCGATCCTGCTCTGGCGTGTGCTGCGACTACTCGAAGTCCGCGGCGCATGGCTCGGCGCTACGCTCTGGGCTTTGCATCCGGTAATGGTGCAATCCGTGGCGTGGGTTACTGAACTAAAGAACACGCAGTCCTGCGTATTTTATCTACTCTCGATCCTTTTCTTTTTGAAATGGGAGGATCAAGGAGGGGCGGTCTCTAGACCGCCCCAGCGGCGGATTGGAGACCGCCGCTCATTGGTTTTCGCTTTATCTCTGCTTTTCTTCATTCTGGCGACGCTAAGCAAACCTTCCGTGGTGATGCTGCCTTTTGTGCTCGCGCTCTGCATCTGGTGGATGCGAGGAAAAATCCGTTGGCGGGATGCGCTGGCGCTCGCCCCATTTGCTCTGATTTCGGTCGTCGCGAGCGCGTGGACGATTTGGGAACAGAGATTTCATGCGCGCGCGGTTGGTCCGGATTGGACCCAAACCTTTCCGGAACGTCTAATCATCGCTGGTAAAGTCATTTGGTTCTATGTCGGTAAACTGGTGTGGCCGTATCCTCTGATCTTCATCTATCCACGGTGGCACGTTGATTCGTCGGAAGTCGTTGCATATCTGCCTTTGATGGCAGCAATGGCTGCCCTGATTGCCTTATGGTTTGTTCGCGCGCAATGGGGCCGTGCTCTGTTCTTTGCCGCCGCTTACTATGTTGTCTCCCTCTTTCCTGTGCTCAGCTTTTTCAGCGTGTTTTTCTTTCGTTACTCATTTGTAAGCGATCATTTTCAGTATCTTGCCAGCATGGGGCCGCTCGCGTTAGCCGGAGCAGGGATCGCAACTCTACTCGGCTATTTTTGTAACAACGCGGCCGGATTCGTGTCTCACCCGGATGCTGTACCGCGATCGAGCAGCACCATCGCTAGTCCGCGACGGCGATTGGTTTTGAGCGGTGGCCTCTGCGGAATCCTTCTGGTATCGCTCGGCTTTTTCACGTGGCGGCAGACCGCGGAATATCGCAATCTCTTAGCCTTATACACAGCGACGTTACAAAAAAATCCGGGTTGCTGGATGGCGCATTACAATCTCGGCATCGTTCTCAGCGCGCAGGGAGAAGCGGATCAGGCGATCGATCATTACCGGCGAGCCGTTGCCTTGCGGCCTGATTACGCGGAGGCGCATTACAACTTGGGCCGGCTTTTGGTTGAGCAAGGTCAGCTTGACGACGCAATTGCGCATTACGATAGAGCCGCTGCGATTAATCCCGCCGATGCAGAAGCACAAAACAATCTCGGTGTTACACTTTTTGGGATCGGGCGTACTCATGACGCGATTGCGCATTATCAGAAGGCGCTCGAAATCCGGCCCGACTACGCCGAGGCCTCATGCAACCTTGCGAACGCGCTTATAGCCAAAGGTGATTTCGATGGTGCCATCGCCCGTTACACGGCGTGCCTGGCAGCCATACCGGACCAGGAAGAAGCGCAATACAATCTCGCGAGCGCTCTTCTGCGCAAAGGCCGCACGGATGAGGCCATTGTCGAGTACCAAAAGGTCCTCCAGATGCATCCTGAGAGCGCAGACGCTCGTGCCAATCTGGGCAGCGCCTGGCTTACAAAGGGACGCGTTCGAGATGCAATGGCTGAGTACACAAAGGCACTGCAAATTTCCCCCGAAAATTTAGCTGCGCTAAGCAACCTGGCATGGTTGTCGGCGACGTCTGCCGATTCCTCTCTGCGAAACGGATCCGAGGCTGTGCGGTTGGCTGAGCGCGCCGACTCCGCGAGTTCCAGGAGCGACAAGCACCCGACCGTTCTCCGGATTTTGGCCGCAGCCTACGCCGAAGCCGGCCAGTTTGCCGAGGCTAAAGAGACTGCCCAACATGCGTTGGAAGCAGCGAATATCCAAGGCAACACCACTTTGGCCAACGCTCTTCGGGATGAAATCGCCTTGTACGACTTGGGTTTGCCATACCATAAGTAAACGAGATAGATCCCGTTCGAGGGCGGATGCGTTTCCGTCATTCTCTAAGCGCGACACGCGCGCGGTAGAGAGCAATTTCTTCTTCCAGTCTGCTTGCGAGCTCTAGCTTACTCTGCGCGCTGGCCAGTGCCTTTGCTGCCTCTGCTGTCGCGACGGCTTCGGCGAATTGTCCAGCCTCTGCACGCGCAGCTGCAAGCGTACGAACGAAGTTTGGATCTCTGCCTCCCGAGGCCTGCACCGCTTTCACCGCCAACGTGACTGCTCGTGCGCCGTCGCGCATTGAAGCGTCGGAAGAAGTCGCCAGAATCCATGCCAGGTTGTTCAACGCCACACTGTCTTCTGGCACTATATTCAGCGCTTGCTCATACTCCGAGATTGCTTCCTTCACGTTTCCTTGTTTGCGAAGGGCGCTGGCCACATTCCTGTGAGCTTCTGCGTCGCGTGGACGTATCGCGAGCGCCTTTTGCCATTGGGCGATCGCTTGGTCGATTCGGCCCTGTTGAAATAGCACGCTTCCAAGATTGAAGTATGCATCCGCGTAATCAGGACGCAGCCTTACGGCTTCCTGAAGGTGGTCGATTGCTTCATCCCAAAGTTGCTTCCTGGCAAGAGCGTTACCAAGGTTGCTTTGGATGAGTGCCGCACCAAGGCTGTAATGGGTCTCAGTGTTCCTGGATCGTATATTTAGCGCTGCCTGAAACTGTGAAATAGCTTTGTCTAATTCTCCGCTGCGCAGAAAGAGAAAGCCCAGGTTATTGTGCGCAACATCATTTTCGCCCGTAACGGCGAGCGTGTGGTTCCACAACGCCTCACTGTTTTTCCAGTATGAGGCCTGGCCAAAAGCGCGCACGCCCAAGCTCACGATTGCTATCGCGGCGGCAACGCCGACTAGCGCGCGACGGGCACGCGGCGTTGGCTCCGAGAGCAGATCGCCAACCGTCCACGCTATCATGATGTAAAGGCCGATGTGTGGCAGGTACGTATAACGGTCCGCATGTGCTTGCTCGCCGACCTGAACGAGACCAATCACTGGAATGAGCATTCCCAGATACCAAAACCAGCCGGTAACAAGGTAAGGTTTTGTCCGTCGCAGACAAATTGCTACCAGGCTGATACCAATAAGGAGCGCGATCGCCGCTGTAATTTTTATAAGTGGAAGACGATCGTTCGGATGCGGATAGAATACCGCAAGCCGCGCGGGCCATAACATCTGCCAAATGTAGGTAAAATAACTCACAAAGGTATTCTCCAGCCTCCATAGAAACGGCAGTTGATCGATCGCGCTCGGACCTTGCCTTTGCGCAAACAAAGTCGCGATGCACGAAAGCACGGACAGCGCGAACAACGGAACTTTTTCCGTGATCAATCTTCGCAACCGACCTCTCACTTCTGATTTCTGACCTCCAAGTCTACCGAGAGGCCAATAATCCAACAGCAACAGCACGAACGGCAGCGTTACGAGCATGGGTTTCGACATCAGCCCAAAAGCGAAAAGCAACGCTACGAGCAGATATCGAGCTGGGGAGGGCGCCCGCCCATAGCGAGCATACGCGGCCAGCGTCAGCATAAAAAACACCGCGCTCAGGACATCTTTTCGCTCAGCTATCCACGCGACCGATTCAACGTGCAACGGGTGAATGGCAAAGAGCGCCGCCACAAAGGCGCTTTGCCAGAGCGCACCGGTCATTTGCTTAAGCACCAGAAAGAGCAACAGCACCGAGATTGTATGAAGAATGACGTTGGTGAAGTGATGGCCGCCGGCGTTTAGTCCATACAGCTGGCAATCGAGCATGTGGGAAACCGTGGTCAGCGGATGCCAGTTCCGCGCATGAGTATGCGTGAATGCGTCGATTGTCCCTTCAGTGGAAAGCCCTCTTACGACGAGCGGATTTTCATAGACGTAAACGTGATCATCAAAATTGACGAAATCGTGAGCCAACGTTTGGCCGAATACAGCCCAGGTGATTGCCACCAGAACAAGGCAGACGAGGAGGCCGGTGACCCGTGATTTCGCACCCCGGCGCCGGACAGACGAACCCGAGCCAGAGGCACCGGACGAATGCTTTCGCCGGTCCGAAACCTGCCGCTCCTTCATGGCGCGCGCGCTAAGGCGACGAGCTGCCATTTGTTATGCTTGGGTCACGCAGCGGTCTGCCGGATTGGTAAAGAGCAATATTGCTTTCCAGTTCGGCGGCCAACGCAGGATTGCCCTGGCTAGTTGCCAATTCAGCGCCGCGCTGCGCGGTCTCAACGGCGTCAGCAAAGCGTCCACTCTCTGCGTACGCTGCGGCAAGCACTTTATAAATCATTGGAATCTTGCCGCCTGAGATACGAAGCGCTTTCTCGCCCAGTTGGGCCGAGTGCGCTCCATCGCGGATTGAGTCGTCGGTGCATGTTGCGAACACCCATGCAAGATTGCTCGCGGCGTTTCCGTTCTCCGGTTGGATTGCCAGCACCTGCTGCCACTGGTCAATAGCTTCTCTTACGTGACCTTGTTGAATCAAGGCTGTTCCCAGAGTGTTACGTGCCTCCACGTTCGCAGGTTCTAACTCCAAGAATTTGCGATAATGAACCATCGCTTCGGCGACTTGTCCTTTTTTCAGCAGAGCCTTCGCGAGATTGTCATGAGCCGGTGCGTTTTCAGGACGCAGATCTATGGCTGCTTGTAACTTGGAAATGGCGTCGTCCAGTTGTCCTTTGTCCAGGAAAATGATGCCAAGGTTATTCAAGGCAACATCGTTATTGCGGGTAACAGCGAGGGCATGGGTAAACAGCGTTTCGCTATCGCGCCAGTAAGATGTTTGCAGCCAGCCGCGCCAACTTAAAGCACCAACTACAATTAGGGCAGCAACCCCCAGAGCCATCCGTTGAAAGCGCCATGAGCGAGTCAAATCTGTTACCGCCCAGGTAACCGCAATGTAAAGGCCGATCTGCGGCAAATACGTGTAGCGATCTGCATGTCCCTGCCATCCTACTTGCACCAATCCAATCACTGGCACAAGCATGCCGAGATACCACAACCAACCAGTCACGAAATAAGGCGCTTTTTTTCTAAAGACAAATGCTGCCGCCGTGATTCCAACAAGAACGATTAACGCCAGACTGATTTCCCATATCGGCAGCCTGCTTTCCGGGTGCGGGTAGAAGACAGCGAGACCTGCCGGCCAGAACATTTGCCGGATGTAAACAACATAGGCGACCAAGGCGTTACTTATTCGTGCCGACACTGGCAACTGCTCAGTCCAACCGATTGCTCCTCGTTGAGCCAGAAACGTGACGATGCTTGAAACGGCAGAAAGCGCGATCAGCGGAATCTTTTCCAGAACGAGTTGTAACAGCCGACGTCCGGTCTTTGATCTGCGAGCTTCAAATCTTCCGAGCGGCCAATAATCGAGGAGTAAAAGAACGAACGGCAGTGTAACCAGCATCGGCTTGGACATCAGCCCCAGGGCGATGACAAGTGCCACTGTTAAATACCGGCCAATCGATGGCGCGCGCGTGTAACGTAAGTACGCGAGCAGGGTGATCATGAAGAAAACCGCGCTCAGCACGTCTTTGCGTTCCGCGATCCAAGCGACCGACTCCACATGCAATGGATGCACGGCGAAAACGGCGGACACAAACGCGCTGCGCCACAACGCACCTGTCATTTGATGCAGCGCAACAAAGAGAAAGACGACGGCGAGACAGTGCAGGAGGACGTTGGTAAAGTGGTGCCACCCTGCGTTTAATCCGTGCAGCTGGCAGTCGAGCATGTGTGTGATTGTCGTCAGCGGATGCCAGTTTTCGGAGTGAACATGAGTGAATGCCCAGGCGACGTTCGCGAGGTTAATGCCGCTGGTGATCCTGGTGTTCTGATAGACATAGGTCGGATCGTCGTAGTTAACGAAATCGTACCGGACTGTTTGAATAAAGACGGCCCACGTAAGGACTGCCAGACCAATGCAGATGCAGATGGTCTTCCAACGTAGGCTTCGCTTTTGGAGAGCGGTTGATTGACGGCTACTGTGCACCTGCGACGTAAAGCTTGGGACGAGACGGCTTAAAGTTTTCGTCTGTAAATCAGGATGTAGTCTTTTAAAGTCGCCACAGTCGTCGGGACGTCGCCGAAGTAATATTCGGTTTCTGCCGAGGTAATATTTACGAATCCTGCCGGAACATAATTTTTCGCGATATATTCATTTGCCCAACTGAAGATTAGCGGATCCGATCCTGGCCGTTGCAACCAGGAATCGTTTATTGCAACGGACACCAGAAACTTCGGATTCGCGCGTTCGATCTCACTGATCATCTCCTCTTGCATTTGTCGCGCATATTTTTGCGGTTCCATCAGAGGGTAAGTATAGATGTAGCCGGTTGCAGAATGTCGGTGTGAATAGAAATAAATCTCCGGTTCTGATCCCAATACCGCAATTGTATCATCTACAGTTGTGTGTTCGCGCAGATAATCCGCAATCCTAACAGCCTCAGGAAAGGCACTCTCCGCGTAAACCATTCGACTGACTTGAGCTGGAGAGAACTCAAAGAACAGTTTTTTGTATCGCACGAGTGGTAATGCCAGTGCTGCTGCAGTCACAATGAGCGGTACCACTTTAGACGCTGTTACGCGGCCGGGCGCAGCGCCGGCGAGCGCACTTATCCCAGTCCCTGCAAGCAGCGCGACTGCTGGAAGAACGAGGACGAAATAATGGTGTCGGAAATAAAGCCCCGGGCAAACAGCCAATACGGAGAAGAAGAGGAACCCGAGGAAAAACAACGTGCCGGCACGCAGCCGCTCATTCCAGATCCCCGCAACTGCGCCGACTCCCGCGAGCGCCCATACCGGCCAGTTCGCTCCTATCACTTCACTCGCGCGGCGCAACAAAAACGGGGGAACGTCGCCGAGGCGAACTAGAGCGCCATACTGTTGCGCGTAATCGACCGTCCAGAACCAGAACTCTCTGAACACACCGACGCAGAGCAAGAACAGACACGTCATCGCCAACGGCAGAATCACGCCACCGCTAAAGACCAGCGCTCGCACGAACCATTCCTTTGGGCGAAGCCCGCTGCGAATTTCTTTCGTCATGAGGTAAATCACGGCGAAGAGGGGGAAAAATATCCCAGGTTGCTTCATGACCACCGCAAAGCCAAAAAGCACGCCACTCACGAACAATCGGCCGAACCGCGCGCGGGCATGTTGATCCAGCAGAAGGAGCATTCCACCCAGCACAGGCAACATTACGAAATGTGTCGCGTGTGCAGCGAATCCGAGGACTGTCGGGCTGACGGAGAGAACCGCGTAACTTGCAGCCGCTACCAAACCCGCCATTTCGTTTATGAGTCGACGACCGAGCAAGAAAACGAGCGCTATGGTCGCAGCATTGACGAGGAGGAAACCAACGTGAATCCCGGAAATTGTTTGTCCAAACATCGACATGATGAGTGCGTACGCTGCATACGTTCCAGGAAATTTCATATTGTAAGCGAGTTTGTATGGAGGGATGCCTTGCAACATGAGCTGTCCAGCATAAGCGTACTCGCCCTCATCACGTTCGAGCGGAATTCCCAAGAGACGAATCCTGATTGCAACGACGAGAGTAAAAACGATTGTCGCCAAAGCCCACCATGCAAACTGCACGAGTTTTCCGCTGATGTCGGTCTTACGCACCACGAAAGCTCCTATTTCGATGAGAAACGTAAGGTTGCAACTGAAGGTGGCGCTCGAAATTTCGGGTGAACCGCTTTGGAGTGCAGCGACTCAGCGGCGTTTTGTCTGCTCGATTTCGATCGGCTGCGGCTAGCGTATGCACGACATCGCAAGGCGCATTTTTTCTTCGCGCGGCCGTGCGTCGATTTTCGCTGTCGTCCTGGCGGCTGTGACGATCCTTGCCTACCGGCCTGTTTGGCACGGAGGATTCCTGTGGGACGACGACGACTATATCATCAACAATGAATTGTTAACTGCCCCGGACGGTTGGCAGCGGATTTGGTTTTCCCTCGATTCCCCGTCGCAGTATTTCCCGTTCACTTACAGCACATTTCGCATCGAGCACGCGTTGTGGGGCCTAAACACGACTGGTTATCACTGGGTGAATCTTCTGCTTCATGTTGGCAATGCTCTTCTGGTATGGGCAGTGCTGGCGCGGTTAGGAGTACCCGGCTCGTGGTTAGCTACGGCAATTTTTGCGCTACATCCGGTACAGGTCGAGTCAGTGGCATGGATCACCGAACGCAAGAACGTGCTGATGGGCTTTTTCTTTTTGCTGACGCTGCTTGCTTGGGTTGCGTTTGTTAACGAACGAACTCGGCGCCAGTGGATCTTCTATTTCCTGGCGCTGATTTTTTATGTGCTGGCGCTCTCGGCGAAAGCAACCGCCTGCACGCTCCCGGCTGCATTGTTCTTGATTCTTTGGTTGCAGAAAAAGCCGATCACGATGCGCCGTGTGATCCAAGTCATTCCTTTTGTCATCCTCGGCATTGGGATGGGGTTACTCGCGGTTTGGTGGGAACGCTACCATCAGGGAACGAACCGTGGCGTGTTTCCGTTCCTCAGCCCGATTGAGCGAATCCTCGTCGCGAGCCGGGCTGTTTGGTTCTACCTGAGCAAAATCTGACCTTCATTTATCCGAGGTGGAATATTTCACCGCTGGATTTGCTCGACTATATCCCGTTGCTCGCGGGAATCGCGGCGTGCGTGGCCATCTATTTCCTCAGGCGATACGTCGGGCGCAGTGTCGAAGTCGCGGCCGCGTTTTTCGTTGCCACGCTTAGCCCGGTGCTGGGATTCATCATGCTGTTCACGTTTCGTTACACGTTCGTCGCAGACCATTACCAATATCTGGCCTGCATCGGACCAATCGCCCTTGCGAGCGCGGGCATAGTCACTTTGTCGGACAGATTTACGCACTACCGTGCCGTAATTGTGAGCGCTGCGTTGTTAGTCGTTGCAAGCTTCGGAACATTAACGTGGCGACAAGCTGCAACGTACAGCGACATTGAAACGCTTTGGCGCACCACCCTCGCAAGAAACCCCGAATGCTGGATGGCGCACACTAATATCGGTATTGTCTTTCTCCAACAAGGCAAGATCGACGACGCCATCGCTCATTATCGATTAGCCTTGCAAATGCAGGCAGACTCGTGGGATGCCGAGTACAATCTAGGTACCGCGCTTGTGGCAAAAGGTCAGGTGGATGAGGCGATCCTCCACTGTGAAAGGGCGGTCGGCATGCGGCCAACGGATCCGGATGCTCAGGTTTCTTTGGGCAATGCTCTCTTTGCAAAGGGCCGGATTGACGAGGCAATCGCTCATTACCAAAAGGCAATAACGGCACAGCCCGATCACTTTCTCGCTCGTTACAGTCTCGGTCATGCGTTGCTGGAGAAAGGCGAACTCGAGGGTGCCATCCAAGTTTGCCGGAGTGCACTCTTGCTCCGTCCTTCGGACGCGGATTGTCAGACGACGCTTGCTATCGCTCTGGAAGAAAAAGGCAACCCCACGGAAGCCATCCAGCATTACCAGAAAGCGCTAGAGCTTGCACCGAAATCCATTCCCACGCTGACCAATCTAGCTTGGCTGCTGGCGACATCCCAGGACGCGTCACTGCGAAATGGTGCGAAAGCGATTGAGCTTGCGACACAAGCCGATCGACTGGTTGGAGGCACGAACACTCTTGTGTTGCGCACCCTGGCAGCCGCGTATGCAGAGAACGGCGAATTCACGAACGCGATTAGAACTGCCCAGTCTGCGATGCAACTCGCGCGGATGCACGGCGAGGACTCTCTCACGGCCGATCTCGTTCAACAGATCGCGTTGTACCGACTCGGGATGCCGTACCGGGACACGGCGAAATAGCGAGGGAGGCGCGGTGATTGAAGGCGTTAATTCGGCTTTACGATTCAACTGAGCGACAATTTACGACGTAACGTGGCGGAAGCCGCAGCTATCACAACTCGTCACGCAGGATTTTGAAAACGTCTGTGCTCTCGACAACACCTTGCAGCGCATCGGTTCCGGGGCCGCTGCCGAATGCAACGACATCTTCAACGGTGACCAGCGCCGATTTTGTGTAAATCGCCGCCGGCTCGGGCTGTTCCTGTGTAGGTTCTTTGGTTTCGACCGGGTCCTGGTTCGCCGGTAGTTTCGCCGCCCCGTATGACTTCATTCCGTGCGGCCCCGTTGCCCAGGTAATCCATGGTTGCCCAGCTGAGTTGAAGCCCAGAAGCGCGATCCCACTGTCTTTCCTGAAAGGAAACCCATTCAAGCTCATCCCGCCAATGGCCGCATCACCGCACACAATGATTGTAGATTTTGGCCCGCCGTAACTTCGCGCGACGCCGACCGCGCGGTCTAGTTCGAGCGTTTGCGACAGAGTTCGCTCCCCGTTGTTTTCCTCAGCCGCTTTCCGCATCAAGCCTGCGTCTACCACCAGCAAATAGCCTCCGGCGTTGTACTGCAGCAACTGGATGGCTCGCCTCACCATATCCGAAAGGCTGGGCTGCTGACCTCGTTCTTCCACCTGATTTGCGAACGCGAGATCGTTGTTACTAAAGATGCCGAAAAGTTTCGGCCTGCGCCACGCTGGAACCGCATCCAAATCCGTGCGTGTGCGGACGATGTCGAAGCCGTTGCCACGAAGCTCGAGCAACAGATCGCGCGTGTCTTGTCTCTCGCCGCCTTTTGTGGTGGGAATAAACTGCGCCGCGCCGCCGCCCATGGCGATGTCAATGTTTCCGCGATCCACAAACTCGGCTGCGATCTTCTCCGGGTCGTTCGGGTCTCCTGTGTGCGCGTAGAACGCTGCGCTTGTGGGGTCGGTGAGCTTTGCGTCCGTGACTAAGCCTGTGGCTCGTCCGTATTCGCGCGCCAGCTCAATGATGCTCTTGATCGCTTTGCCCTCGCCGTTGATCGCGATCGCACGATTGATTACACGCTCACCCGTGGCGATCGCGGTCGCGGCAGACGCTTGATCGGGTGCAGCGAAATCCTTCGAGTAATTCATTACCAGCGCGGCGTACGGCATAGAGTCCATATTTAAACGCGTGCCCGCTCCGGCGGCATAGGTGCGAGTAGGCGCCAGCCTTGCAGGCGCCAGCCCCTCTCCGACAAATAAGATAATGCCGAAGGGCTTTCGGATGACCCAGTGTTGAAAATAAATGACGCCCACTCCCCCGAAGGCGAGAAGACACACGAACGCTAGCAACTGATTGCGCCACTTCATTTTCCCCTTTGTAACGGCGGTCTTTGACGGCTGCAAATGTTCTGAAATTCGACAGAAACAAAGAACTGCTTGTCCACGTTCTCGTTCATCGGCAAAGTGCGGGATACATGGCTGGCCCGGTGATGCTCATCATTCGCGACGGGTGGGGCATCAATCCTGGCGGCCCCGAGAAGCGCAAAGAGAACGGCAACGCAACCCTGCTCGCATCCACGCCGTTTCACGATCATCTGTATCGCGATTATCCCTGGTCGCGATTGAGCGCCAGCGCCGTGGACGTTGGGTTACCAGAGGGACAGATGGGGAACTCCGAGGTCGGCCATCTTAATCTCGGAGCTGGCAGGATCGTTTATCAAGACCTCACCCGGATTAATAAGGCGATCGCCGATCGTGAACTGGAACGCAGTCGTGTCTTGCAGGACGCCCTTGCCGGTGCGCGCGGACATCGATTGCATCTCCTCGGGTTGGTGTCCGACGGCGGCGTGCACAGCCATTACTCGCACATGATCGCGCTGGCGAACGCCGCACATACAGCAGGAGTTACAGAAATTTTCGTGCACGCGTTCACTGATGGACGAGACACGTCGCCCACTGGGGGCGCGGGTTTTTTAAGAACGTGCGAAAACGAACTCAAGAACAGCGGCGCCAGGATCATCACCGTGGTCGGCCGCTATTACGCTATGGATCGGGACCGCCGCTGGGACCGCACAAAAAAAGCATGGGACGCAATCGTTCTTGGTCGCGGTGAATTCTGCAAATCATCACCGGCTGCCGCTGTGGAGCAACAATACTCGCTTGGCAAGACCGACGAATTCATGCCTCCGCTCGTTTTCGATTTCCCGAACGAACAGCGTATCCGCGACGGCGACACGGTTTTGTTTTTTAACTTTCGCGCCGACCGTGCGCGCCAGCTCTCACAAGCGTTTTTGCTAAAAGACTTCGACGGGTTCGATCGCGAAGTGTGGCCGCAAGTTCATTTCGTCTCGCTCACTCAGTATGATGTTCGGTATTCTTCGCCG
>Ga0193734_1000090_pt1 | contig 12906 bp, 10 predicted proteins | sample U1m1metaG_FD_145079 | JGI IMG/M metagenome (GOLD analysis project Ga0193734, IMG submission 145079) | Soil microbial communities from a riparian zone of the East river system, Colorado, United States - U1m1 | ecosystem: Environmental > Terrestrial > Soil > Riparian zone | place: USA: East River... | reverse complement strand
TTAAACCAATATGGTAAATCACTCAATTATGATGCATAAAAAAGTAAAGGTTGCAATAGCAGGCGTCGGAAACTGTGCTTCTGCACTATTGCAAGGTATCTCATTTTATGGTAATAGTTACAGCAATAATAACGAGAAGAAAGGTAACAATCAGGACATACCTGAAGGTCTAATTGCATATACCCTTGGCAACATAAGACCAAGTGATATTGAATTTGTCGCAGCGTTTGATGTTGTAGAATCGAAGGTGGGGCATGACCTCGCAGATGCTATATTTGCCAGCCCAAATAACACAATAAAGATCTCAAATGTACCTGTAACAGGTATTAAAGTTCAGAAAGGAAAAGTACTTGATGGAATAGGTAAACGCCTTAATGAAAGAGTAAAGATATCTGATAGTCCTGCAGCAGATGTATCAAAAGAACTAAAAGACAGTGGCGCTGAAATTCTTATAAACTATCTTCCTGTTGGAAGCAGAGAAGCAACTCAATATTACGTAGAACAATGCCTTGATTCAGGTGTATCCTTTATCAATGCAATACCAGTCTTTATTGCATCTACCCCAAAATGGCAACAAGCATTCGCAGATAAAAATCTCCTTTGTGCTGGCGACGATGTAATGAGTCAATTAGGAGCTACTGTACTGCACAAGACTCTTGTTAAACTGTTTGTGGATAGAGGAGTCAAGGTGGATGAAACATATCAGCTCAATGTTGGAGGAGATATGGATTTCTACAACATGCTTGATGAAGAACGCCTTGAAGATAAGAGAATTAGTAAAACAAGCGCGGTAGCCGCCATGGCTCCCTATGAAGTGCCAATGCGAATTGGACCATCTGATTTTGTTGGATTCCTTGCCAATGATAAGGTGTGCTATATCTCCTTGCGTGGTAGATACTTTGGCAGAGTTCCAGTAGAAGTGGATGTTAAATTGAAGGTGGTTGATGCATATAATAGTGCCGGCGTCATGATTGACGCAGTAAGAGGGACTAAAGTAGCATTAGACAGGGGAATCACAGGCCAGCTTGATAGTGTGTCGGCATACTGTTTTAAACACCCACCGGTTCAGATGCCTTATTTAGAAGCAAAGAACTCCTTCATGGAATTTATTGAAGGGAAAAGAGAGCGTTAGGAGCCCACAAAAAGTATTGAATCTCAATTTTCTCTTGTATTGTCTATAAAAATATCAATTTAGATTTAATTATTTTGTCATATAGAATATATTTACAACCATGAGAATCTAATATTAAGATATTTGGTATATATAAAGAAACTTGAAATCTACGGATTCAAGTCATTTGGTTTTAAGAATACTGTATTACATTTAAACAATGGTCTTGTTGCTGTAACTGGACCTAATGGCTCGGGCAAAAGCAACATACTGGATGCAATTATGTTTGCATTAGGAGAGAATAGTCCAAAATTATTACGTGTTGACAAATTTCAATCACTATTCCATGACAGTGAAAATTCTTCGCACAGGCTAGTGCGAGTGAATCTTTCTTTTGATAATTCCGATAGGGGAATTCCAATCGACATCGATACTGTTTCGATGAGCAGAGAAATGGAAGGTCAAACTGGAGAGAGTCAATACTATCTCAACGGTAAAAAGGTATCAAAGAACACCATGCTAGAGTTATTAGAAATCATAGTCGCAGTTCCAAGCAAACTCAACATTGTACAACAAGGCATGATAACAAGAATTTCTGAATTAAATTCTGAAGAGAGAAGGAAGATTATCGAGGACATTGTCGGACTATCATACTTTGATGATAAGAAGAGCGAATCAATAAAGCAACTTGACGAATCTGACAGGCGACTAGAAGTAGCACTAGCCAGAATGGATGAAATTAAGAAACGAATAAACGAACTTGAAGCCGAAAGTAATGACCAATTAAGATATACATTCATTGAATCTCAATTAAAGAAATTTAAGGCAATTAAATACTCAAATAAAATTAGATATCTAAAGGGCGAAATAGATAACCGCGGAAAACTGTTGGGTACAAATGAGAGTAACCTTAATACCCTTTCTAAAACTCGTGACGAGTTAAGAAAGGAAATTGAAGAAATTGAGCAAGAAAAATCAAGTTTCATGAGTCAAGTGGATGCATCAAACAAGTCGAAAGCACAAATAGATACAAAATTGACCAACATCATTTACCAAATTGAGAGGGAAAAGGCAGTAACTAAGGAGGCACAATTACGAATGACATCTCTTGAAGAACGACTTACATTCATCGAATCCGAAGGGAAAAAAATTGAAATAGAACTTGAAAATTCTTCAAAAGTGCTAATCGACAAAAAATCTATCACCGAGACAAAACTTTTCCAAAAGAAATCAAGGCTAGTGGAAATTAGTAGTCGTCTTAATATTCTTATTGCAAGACTTGAGGAACAGAAAAAATTTTACATCAATAAGATAAACGAAAATAATCCAGCAATTGAAATTATGAAGAGATCTCTGAATGACAAAGAAGCAAATCTAAAGGATTCAGCTATGCACACGTGTTACTCCGAATTAGATACAGAAAAAAAACTTGTCAATGATCTAAGAAATAAGAGTGAAATATATAGTAATGAAATTGATCTGTATAAAAATACAGTTAACAAGGTGCAAAAATTTGCAATGCCATATGAAGAAAAATATTCTGTTGCAGTTCAGTTATCAAATGAGGATTTTGCAATTGCTGATCTAATAAAGGATTCACAAGATTTCAAGATTCTGGGGATGGTAAGGGATCTAATAAAATATGATGACGTGTACAAAAAAGCAGTTTTTGCAGCTGCAAAGGATTGGATGAAATGTTGTATTGTTCCAACTGTTAAGGAAATGATACGTCTCGGGTCATATGTCAAGGAAAAGAATCTCCCCTGCTTCAAAATAATTTCATCGGAACTGTTGAGTTCTCTGAATAAAGAACACGTTGTATTAAAAAATTATGATTTTATAGGAAAGCTTGCAGATTTGGTACAATCAAGTGTTCCAAACCTGGTTGATTTTATTTTTGGAAACGTATTAGTTGTAAGAAATTCTAAGACAGCTTATGATTTATCTAAACAAGGGTATAAATGCGTTACTATTGCAGGTGAGCTATTTGAGCCATATGCAAGCTCTCTCTCATTGGAGTTTGGTTCTAAAATATCTGATCTTACCCATGAAATAATATTAAATGAGTCAATTGGTTCGTTGCTAAAAAACTCTGACATTTTGTCAACCTATTTGGCGAGCAAGAAGGCGGAATTAGAAAAGATTAACCAGGATATTTCTAACAAAGAATTACGTATCAGAAGATTAGAAACTCTTGTCACTGAAAACAGGATAAGTGTTAATCATTTGAACGAAGCAACTGCAAGTTTAAAAAACGAAATTGATAAACTTGAAGCTATGAACAGAACCCTATCTGGAGAAATTACCGACATTGATACGGAATTAACCAAAAATAAGAAAAGAGATAACATCGTTTCCTCCTCTTTAGTAAATAATTCAAAAAATATTCAATATATAGTCGATGACAAAGTTGATAAGGATCTGTCAGAATTAACGTACAAGAAAAACGAAATTCTAAGAAAAATTGAAAACTGCGAGATTGAACTTAGAGAAATTATTACATCTACTACGTCGCTTGAAAATGGAATAAATGCTGCGGGCGAAAGGAAGAATGAAATACTCTCTGAAAAAGAAAGCCTTGAAGCAGAACAGATAGAAAGAAGGGGCCAAAAACAAATTGCTGGCCAGAAACTAGAACAGCTTGAAAAGGAATTGATTTGTCTGCGTGAAGAAGAACAAAAAATAATTGATGTATCTGGTGATTCTTATTCAATATTACAGACTTACGAAAAACAAATCAAGACACTAGATGAGAAGGAAAGACAGAAGTATAGAGAAATAAATGGAATAGAAAAAGAATCAATTGCAATCAAGAAGGACATTTCTAATTTTACAGCACAAGAATCTCAAGCAACGAATGATTTGATGTGGTTAGGATTCAAGGAACTTTTTGAAGGTGAAATTTCCAATGTGGATATGCTGATATCAGAATTAACTAAAGAGAATGATGAACTAAAGACAAGATTAAACCTACGCGCTCATGAAACATATGTCCAAGTAACAGACGGTTACAGAGACATGTCTACCAGAAAGAATTATCTGGAAAATGAGAGGAATTCCATCGTTTTGTTTATCAATGAAATTGATATAGAAAAAAGAGACGTGTTTATGGATGCCTTTAAAAAAGTAGACGATGATATTAGAAAAACTTTTTCCGAAATAGCAGGAGATTCTGCATATCTTCAAATTGAAAATGAAGATATTTTTTCAGGCGGACTATCATACCTTGTCCAATTTCAAGGAAAACCACCAAGAGAATCAACTGCATTATCGGGTGGAGAAAAGACAATGGCTGCAACTGTATTTTTGTTAGCACTTCAGTCTCTGAAACCCTCACCGTTTTACCTTATGGATGAGGTCGATGCGCACCTTGATGCTCAAAACACCGAAAGACTATCAAAAATCATGGTTGAAAGATCAAGTGGAAGTCAAATATTAATGGTAACACTAAAGGAGTCTACAGTAGCAAAAGCCAGTCAGATTTTTGGAATATATTCAAAGTCCGGCCAATCGCAAATGGTTCATTATAAGAACCCGGATAATGTTCCTCTAGCGCAGATCAAAACAACAGAATAAGACAAGTGACCTTGACCGAGTCATTAGTTGAAATGACTTATAGAGATCCATCGGTGGGAGGTAGTTTGGATAATCATTTGCCGCAATTAAGTTTCAAAAATATTCACTCAATTGAGATCTTATTTTTCAAATTTGTACCTTTACCATATCCACGAACATAGTTATATCCATCTGGCCGAACTTTTGGGTCGGCGTACTTTTAGAATATCCTTCTGCAATTGTATTTTTGTCTAGTTCGTCAGGAGAATTGGCTTGTCGTGTCACTGAGTTGGCGATCAAATACTAGATTTGTTATGACATATTTCAAATCAAAATGACATATCTTTCCATTATAGAATATCGCCAATGAAGATATCTTTATACTAATTGCTATTTTACTCAATTATCACGCGCAAATTAGATTGTTCTACTTCAAGCTACTTTTCGCATGGTATTACTTCGTTGGCATTTACTGTTTCGTTGGCATTTACTGTTTCGTTGGCATTTACTGTTTCGTTGGCATTTACTGTTTCGTTGGCATTTACTGTTTCGTTCGCATTTACTGTTTCGTTGGCATTTACTGCTTCGTTCGCATTTACCGTTACGTTCGCATATACTTTCTTAGCACCAATATCGAATGTTCCGTCACCATCGGAATCGTCAGCAAAATACATTTTATAATGATCTGGTTTAAGATCATCTGCATAAGTGACATCATTAAATCCCCCTGTACTGTTTGTATCAAAATAACCGTATAATGGGATCTTGCTATCAGATCCCACAAACTTCCAGCCAACAGTACTGTTTGCCTTAAATCCATTTGCATTTATAACAATGTTAAATCCTGGATCAGCAGGACCGCAGGTTGGAGACAGATCAACTTTGGGTTCTGCAAAAGCTGTTAAAAACATTATGCTGGTAAGACTAAAAATGCCTATTGCAACTGCTGCAGGAATAAATGATAACTTTTCAATATTATACATATTTCAAGGTATTATTATACTGCTTGCTAATAAAAACTTTGGAATCCAACTTTAGAAGGGATGTTGATATTCAAGTACTCACGTTCGATAGTTAACATGAATTAATAATAAAAGGTAAAGTAAAAAATTTAGATCTAGTTCAAAAGCTTTTGTTACATTTTTTATGAATTAATGTTATTTGTACATAATTTCTAAATTTAGTTTTATAATTGGCATAATTTGATGAACAAAAGTACCTTGGAAACCTAGAAGATAATTTTTGATTAGGTTTTTTAGTAATATCATGATAAAGTAGTCTATTGTCTCCCAGCTTTGGCTTTATTAAAAGAAAGACGTCTGACTTTTTTCAAGATAGAAAGAGTAATGCCAATTCTGTTCAATCTGTCACTGATAAAGAATTGTTAGAAATAATAGAAAACGAAAAAAAAATTCTTGAAAAGGATTTATCAACTGATCTTGAACCCATAAGAAATTCTGTATTACATTGTCTAGATAATCTTAGAGAGAGTGCAGAAGAACTTGAAGAACAAGAAATTAAGGTAGAAAATCTTCAATTTGAGTCATTAATTAATACTTCAAAAAAGATTTTGATAGCAAGCATAAAAAAGGAATCCTTTATAGGATCTTCTGAAATCAAAAACTACGAAGATGCAGTTAAATTCAAAAATAATTTAGAATTACTAGTAAATAGATTCGGGCAGGTTGGAGATTCCCACAACAAAATTCTTAATGAGTTCATGCGGAGACAAGTTAATAAATTGAAAAATGAATTTGATAATTTATCATCCTTACTAAAAGAGGTAACTAAAGTATTATCTGTCAAAGAAAGTCAAATTAACAATTGCGTCGCATGCAGGGACGACTTGATTTTGTTGAAGGAAAATAAAGACAAAGAAGATAGACTTTTAGAATTAATGGAAGAAAGACAAACTATTGACAAAAATATTGAAGAATGTAATAGAGAGTATGAAGACTTTAAAAAATCAGAGGAATTTCTAAGTGGATTAAGCGTTTTGGAGAAAATTAATGACAAGAAAAATGAAATTGATATATTTGAAAAGAATATCATAAACAGGGTTTCTAATCTATCTCGGCCAATAACCAAATTTTCATATCAAGCCTCTAAGGAAACTCAGGGTAGACTTGCTACTGTACAAAATGAACCTCTAGAAATTTTCAATGACAGTTCTCAATACCTGCAGCTATTCAATGAACTTAAAAAACAGGTACTTGAAAGAAGTATCCAAATCAAAGATCCTGATAAAACAATTCATCAAATCGATGAAATAGTTAATTCTCTACCTTCATTATCTTTAAACCTGAAAAATCTAAACAAAGAATTGAATCGATTAGAATCGTCAGTTAACTTCAAAAATATGAAGCATCTTGAGGATATAAAAATGAAGACAGAGATGTATGAAAAATACCGTTTAGAAAATAATTCAAAGACACAAGAAACAAGGAAAAGTGTCGACGAGCTTAGTTCAGCATCTGAGTTACTGAAAAAGAAGATCGAAGACAAAGTTTCGGAAATAACAAATACAAAGTATTCTATTCTGCAATAACAAAACTAGCTCAGAGACAAACTTTATCTCCAGAATACAGATATTACACCAAGACCCATGATACAAAGGCCCCCATAAGCAACTGGTGGTACATTCACAAATAATCCTCCAACTGCCAAGGCTATTCCACAACAGATTGTAATTAACTCACCCACTCTTCGTTGATGCTTCATAATCCAAAAAAGTTGTAAATAGGTATTATAAAAGCCTATGTAAATAAGTGATTAAAGCTTAGTTCTCAATTGCCTTGAATTGTAATAAAATACAGGAGGTAAACTAAGCTCAATCAGTACTGATTTTTCTTACTAATGTTGGTCTTATTTTGGTATTGTTGTACTTTTAAAGCATCGTAAATTCTAAAGAATAAAACTCCTACATTCAACGGGTAAGCATTTAAGGTACCGAAGCAAAATCTTTGTGTTGGTTAGAATCTTATACCAAAATCCTCATAGTAACGCCGACGGTGACAATTTTTACATAAGTATTCCGAAGGATTGGAGTGGAGGAGCTGATGATGAAGTTACTGTAATTGTAGATGATGTTTGTGTTGTTATTCCACAAACAATTGCTGGTGCAACAGGTGAATTGATAGTGTTAAGGTTGCTGGAAGCAATGATAGAAGGAGATGTGATAGATGCCGGAGACGTTCAGAAGGCCGTAGAGCATATATTATAGAAAGAAAGTAAATTTCATTATTCGTAATAGTGTAAAATACCGAAAACATCTTTTTTTGCGGTGACTCAAGATGCAAAACTTTGAGTTCTAGTTAAATTACATACAAACGCAAATACAATGTAGGAATGTCATCATTTTCAGGCTGAATTGAAATTTTGTGAAATAATTTGTAGATTAGATCAATTAAGAGTGACTGTCGTATTGATTCTGAATTACTTTGTAACCTGGTTTAGTGTTTCCTTTACTTGCTGAATCTTTCCATTATTCGGATCTATTTCCAGCGCCTTATCAATCCATGCTACAGCCTGTTGAAGTTGGCCTGAACCATACAGAGAATCTGCCTTACCTCCTAATGCATACACATCATTTGGATCTATTGCAAGAACTCTATCATACATAACAATTGCATCTTGATACTGGCCAAGGCCCCTCAGTGCTGCGCCCTTGCTTACCAATGCCATCATGTTGGATGGATCTATTTTCAGTGCTTTATCAAGCCATATTATCGCCTGTTGACCTTCACCTGCATTAACAAGATCAGTACCTTTTTGAACAAGTGCCGGAACATTGTTTTGATTTATTGCAAGCGCCCTATCATACCATGTAAATTCCCTAGAATTCCCTACTTCTTGAGAACCATAAACTACTGGTGGAAAACCAGGAAGTGATAACAAAGATCCTACCAATGTTGACAATGATAGTAACATAATAGGTACAAGAGAGACAATAACTGTATTCTTTGTGTAAATATTTTGGTTTTTGTTTTTAACCATATTTGTCCCTTCCGTTACTCCTACGAATACCATTATTTTTCAATCAGCATGTTCCCATATACGGCATTTAAGTTGTTAAAAATTCTGATGCAATCATTACTGTCAAAAACATAGTTTTCGCCATGAATTTCAATAGGTATCATGTTACTCATAGTGATTTTTTTTCTACACAAATCACAAAATCTATCACTCTTCATGACACTAAATAATGCTTGATATTATAAGAAAGGTTACGTTACAAAGTACTATAAAGTGTTACATTGTGTTAGGAAGCAATTTCGATCCTACTTTGAGGCCAGGTTTACGCCTGACAGTCTTAAAACTCAAGGGATTCTGCACCATCTTAGTTTCATTTAATAGGTCTGCGATTTTGAGAAAATTCCTGATTCTATTTTAGAGGGTCTTTATAATATTATCAAATAGCCTTTATGATTTAGTATCGTTAGGATCTTGAAATGCTAGAAAAATGGATCAACGCCTACATTTGCATATTCTTGAATTCGATGTACAATATTATCTGATTTTAAAGCATCTAGCAAATCATCACGCATTAACTGTTCTTCTAGTAGAAATAATACTTAGGGCTTCAGGGAAAAGAGATATGTTAAATATTTCAGAATTTTGATACTACTATTTGGTTCTTTGAACTATTCTAATGACGAGAACAAGCAGGTAAAATAACTGATTACGTGCAACGTTCTGTATGCCTCTTCTTTCTTCACCTGTAAACTTGGGCACGCTCCTATGTTTACAATTTGTAAGGATAAACTTTTCAAGGTGATGTATTGGTAACTTATAAAAAAGAAAAAAAGTGACGTTACCTAATATTATAGGTAATTTTAATATTCTTCCTCGTAGTAGTCGGAATCTTCGAAACAGCGCAATATTTCATAATCTGCTAGACTGTTTCCAAGTTCTGCTCTTCCTTCCACACATTCTTTCGTCTCTTTATCTTCTAGTTTGTAAATTTTAGAATCTTTGAATTCGTCCCAATCCATGTCGTCATCATCATCTTTACCATTGTCTATGTCCTTTACAAGTTCTTTCATTGTATCGTCATCTTTCCAAATGTTTTTGTCAGCATTTGCAGGAGCGTTATCACCAGCAAGTACATCTATTCCGATTGTCAAAATTATTGTCAAGAGAAGTTTCTTATCGATTGGATCTTGTTCATTATTTCAAGATCGAAAAACCTCGTAAATAAATTTATCTATTTTTTTAACTTTTTGTTATTTTTCTTGAGGATTATCGAGATCCACTCAACTAATATGTAGAATATTTTAATTATAATAAAGAAATTATAAATATAATCTATTATAAACTGTAACACTGTCTAGATTTTCTAAGGCCATAATCGATGTGAACAAGGATCGTATATTTTGATATTAGAAAAAATTTATTTTGTAACTACTGCTTTAGTTTCGTTCTTCCCTCCTGTGTCCAGTAGTTTAAGTATCTTCTTTTTCTTCATTTTTAAAATCACAGAAAATTTGTTTATTTACCCGCTTGTGTTAATATTTAGTCTCGCTGCTTAAAATTACTTTTCCTATGGCATACCTTTTGGAGTTAAAGAGTATAGTTTGTAGAAACTTTATGACATAGGAAGACATATCTGCTTTCCATTTATCGAATAGCAATTTGGAGGTAGGTACTTCTCACTATTCCCAATAGCATTATCTAAACCAGAAATTAAAAAGAACCAGACACCGAAGGATATACTTGCAAATAGGACTATTATTATTCCAAGAAATAACCTTCTGCCGAGTAATCTGTTTGACTGATTTGAATTTTGAAAATGCCCGACAAAAGTCATTCTCATAAACTACGCTCAAAAATAACTAATAACGGTTTAGTGCCAAGAAACTAGAAGACATTACTCTTCAAATAAATTAGTATGACTACTTCTGATAATACTGCAACAAACAATAATATCTTATAATTTAATTAAAAAATTAATACCTAACCAAAATATCATGTTTTAGAGTTTGAATTTTATTTATTATGAAACTCCTTTGCTTCATCTTCCATCTTTTGTAATCTTGTATAGTAATCTGGAAATTCATTTAGATGTGCAAGTGCAATTTTACCCGTAGTTAATTCATCATCTTGGGTCACGTTAGTCTTTAGGTCAGTTAATCCATGTTCCAGCTCAACATGCAAACCCATTCTAAATTGCTCGACGTCGAATTTACTCCAATCGATACCTAACAACTCTCCAATTTTCTTTGCCTCTTCTAAAGTAAAATGTTTTGAATCTCTCAATCAACCATACGAAGATTGTATTCTATTTTAATTTTCTTAAGATATGATTCTCTAATCTAATCTAATCCAAAAAGATTCTATGGCCGTTCAAATCATATTAGAAAATTAGTATTGCTTGAATATAACATACCTACGCATACATCGTAATCCTCATCCAATCAAGCAGAGTAGATTCATCTAATTGAAATCATGAGGTTCCATTTAGGATGCGTGAATTATTACAGGAATTAAGAATAGTTACAAACACTGGTGATTTACCAGTAATGACCAACTCAGCAAATTAACACCTGAAATACTATAATATTAGATAATGGTTTATAATCATAGTTGCAAGAGATTGATAAGGATTTAACTCAATTATTGGATAGACTGGAGAAGAAATTACAGGAGGATAAACTGAAAAGTGAAAAAGAAACGCAGGAGAGTTTAGATCCTGACCTTGAGTTTATAGAATTATCCAAAAATATCATTCTACCAGGTATGGTTGAATTTAAAAACTTTCTGAAAGCCAAAGAAAGGAGTACTTTAATTGGATGTACCATAGAAAAGCCACATCTGGTCCTTCATGATATATCATTTGAATTGAAGGATTTAAGTTCGGTTTCAAAATTTGGTTCTGCCCCCAAGATCACTTTCTTTCCAAAAAATGGGAGGGTGCATATATTTGAAGAAGGAACTCTGGGTGATGGTCATCCTGTAGAGAGTAGCTATAACAAAAATGAAATAACAAAAGAATTTGTGAAAAAAAGACTAACTGCACTTACTAAGGAATATGTTGACAAATTACTCAATCATTTTAATAGCTGAGTGATTATGCAAAATACATGTAGCGATTTGCGTTACCTTCTAAGGTACCTTATTCTGGAAATACAATTATTCCAGAAGAGGCGACTATCTGTCGGTATTACGAAATCCTGCGCAAATTGAAATACGCACGTGCTAAAGTCGAATCTTATAGAAGATTGTATCTAGAGCATTTTAATACTTTGTTGCAGACATTGATTTAACGCAACCAGAAACAACTGATGGGGGCCCTTGATTGTTTCTTGTTCATCATTCAATCAACCTAAATCTTCCCATCAGTTGTTTAATTCTAACTACGCAATCTATGAAACTTTATCTAAAATGATTCCTTTAATTTGTCCAATTCTAAGTTACAAAACACAATTGACTGATTGACATATAGGCTGAATTTCGTGAGTAATAAATCTCGAAAGATAAGTAGAAGAAAATATAGATATACTCAAAGCATCTTAAAATCAGAATTGTAATGAATAAAATATAGTCAAATCGGTACATAGAATTTGGTCTATTTGAAGCAGTTTATCTATAATGTATTTATCTTATTTTGTTGATAATAATATTATGGAAAGTGAGATGATATGCGACTATTGTAAGCAAAAGACAGAATCACTTTTTGGTTTATTTGATATGATGGTTTGTTCAAACTGCCATATGAGGTTAGTAAATTCTCTCAAATACGTTAACAGAGTATAGTTCTCATGTGCTAGTGTTCCTTTAAATTGGCATGGTTCATGTCAAATATCATAAATGATACTTAAATAGTACAAAGACCTTTTTGAAAAACAGAGCACAAACGCTCGAGTTGAACTCTCAATTATTAGTCTGAATTATCATTATCTTGTCAGTACCAGATTCTGCACCCAATACCTCTCCAGCCCTGCCAAGAAGTTGTCGTACTTTAGCATCAGGACTCGGTAATGGAAAAGATTGAAATTTTTCTAGCGATGGATCAAACCGTAGAATAGCATTAGAACCAAAATCACTGAGCCAGACAATATCCTTATCATCAACAAAAATTGCGTAAGGCTGAGGAGTTTGACCTGGCAACTTCCATTCTTTCCATTCATTGGTAACACGGTTATACATACCCAACTTGCCGGCATTCCACTCGGTAAACCATACACTTCCTGAAGAATCAGGCCAGACACGTCGCGCTCCTTGGTCCTTTGTGGGTGGTT
>Ga0193734_1000085_pt1 | contig 13337 bp, 7 predicted proteins | sample U1m1metaG_FD_145079 | JGI IMG/M metagenome (GOLD analysis project Ga0193734, IMG submission 145079) | Soil microbial communities from a riparian zone of the East river system, Colorado, United States - U1m1 | ecosystem: Environmental > Terrestrial > Soil > Riparian zone | place: USA: East River... | reverse complement strand
AAAGCAGGTAAAACCGATCCCTTTCCCCGTCCGGTTTCTCATGGTCGGCTAAAAGAGCATCGAGCCACTTATCTCTTTCAGGGAATTTCAAGCGATCGACGCCCATCCCGCGTAAAAATGGATCATCGGCCTTGTAAAAGTAATCCAACATCAGTTCGTATTCTTGACGACTTGAAAACGGACGGACCTCTATCTCTTCAACTCTCGGCATAGGCCTAACGAAAATTCGACCTAACTATTGCGCCTTTGAAGACGTATTTTTGGACCCAATACGTTTGAGTTTCATCGAGTCAGGAACCCGGTCAATGGACTGGTTGCTGCCGCGACATCCAGCTTTTCGGCTAAACCAATCTCGCGGGCTTCGCGTCCTGCTTCGATCGCTTTTTTGAATGCTTTTGCCATCCGGATCGGATCGGACGCGATTGCGATTGCGGTGTTCACAAGCACTGCGTCGGCGCCCATTTCCATTGCTTCAGCGGCGTGACTCGGCGCGCCAAGTCCCGCATCGACCACAACCGGCACGAAGGCCTGTTCGATGATGATCTCGATTTGCGCGCGCGTTTCGATGCCGCGGTTGCTACCAATCGGCGACCCGAGCGGCATCACCGTCGCCGTGCCGATGTCCTGCAATCGTTTCGCCAGCACGGGATCGGCGTTGATGTACGGAAGAACAGTGAACCCTTCCTTCACCAGAATTTCCGCTGCCGCGAGTGTCTCAACAGGATCGGGCAGCAAATAACGCGGGTCTGGATGAATCTCGAGCTTGATCCACGTCGGCAAACCTGCGCTCTGCGCCAGGCGCGCGAGGCGCACGGCCTCTTCTGCATTTCGGGCGCCACTGGTGTTTGGCAGGAGCAGAAAACGTTTGGGATCGATAAAGTCGAGAATGTTCGCAAACGGATCGTGTTTGCCTGAGAGATCCGCGCGGCGCAGCGCCACGGTGACGAGCTCGGTGCCGCTGGCGATGAGCGCGTCCCGCATCAAGTCGTTCGACGCAAATTTTCCAGTGCCAACCAGTAGACGCGATGCGAACTCGCGATCGGCGATTTTTAGTTTCGAGGGCTTGTCAGCCATGGGAAAAAGATAAGCGAATTCACGGATACGCGCGAATGTCCTTCCCGAAAAACAGAACGCGCGCGTTACTTTCTGCTTGTACGAAACCGGGTAGCGGCGCAAGATTTGGTTAGTGACGACGTTTGATCTGCGCCGGGAAGATTGTATCGCGGGGATGTCGCGACTGGCGGAGGAAAGAGTTGATCTTGTCGTGACGTCGCCCCCGTACAATCTCGGAATCAGCTACGGGAAATATTCCGATCGTCAGGACCGGCGGTCGTATTTAGGTTGGTGTGGCGAATGGGCGGGACAAGTCCGGCGCGTGTTAAGGCCGGACGGTTCTTTTTTTCTCAACATCGGTGCCGCGCCGTCGAACCCGATGCTGCCTCACGAGATCGTCATCGCGTTGCGGGAGTTTTTCGTTTTGCAAAACACGATTCACTGGATCAAATCCATCGCAATCGACGAATTCTGTAGCCACCGGCCTGTGGCCGGTCAGGTTTATTCCGCGCTGGAGACGGGCCACAGGCCCGTGGCCACAGCAACTCGCTCGCACGGCCATTTCAAGCCGATCAATTCGCTGCGATTTCTAAACGATTGCCACGAATACGTTTTCCACTTCACGAAGTCCGGTCGCGTCGAACTGGATAGGCTGGCGCTTGGCGTTCCGTATCAGGACAAGAGTAACATCGCGCGTTGGTCGCATACTCGGGGAAAAGATCTGCGTTGCCGCGGGAACACATGGTTCGTCCCCTACGAAACAATTCAAAGTCGGGAGAAAGAACGGCCGCATCCGGCGACGTTTCCAGTTCAACTCGCCGAATGGTGTATCAAACTGCACGGGGTTTCACGGGTCGAGACGATGCTCGATCCTTTTCTCGGCATTGGAAACTCAGCCGTCGCAGCGCAGCGCTGCGGTGTGAAGAAATTTATCGGGTTTGAAATCGACGATGCCTATCTCACGGAAGCGAAGAGACGAATTGTTAATGGTCGCGGCCCTGGATCCCGAAAGTGAATTCACTTGGCAAGCATCGACAGCACGGCACCTGCGACTTCGTCGGCGCTGACGGCTTTCATGCAGCGGAAATCGATTGGACATTCGCGGAGAAAACAGGGGCTGCATTCGACATGATGTCGCAAAATAGTATGCCCGTTGCCGAGTGGTCCGGTCAGGCGCGGTTCGGTGGAGCCGAAAACGGCGACCACAGGCACGCCAAGTAACGTGGCAAGATGCATCGTTCCTGTGTCGTTGGTGAGTAGCAAACTGCACTGCCGCAATTCGTCGATAAGTTGATCGAGCGTTGTCTGCCCGATCCGGTTCACGCAATGATCGCCGATGGTAGCGGCGATCTGTTCGCCTATTGCGGCGTCCTTTTTCGTGCCAAACAGAATCCATTGCGCCGATGATTGCGCGGTAATCTTTGCCGCTGCTTCAGCGAATCGCTCGGGCAACCAACGTTTGGCCGGGCCGTATTCCGCGCCCGGGCAAAGACCGATCAACGTTTGGTGTTTGATGTTTGATGTTTGATTTGGATTGGACGCTTCGATGTTCGAGGTTTCCGCTCCGCATTCGCGCGCGATCCGAAGAAAATGAAGCGAATGATGTTCTGGCGGCCCTGGCTTTCGTGGCTCGCGAACGATTTGGTTTACGAGCCAACTCCGCCAATGCCCGCGATAGCCGACTCTTCGCGGAATTCCGCTCAGCCAGGATTCAAGCGCAACGCGCAACGAATTCGGGAAGAGAATCGCCACGTCAAAAGGCATTTGTTGCCTCAACAGCCTAACAACTGGAAGAAGCGAACCCTCTGGCAAAGGAATAATCGCGTCCACTTCCGGAATGAGCTTCCACATCGGCGCGATCTTGTCGGGCGCAGCGATTGTCACGTGAACGTCGGGACGCCCGCCCTTGATCGCGCGAACTGCCGGCACGCTCATCACGGCGTCTCCCAGCCAGTTACTCGAACGGACGAGAATTCGAAATGGCTTCAGATCACGAGCCGAAATTTGCGGCGGCAAATAAATACCGCGTTTGTAATGTGCGAGAAGAAAATTCGGCTCAGGCGTTTTCCAGCGATTGTGCACCCAGAACCAGTCTTCGGGAGCGCGGCGGATTTGTTGCTCGATTACTTGATTTATTTTCGACGTCAGCACCGCAACAGAAGCGCCGGCCTGATCGAACCGCTCAGTGAACACCATGCGCCAGCGCGCGCGTCCGGTGGTGTAAACGCCCGCGGCAATCAGCGCCGCCCGTGTACGCTTGGCGAGTAGAGCGGGCAACGGCGAAGTGGACGCAAGCCGCCCGAAAAATGGCGTCCAAACGCCGTGATCGCCGGCGTGTTGATCCGATAAAACGCCGACGCCACCACCGGAGCGCAACAAGTCGATCACCGGCTCGAAGCCATCGTGCCGATCGAACAATTCCAATCCGGTCTGACTGCGGGTCCGCCGTACATGCTCGTCAATGAAACGGTTGCCCAGCCCCTGGTACACACTCGCGCCTCTAACAAACCCAACGAACTTCGGCATCAATTGCGCGAATACTTCCCACGTTCCAAGGTGACTCAGAATGAGCACCACCGGAACGCCCGCGCGAAATTCGCGCGCCATCGACTCAATATTTTCGACCTCGACGCGCTCGAGGATTTTCTCCGGTGGCATCTGTGTGAGTTTTGCGCTGCAAAGCAGGTTCGCACCGAGCCGCCGGAAATGGCGGCGCACAAGCTGACGCAATTCGCGCGGCGACTTTTCATTCGCAAACGCAATCTCAAGGTTGCGCGTTGCCAGACGGCGATATTTCCCGGAAAACATCCACGCGCAGACGCCGAGGAATTGCCCGAAACCGAAGAGAAACGGCAACGGCAGCGCGGCGACAACGGCTGAGCCGGCACGATAGAGGAGGTAAACGACAAAATCGAACATTGCGAAGCGGGCCGTGTCCCGGGTGGCGCGGGCAGGGTAGATTTGCCTGCGACGGCCTTCAACCAATATAATGTGTCCTGTGTCGCTGCCATTCAGTTATTCCCGCCGATCGGATTTCGCTCACATTCTAACAACGGGTTGTGCGGCAAAATGAACAAGGAACTGGAGGCTTTGGAGCGAAAGCTTGAAATCCGCAACCGTGAATTGGCGGAAGCGCACAGCCATATCGCGGTGCTGGAAGGAAAATTACTGAAGCTGAAACAATACCGGCGTGAGCTGAAGTCGCTGAATGACGAGAGACGCACGCTACGCAAATCTCCCGAGCGCAGGATCGGTCAAATTTTGCTCGCGCCTTATCGGCTTCCGGAGAAGCTCGCCAAAACAGTTTGGAAAAAATTTCATCGGCCGAACTCAAGCCCTCAGAGGACGATTGCACCGAGCGAATACCAGCAATGGTTTCAGGGTCATCGCGCGAGTACGCAGGAGTTGCAGCGGATGCGCGTTGAGGCGCGCAGTTTCGTTTCGCCACCGCTCGTCAGCATACTGACGCCCGTATTCGATACTCCGGTTCCGTGGCTCCGCGAGGCTGTGGACTCTGTGCTTGCGCAGGTTTATGAAAATTGGGAGCTGCTGTTGATCGACGATGGATCGACTGCCACCGACCTGCTGGGCGCTTTGCCTGCCTTGGCTGCGCGTGACCGGCGGATTCGTCTCGTTAGGCTTGAGAGCCATCAAGGCATCTCGCCCGCGTTAAACAAAGGCCTTGATGTTGCTGAAGGCCAGTGGCTCACTTTCCTCGATCATGACGACGTGCTTGAGCCCGATGCACTTTTCCAAAATGTGAGGTTGCTTCAGGAAAATCCCGGACTCGATCTGATTTACTCGGATGAAGATAAGCTCACGGATGAAGGCTTTGACTCACCAATACTGAAACCGGACTGGTCGCCAGACTTCTTTCTGTCCTGCAATTATTTATGTCACATGATTTTTTTGCGCAGGGATCTTGTGCGAGCAGTTGGCGGATTTCGACAGGAGTTTGACGGCTCACAAGACTACGATCTTCTCCTGCGCATCAGCGAGCGGACCAAGCGAATTCATCATATTCCGCGGGTGCTCTATCATTGGCGACGCAGCGAAAGCTCCAGCGCGAGCGACGTCCGTCAGAAACCGGGACAGCTCGAAGCTTCGTGGCGCGCAATTGAAGCTCACCTGAAACGCCGCGGCGAGCTGGCGCATGTTACCGTGGACTGGCCCACTCATGCCTTTTGTGTCAGACGCCAGTTGCTCGAACCCAGAAAAATTTCCGTCATCGTGCCGAGTTCCCACGGCCCGGAGTCGCTCAAGGAGCTTGTCGAAAGATTGATCAGCAAAACAAGCTACCCGAATTATGAAATTGTGATCGTCCAAGTGGGCGAGCGCGACAAAGTCCATGAGGTTGGCACAGATTTCCGGGTGCTGCATTTCCCAGATGCGGCGAATGATTCCGCAGCCAAAAATTACGCGGTCGCGCAGACCGACAGTCCGTGGCTTCTTTTCCTCGACGACAACGTGGAAGCCATCGATCCGGACTGGCTCACAATCATGGGTGAGCATGTGCAGCGGCCCGAGGTTGGCGCAGTCGGCGCGCGATTGATCAGTCCGAATGGCACGATTGAGCACGCTGGTCTGGTTCTTGGCGTGAATGGAATTGCGCAGTCCGCTTTTCACGGTTTCCCTGCAGAGCATCCCGGCGTGAACCGTCAGTTGCGGATGACCCGCAACTATAGCGCAGTCTCCAGCGGGTGTATCTTGATCCGCCGCGAAGTTTTTCAGCGAATCGGCGGATTCGACGAAAAGCTGTTCGGTGCGCTCGCAGATGTTGATCTTTGCCTCAAAATGCGAGGCGCGGGTTACCTGATTGTTTACACGCCGCTGGCAAAACTTTGCTGGGATCCGTCGCCACCCGATCGGGTCGATGCTAGCGCGGAACTAATCATGCGCCAACGCTGGTCTGATGTTCTACAGCGAGATCCTTACTACAATCCAAATCTATCCAGCCAGCGCGCCGACTTCTCGTTAGGCAAATAAGAAAGGCCGTTTTGATGACTGGTCGCGGCTGCAAATTCGACAGCGCGGGGCGGGTGACGGGTTGGCGAGGCATCTAAAACACCTGTCAGATCAAACACCCCGTCGTTACTCTGACCTTGCTTATTGGTCCAAGTCGTACACTTCCACGAGACCAACCCCGGTCGTGTCGTTTACACCGCGCACAATCGCGGTGTAATTGCCGGGTTGCAGCTCCGCAATGATCGCTGACTCGGATGGATCGGTTGGAGCGTGGCCGCTGTTCTGAATATCAGCCACTTGGGTTCGTGTGATAACGCCGCCGATTATCGTATGCTGCCAGTCATCATTAGAGCCGATTAATGCTCCGGCCGCGTCGTGCAGTTCCAAGGTGGGATTAGCCAAAGCATTGGGAATATTATATGGAGGTGCACCGAGCTCAGGACCTATGGCACGAACAATCACCCTCTTTGCGCCTGCTCCTTGAACGATAAAACCGCCAATCATGACGTCGTCAGCGGTCTGCACAAAGCTGCGAGTGCTGATATTGCCAAGAATTGAGCTAGCGTCGTTGCTAAGATCGTATACTTCCACGAGACCGACTCCAGCAGTGTTATTTACGCCGCTCACAATCGCGGTGTAGTTCCCCGGTGGCAGATCTGCAATGATGGCCGACTCGAATGGATTCGTCGGAGCATGACCGCTGTTCTGGATATCGGTGACTTGGTTTCGTGTGATAACACCGCCGATTATCGTATGCTGCCAGTCATCATTAGATCCGATTAATACTCCGTTTCCGTTGTGCAGTTCCAATCTCGGATTAGCCAATGCATTGGGAATATTATATGGAGGTGCACCGAGCTCAGGGCCAATGGCACGAATAATGACTCTTTTCGGTCCGGTTCCTTGAACAATGAAGCCGCCAATCATCACGTTGTCGCCCGTCTGGACAAACGCACGCGTACTGATGTTGCCTAGCTGCGCGGGAGGACCCGGTGCGCAGTATCTCCCGCCAGTGCTGGTAGAAGTATTGGAATAAAGTATTCCTCCCCAGACGATCATTTCGTTACCAGTCCATACTGCCGTGTGATGATATCGACCATCCGGCGCGTTCACGGTGCTGGTAGCTGTCCAGCTGTTGGTGCTGGGATCGTAGCGTCCACCGGTATTGAAATAATATGTCAGTAGGTCGAAATCCCCGTGACCTCCCCAGACGATCATTTCGTTACCAGTCCAAACCGCAGTGTGACCAGAGCGAGCCGTGGGCGCATTGGTCGTGCTGGTTGCTGCCCAACTATTAGTACTGGGATTGTATCTACCACCGGTGTCGAAATAGATGTTACCGGGTCCGACGAAGGCAAACCCTCCCCAAACAATCATTTCACTACCTGTCCATACTGCCTTGGGCCCGGATCGGCTAGCCGGTGCATTGGTTGTGCTTGTGGGAACCCAACTATTCGTGTTGGGATTATATCTGCCACCGGATGTATCATTGCCGCCGCCCCAAATAATCATTTCGCTGCCAGTCCACACTGCTGCGTGCGAATCTCGCGCGCCAGGTGCGTGTGCGGTGCTGGTTGCTGTCCAACTGTCCGTGCCCGGATTGTATACGCCGCCCGTATTCAAATCGTGAGTGAAGCCGTTAGGAAGGACATCTAATCCACCCCACACAATCATTGCACTGCCGGTCCAGACTGCCGTGTGCGCCTCGCGGCCACCGGGTGCATTGGTGGTGCTGATAGGCAGCCACCTGTCGGTGCTGGGATTGTATCTGCCGCCCGTATTTAAATAATTGAAGCTGCCATCATCGGAGAAGCCGCCCCAGACGATCATTTCATTCCCTGTCCATACTGCCGTAAAAAACGCCCGTCCGGCCGGCGCCTGAATCGTGGTCGTAGCCGTCCAGTTATCTGTGCTCGGATCGTATTTCCCGCCAGTATTTGCATAGACAGCTGGATCGAAATTAAAGGGAACAATTCCACCCCAGACGATCATCTCGCTGCCAGTCCAGACTGCTACATGATCGCGTCGCGGAGTGGGCGTTTTGCCTGTCGGTATCCAGCTATTGTTAGTAGGATTGTATCTCCCGCCGTTGTTCAATAACCCAGGCTTCTGTCCACCCCAGACGATCATTTCAGTGCCACTCCAAACCGCAGTATGAGCGTCTCGGCCTGTAGGTGCATTGGTAGTGCTCGTAGCTGTCCAACTGTTCGCCCCGGGATTATATCTGCCGCCTGTACCTAGGTAGCTGCCTCCGCCGAACCCGCCCCAGACGATCATTTCATGGCCAGTCCAGACTGCTGTAAAAACCGATCGACCCTGGGGAGCATTCGTCATGGTAGTAGCTACCCATGTGTTGGTGCTTGGAAAGTACTTACCGCCAGTCCTAAAGGAGCTTCCGCCGTTGTCACCACCCCAAACGATCATCACAGTGCCGGTCCACACTGCTGTATGGCTCAGTCGAGGATCCGGGGCATTCGTCGTGCTGGTAGGTGTCCAACTGTTCGTGATTGGATTGTACCGGCCACCGGTATTCGAGTAATTGCTAGTCTCATCAACGCCCCCCCAGACGATCATTTGATTGCCGGTCCACACCGCGGTGTGACCGTAACGACTCGCGGGCGCGTTGGTCGTGCTGGTCGCTATCCAACTGTCTGTGTTGGGATTGTATCGTCCGCCTGTGTTCAGACTGGGAGATCCGCCCCAGATAATCATTTGGTTGCCAGTCCAAACCGCAGTGTGCCCGGATCGGGCACCTGGGGCGTTAGTCGTGTTGATAGGCGTCCAAATGTCCGTGCTAGGATTGTACCTCCCGCCGGTCTTCAAATTGTTGTGTAAATTATTTCCGCCCCAAACGATCATTTCGCTGCCGGTCCAGACCGCTGTATGCCCGTTACGGCCCGCAGGCGCATGGGTAAGGCTCGTCGTCGTCCAGTTGTCCGTACTGGGATCATATCTGCCGCCGGTATTGAAGGGAGTGCCAAAAAAATTTGCAGGCTGAAACCCGCCCCAAACGATCATTTCACTGCCAGTCCACACCGCAGTGTGACCGACTCGGCCATCAGGCGGGCCAGAGGTGGGTGTCCATGTATCGTCAGTGCAGCCCGCTGCTACTGCGGGCAGCGTATACCCAATGTCCGACGGCAATATTGGAGTAGCCGCCTGGTTTTCCGCTCTAGCGAGCCAGGACGCCAATGGCTCTTTCGGCCATGCAACGGTACTCAGCTTCAAATGGTCATTTGTTTTGGCCAGGACTGCTATCGCATAGTAACACGTCTCGTTCTCCTGCAATGGGCTTAGTTTTCCTACCGGTAAACTATCGTAATGGCTGGTAGTGTTTTTGGAATGCGCTGACATGTCAGCGCTTTGTAAAGCGGCGACGTGTCGCTGCACTCCAAAGGTACCGGGTTGCGCGGCATCAGTGTTATTGAATGTCCCAGCTAAATTCTGAAGATTTTCGTCCCACTCACGGCTGTTGAGCCTTATGGTTCTTGAATCGCGCTTCGGAGCGCTGCTGCTGCTATCGCTTTTGATCAATTCGATTTCGCTGTACGTGCCGCTATTCATTTGCTCGATTGTAGAGTTTGCCAGCAGATCGGCCTGCGCCCGTTGCTTGAGTTCACCGTGAATTCTTTGGTCGTAAGCATACCAATTCGTTAGCAAACGTTCGGCTAGTGCAGGTCTCGCGAGACACTCTGCGATGACGAATGGGTCGTTCCCCAGCGCTTCGAAGAGTTCATGTAATACTTCAGGCTGCTTTGTATGCTGCGCCATGCGATCCATTTCAGCCTGCAACTGCTCGGCGCTAAGCGGCCGTTGCCAGTAATCCGCCAGCGCCTGAGACTTGCGCAGGTAGTCTGCGACTTTCTTTTCCAGCTGCGCCTGAGACATCACGTCGTTGAGTGACGGTTTGGGATCAGCGCTCTCCGGCCAGATCCGATGACGCCAGTACACTTCTTCGATCGCACGTTGATACGCCACGCGTTTCGCGAAACCGAGCGTTTTGGCTTGACCCAAAGAGCTCGCCCCTTTGCCGGGGAAGCTAAGGGCCACAAGCGCAAAAGAGAGAAGAAGCGTGGTGGCAGCGTTGCGACGGATGAAACCGCGGATGTTACTTTTTCTTTTCATATGGGGTTGGTGCTTTCCAAAAATTCTCTGGAAAATGCGGGCAGAAATGTCAAAAAAGTTTAGAAGGCTTTGTGAAACTGCGAATCTCCACGAGCTGAAGCCGTTTTTTGCCGCCGAGGCTAAGAAGGTTGGCGGTTTGGTTGCAAGGAAAAATCTGCTCTTGCGTGAAGAATTCGCGATGCGGTTTTAACGAGAGGCGGCAAAAACTTCATCTCCTGTCGACTTCAAACCATTCCTTAACGGTGGAATACGAGGCGGCCAGGCAAGAGCGAACGCGTCCGAGTCCGACAAGTTTGGGCTATAAAATGGATCGTTCCGGAGCTGTTCACCCCACTTTTCCTGCATGTAAGCCATTTCACGTAACACCTGTGCGCGCTGTGCCGAACCGAAATCACGCCCGCGCGATGCCGATTCGTGATGAATCAAATCGGCATAAGGCGTCCAAACAATTTGCAAACCCGCCTCGCACGCGCGAAGACAAAAATCCACGTCGTTACAGTTGCTCGGCAAATTCTCATCAAAACCACCAAGATCAAAGAAGGTCGTTTTTCGCACCACCATGCATGCAGCCGTAACCGCCGAATAATTTTGTGCCAAGACGAACGTTCGATTCATCGGGGCGACCGGTTGCGTCAGGAAATGTTGGAACGCATGACCTGCCACGCCGTGGAGACCCAGCACCACGCCAGCATGCTGCAATCGACCATCCGGATACCACAACCGCGCGCCAACCGCGCCCACTTCCGGCCGGACGGCGTGGCTGACCATCTCGCGCAACCAACCTGATTTCTCGGGCTCGACATCGTTATTCACGAATGCCAGAATTTGGCCGCGCGCGGCGCGCGCTCCGCGATTGATCAGACGGCTGAAATTGAATTCGTCAGCATCAGTCACAATCTGAACGCGCGCATCCAGGGCGAGGTCGTGGAGAAATGCGTGCGTTTCTGGCTCTGTCGATCCATTATCGACAATCACAATCTCGATTGGCGCGTAGTCAGTCTTTTCGCGAATGCTCGTGAGACACCGTTGCAAGAGCGTCACGTGATCACGCGTCGGGATAACGATGGAGACGAGGGGCAAGGGTGACGGCAAATCGTAGATAACGCGATACCATTCGCGATTCTCGGGGCAGGCAACCACCTTGCCTCCGACATTTTTGCGCTGCAAATGATCTGCGATCGCACGCCGCGCTGCTTCAGGCGCGTACGGCTTCGCTTCGGCCGCGGCTGCAGCGCTTCCTTCGACCATCCGCCAGTGATAAAGTACACGCGGGATATGTCTGATCTGGGCAGGTGCCAATTTTTCAACACAGCGCAGCGCCAGGTCGTGATCCTGCGAACCTTCATAACCTTCGCGAAAACCCCCGATCTCGCGGAGAAGCGCCCGCCGATAAACCCCCAAATGACTGATATAATTTTGCCCTAGCAGAAGTTCCGGATTCCAGTCAGGCTTAAAGAACGGCAAGCAACGCGCCCCCGATTCGTCAATCTTAGCTTCGTCAGAGTAGATGAGGCCGGCCTCGGGGTATTCCGCAACCGTTGCGGCGACCACGGCAAGGGCATGCTCCGGCAGGAGATCATCCTGATCGAGCAAGGCCACCCACTCACCGGTGGCCAATTCCAGCGCGGAATTTGAGCATGCTGCAATATGGCCATTGCGCTCACGAAAGCTAACCTTGATGCGCGAGTCAGCCGTCGCGTATTGTTTTAACGTGCCTGCGACTGATGCATCCGTGGACGCATCATCGGCTATACACAGCTCCCAGTTCTCATAAATTTGCGTCCGAACCGAATTTATCGCAGACAAAAGGTGCACGAGATCGGGATTATAAACCGGCATGACAATGGAGATAAGAGGATGCCGGGGCAACGCCCGCAGATCCCGGCGAAAAACGATGCGCTCGCGTGCGCCGATAGTATCGAATTGCTTCACCCAAGCCGCGTAGGAATGATCGCTTGTCATTTGGTTTTAAAAGCGCTCGGTGCTGACGAAACGGAAACTTCTACAGTTTTTCATCCGGCTCGGAAAGCTGGCTCATCGGGTCGCGCATGAGTCATCAGATCGGCGTCATTCCTTTCACGCCGTGGATTGCCAATGACAATCGCTTCGTCCAACACCGCGAGGAATCCCTTTCCAAATCGATCGAGACCAAAATATCGGTCATAGGCATTGCGTGCATTTGTGGCCAGCTTGCCTAACAGTTTGGAATCGCGAACGAGACGCTGGATAGCGGCGGCAAGACCAACAGGGTCTCCCGGTTCTACAAACAGCGCTTCCTCTTCCGCAATGAGGTTCTCACCCACCACTCCTACCTTGGTGCTAAGAATAGCTTTGCCCAGTGCCATTGCTTCGATCAAGGTCAACGGGCCGGTTTCGTCCGACGAGGCGCAAAGCATTACGTCCGTTTCCTGAATAAGCGCAAGTGCGTCGTTATGCGCGACTGTTTCGCGAAAACGAATGTGAGGCGAAGCTTCCGCTGCAGTTCTGACGTCGGCGGCAAGCTTCGCGTCATGGGGCCGGCCGACGATGAGAAACTCACTACGATCAAGAACATCCGGCGGAAGGCGGCGCACCGCTTCCATTAACGTCTGCTGCCCTTTGCGGTGCTCGATCGTGCCAAGCAATAGAAAACGTAGAGGATCATCCTTCCGTTTTTCTCTGCTGCTGCGTCCCCGTCCGACATCTGGGATACCGTAAGGCAGTACGCGAATAGGGCGCCTGGCGAAAGCTTGATAGATGCGACGGCTGCATTTATCAGGCGTGACAATCAGCTCGGCCAGTCCAAGAACGACCGGAAGGACAGAATATTTGTTTAGATAATGATTGCCGACCAGACCTTCTTGAATCCACCAGATATGCGGGATTGCTTCCTTACTGGCGTCGCGAATTAGCGGTGCCGCAAAGATGGTGCTGGCCACGACGCAGTCAAAGTCGCGCGCGAATCTGGTGAATGATCGGTGGCTTCTTACTGGCAAGTGGCAGCCAAACTTGGTGAAAGCTTCATAGCCCGTGGCCAGCAGCGGATCGATTATCAGTGGGATGTCGGCTTCAACCAAGGTTTCCCGCAATGGTCCATCTACCGGTGACATGACTACCACAAAGATCCCATGCGCCTTGCACCACTTTGCCAGATGCAACACCATGATCGGTGCCCCGCTCAGGCTTAGATCTTGGGAAATCAGCAAAAAATTCCG
>Ga0193734_1000080_pt1 | contig 13804 bp, 19 predicted proteins | sample U1m1metaG_FD_145079 | JGI IMG/M metagenome (GOLD analysis project Ga0193734, IMG submission 145079) | Soil microbial communities from a riparian zone of the East river system, Colorado, United States - U1m1 | ecosystem: Environmental > Terrestrial > Soil > Riparian zone | place: USA: East River... | reverse complement strand
GATATCACTTACCGTTATATTTTAGGTTTTAAAATAAAATGGTAAACCTTGATTTATGTTATAATAGCAATGGATTCTTCTCTTTCATAACACCAAACTCCTAGTGATAAATTCATAGAATTGAGAACATAAGAAGGAAGATGCCAAAACTTCAGACCCAGTGTTAGTGTAGGCTATGGATCATATACAAACTAAATCTAAAGTAAAAAGATATGTAGTTCCACGAATGATCATATAAATTCTCAGCAAATGTGATATCTTCTTTATGCCAAAGCTTGAATATAACAGGGATTTTTGCTAATTTGACTAAGGAACATTGTCGGGTTAGTAGTTCTATCGTCGACTTTTTATCAGGATCTGCGTTAAATAGATTAACAATTGCTGATATTGCATATCGTTCCAAAATTCCGTAAATTTCAATTATTACTTGTCCGTTTAGCTTTTAGGTCATACATTATGAGTGGGGCTTTGAATAAATCTAATATATCCCGTTCACTGCGACCCGCTGCAGTGAATTCCCAATTTGGTAGTTTCACGATTTGTTTGCGGTACTCTCTTATGAAATCTTGCAATCTACTTGAACTAAATTGTATTTCGAATTGGACAGTACTAATCAACTCCTTTACCATACCCTCTGGTGTGAGTTGATTTTGTTCATTTTTTTTAGTCCTTTTAATCGGCACTCTATTTTCTGACAAATATAAGGACAGACTTGTTTTTTAACTAGTGAAATATAATGCCAAGGTTAGCGATAATGACGTTCTTCACATAAATATGGCATTTTGCTATTAATTGAGGAAAAAATCTCAGCAGTTGGCCAGATTCTGGTAGTTAGAATTAGTAGCAAAGCCTAAATCAGAGTTTGTGGAAGCTGTTGGGGTTGTTGTATTGACTCCTTCGTTGGCGTTCATATAACTTCTTCAGTTGCTACAGTCTCCGCATATGGAGACTGCAGTATATTAATTTTCCAACGCTTGACTAACTTAGCGATAATTCGTAAATATCCGCGATTTTGACTATGACTAAGGCTCAATAATAACAGAAAAGGTGCGATAGATATTGAAAGGAATTTTCTCGATGCTAATTACGACCAAATAGATATAGGAAACCACCTCCGTATCTTCAACAAGTTCTTCAATGAAGTTTCTAAAACCTCATTCTATGTTACTGTCATCATCTTGCTTAGTAAGTATAATTTTGGTTGCAATCTTAACCTTGAATTCTACCTCCATAACAAACGAATATCCACACTTCGTACTACAAGATTATCATAGTCATCATGCTAAAGCCTTATCTTCAAAATATCCAGAAGTCGGTCTTCCTTCTCCTAAAGGACCAACGATACTTGATCCTAATCTGAAGGCAAAAGTAGTTTTCAGAGGATTAGGATACCCTACCAGTATGGCCTTTTTAGGTCCTAATGATATGTTAGTCACAGAGAAAGATGCAGGCACAGTACGAAGAATTGTTAACAGTACTGAATTACCGCAACCTTTGCTTGAGGTTAACGTTGCTACATTAGCTCATAGAGGTTTGTTAGGAATTGCCATCGTTCCTCACGCTACTGCCGTTGTCGCTCTATCTGACCATGGAACTGCTAATGGTCATAATAATGATAATAATATTATCGCATACGTTTTCCTATACTATACTCAAGCTCAGACTCGTACTGGTGATAATATTATAGAGGGAACACAACCATTGGGTAACCGCCTATATAGATATGAATTGATCAACGACAACAAGTTAGTAAATCCAAAATTGTTGTTAGATCTCCCAGCAACTCCAGGAGCTATAGGTATTGGTGGTAAGGTGATTGTCGGAACTGATAATAATGTCTATGTTACTGTTGGTGATGTTGGCATCGACGGACATAGCACTAAAGCACAAAATATCCTGAATGGAAGTGAGCCGGATGGAACAAGTGGGATACTCAGAGTTAATCAAGATGGTCAGCCAGCACTGCCCGGTATCTTGGGAAATAAATTTCCATTAAACCTTTACTATTCCTATGGAATGTGGAATAGCTTTGGACTTGCTTTTGACCCTATAACAAGAATTCTATGGGATACGCAAATTGGTTTACCATTTGGTGATGAAATCAATCGGGTTGACCCAGGATTCAACAGCGGCTACAAAAAGATTGATGGCTTATGGTTACGTGGCTATAATATAGATCAAACTGAGAAGCAGCATATTGCCTCTCTTCATCCAAATGATTTAGTCAATTTTGGTGGGAAAGGAAAATACCATCCCCCTCAGTTTACTTGGTTTCGGAAAGTGGTTCCGGCTGGAATCACATTCCTCAATTCTAACAGGATAGGAAATCTATACAAAAATGATATGTTTGTTGCCGATGTGATAAATGGAAATATTTACCACTTTAAACTAAATCCACAAAGAACAGGATTGCTGCTCCCAACCGGTCCACTTGCAGATGGAGTTGCAAACAGTTCCGATTCTCTTAACCAAATAATATTTGGAAAGGGCTTTGGTGGTATTACAGATCTCAAAGTAAGTCCTTATGATGGCTATCTATATGTGCTAACATTTGACCAAGGTACAATATATAGAATAGTTCCTGTTAACAAATAAAGTCTCATTTTTTTTCTCAATGATGCTCTCGAACCTCTAGTACTCGGGATGATAATATTTGCTACAATATACTAAATTCAAAATAATAACTGAAGTTCTTGTAGGTCATTTTACCTGATTTACAGCTTCTTGCAGATCTACTTCATCTATACTTGGTATTCTCTTATTTGATCAAGTGTTAAACCTGTTTTGTTCTTAACGTTGACCCAGTCTACCATTTTAAAGCGATAGGTTTACTCGCAATATCTGGTCATGATTTTTGAAATTTAACGTAACAAAGGGGGCCTTTTGTATCTCATAACCAATTATTATTACGTAAAAAATGACGTAATAAGATTTACGTAGTGCGATGATTTTGATATGTTGTTACGTCAATCACGATCTTGTTACGTCATGATGCGATTCTTTTACGTCAAACCCTCTGATGCCTTTAATAATAAGGAAGTCGATAAACCTGCAGTTTGCCCTTAGGCTAAGCCTAAACCTTTAATAATAATATTAATAATCAATAGAGAAACATACTCATCGTAAACAAGAGTTATAACAGCTTTCATATGACTAATATGAGTTAACTGAATATGCTGAGTCTGCTTACTTCTGACGATGAATCTCTACGTGTCCATATCGCCTCTATGGGATTTGTAGATCGGGCCACAGGTACTGATCGTGTTGTAGAAACAGAGATCATCCCAGCACATTGAGTTCGGCTGGTCCAAATTCATGTCATGCTATGCCTAAAACATCGCTATTTTTGTGCTAATAGACTAGACACTTTAGCCCAATCTATGAGGTCATAGACGCTTCGTTTCTTTGCAGCTCTTCCCTGGCGTGCTTTCTGTGTTTTCTGTTTATTTCCTGGATTTTTTGCAACTATCCTAGAGCGATATTTCTCGAAAATTTCGTTCAAGACAAATCTTATTAATTCCGAATTCGTTGGCGCTTTAATATATCTATTATAGTAGTGTTCTCGCGCTATCTTTTGGCAAAGGGTATATTCCTAGGCAGTAAGCTTTGTGGATACCACGTTAGATAACTTCTCATACCATCTTTTTTTCATCAATAGTATCTCCATTAGTTATACATTACTTATACGGATTATCGAAAGGCAAAATGATATTGTCTTCATCAAGTGGTGGTAGACCTGTCTACCTAAGCTCTTTATTGATATACTAACAGTAATCAGTAGATTGGGATACCTGTCCACAATTCATTTCTATTTAAAGGTAGATTATCTAATCATTGATAGATGGCTATTGAATCTGTTTTGACTGCAGTTACTGCAGTTACTGCAACAATGACTGCAGTCATGTGCCAGTCCATACTGCACATTGCACACTCGGTCTTTAGGAGTGAACGTTCATGAATAGAAAGGAAAAAAATTGGCTATGTCCTTCTTGTCCTCAAACCTCCGCGAGACACGGAAATCTAAAGGTCCATATCAAAAGAAAGCATAATGGAATAGGATGCCCAATACACGCCGGAGCAAAATCTATCACCAATCCTGATACTAGTGGATTTGTTCCTAATACGATGAATTTTGTCGAGCACAATAACAATCACAATACTTCATCGCCATCATATCAACACCACGAAGCCTACGATGATCCAAATAAGGAGGTAGGAACAGTCCATACTAAAGAATTCCAAAACAGAGATCCCTGGGATAACTTGTTGCACGATATACGCAAATATCGTGAAATCTTGCGTGAATGGGTTGAATTACAAGATTTGGTAAGAAGGAAATCTCCTAGCCCACAACAGCCTATTACCATGAATGATGTCATTATGTTACAATGTCTATTGTCTTTTTCAAAACCTAACGTCCCTCAGAACTTTAAGCCTAACGTCCCTCAGAACTTAGCCTAACGTCCCTCAGAATAGTACCAATATTGCGACAAACAATAATGACGTGCCTCTAGAAAATAATTCCCACCTACCTATAGGGTTCCGGGTTCTATCTTGTAATAGATGTTTAGCAGATAACTGGTTTGAATACGTATTTTCCTCCATAGAAACTGTGGCTCTGACTAAGGTAATTCATTTATGTGACCTAGAAGTGGTTGCATCAAAAGACGATGACGAACCAAGAAATTCTCCAATTCTCATAAAGGAGGAACAGAACACCTTAATGGTGCATCTCAGAAGGGCAGTCGATTTTCTAGCTAGTTTGGACGAAGAAGAAGGAGATCTAGGAGCTGAGGTAGGAGCAGATCTATCCTTACAAGTTCAAGAATTACAGAATTATCAAGACGTATTACCATATGCACAAAATACAAAATTACCCATATTCAAGTTATGGATAAACGAAGAAGATTACATTAATCTAGGAAACATAGATCATAAAAATACAACTAGCATTGAAAACGGAGAGCACTGGGTTTATCGTGCAATCAAGAAAGAGGCAATTCCCAAAAAAATCATAAAAATAAGTAGAGGTGAATTAACTGATTTTCTGAATATTGCAAAAGCAACCTTTGGAATATTTGTAGTTAAATCTATGGATGGAACTAAACGTTATTTTCTTATGCATTTGTTATTTGGGAGATATATTCATGGCGACAGCAGCAATAATTAGAACGTGAAGAAAAAAAGAGATGATAATTTTAGAGCATAATGCTACTTCCTTGTCTATCTCGTATTCTAGGAGCTAGTCAAAAATACATGAACTCAAATCATAATAAATGGATCCTAGTCAATTTGGCGTGATTGTAATCATAAGTGATATAATTATGTTTAGAGATTTCTTACTACGTGGTAGAGGAGGGTCAAACGATTCATAAAGAATATGAATGGGAGTGTATTGAATGCGGCTACACAAGTTTTATAACAATTGAACCGGATAGTGTTAAAGCATTAAAGGATACACACTCCAGAGTTGGCTTCTGCACTTTACAAAAAGTTACAAGATAATATTTCAGAATTTAGAAAAATCGTTGATAGGCCACTTAAATTAAGTGAAAAAATCTTAACAGGCCATCTTGTTGACTTGGAAATAAAAAGTGAAGCACAACCAGAGCCAGGTAAAATATTATTATTACTCTAGGCTATACAAAAACACTAAGACCTAAGGTAGTATCGTCGTCATATGAATACGTTCGTGCTATGACACTTTAACCCAGCAGTACAAACAGATGTGGTTTTATTCTCCTAGGATTACCTCTATGTTATCTGTGTTGTTATGCTGATTCAGTACAAAAACTAGTGAAGCTCTAATCAATTCTGAAATTGAGGTGGGATTTAATAATCGTCTCTCGAAGTCGAGAAATTAGCAGAACTGCCTAAACGAATCTTTTAATATGCTCATGGGGTAATATGCTCTACTCGAGAGCATGGAATCTCAATGTGATATTTGCGGATCAAAGTTCGCAAGTAGGCAGTGTTACTTCTGTCAGCGTATAATTTGTACCTCCTGTATTGTACCAGAAGATGCAACTGGGAATTATAGTACCATAAAATGCATTACATGCGGTCGAAGAAAAATAAACAAAATTAGCCTTCTTTCCGTTCTAAAACGAAATAAGATTATTTTAGGAATAATAGCAGGTTTCTGGATATATACAGTTTTTCCACTTCCTTTTTTACAACTTTTTGGAATCAAAATTGATCCAACATCATTTCAGCCTATCTTTATTACAACCGCTGTCATGACCATTCCTTTCCTCTTCATGTTTTTTGCTTGGCAGAAAAGGTCACCCAACAGCAGTCAATCTGCAGTGAAGTGAATACTATCAACATATCAATGGTATCCAAGAAGTTGAACAAATGAATCTGACTATCTGTATGCTACTCCTTCCGTACCCTGAGTCATGCTAATGACAATACAATGTTCTGATTCAAGATATGTAGCTCAATTTCTCTTTGGCAGTAATACAATTTCAAAATTATAAATATCCTGGTTATCAACAGCGACTCTTCAGCCCTCAACATTTTGAGGTCAAAATAAATTAATTAGTTAATTAGCTCTATTCTTGTTTTCACATTCATACATATATTTAGTTGACAACGACACTTTTCTCATCAGGAATGAAACTCGATAGCGTAACATGGCCTTAGCAAGTGATTTACGCATCATTATACAATAGATACTTTTTTTAGAAAGATTGCATCTTGATTATTTAATGACTCATATCGCCAAAATAATAGAAATAATTGGTAGTTCTGACAAAGGATGGGAAGATGCTGCACAAGTAGCAGTAGATGAAGCAAAAAAGACATTGCATGGAATACATGGAATAGAGATTATAGATATGACTGCAAAAGTAGATCCTAATAGCGGCAAGATCACACAATATCGTGCAGCCGTAAAAGTCGCGTTTGGTGTAGAACACTAACACTAACTATTTTTTTGTTCATATAGTAATTGCTGTTGTCACAGCGATACATTGGCTTGTTTCTTTATAGAATCATCCAGTAGAGGCTACCCAGCCTCTAGTCGATAGTCAAAATTGCTAATAGTAGTGGCCTTAAAAGACCGAATAAAAAGATAAGAAATGTAGAAATTTCACTACAACGAAATAAACTGTTTGAAAATTGGGAAATCAGTCCTTTCAAACAGATGAGGCATCAATCAACAACATACACTTTATACTTTATCATTATTGCTATTCGCAATTGAGTTGATATACATATAAGATATAGGTATACACAGCCACTAACTTTATCTTTTATAATAGTCTAGTAGAAATATGGCTGATCAAGTGTTTATGTATGGAATAGTGGCAGGTGTCTTTGCAGTCCTTACTGGAATTCTGTTTGGGTCAAGGGTTAAAAGACATTCGGGCAATGCTAAGATTGAGAAACAAGAAGGATCTCCTATATAGCATAGAGTAGAAAGCAGGTATCCCTGAAGTAGAACAGGATAGGAAAATGAGAAGACTTACCCCATGGTGTTATTTACTTACTAGGGGCACAGTAGTTGAAGATACTATTACGTTTGGGTCATAAAGGACTATCGTCTCTGAAAGGGTTGTTTCAATATTAACGCAGAAAAAGTATGCTTAAAGGATTGATTGTCGTGAATTAATTTGAAGACTATGGTTGTCAAAGGTTTAACTTAATGTCATCTAATCCTGACAGTTGTCTTTGTGGTCATATACTACGAATTCATTTCAATCCATATTAACTAAGGATAAAAGTAGGCCATGTTCCCATGTAAATTGTCCATGTCTTGACTTTGAGGCTGCTAACTCAAAACTATAATGATACGGATTAGCTATAACGAGAAAGACTCCATATCATAAATGTCCATACAGACAGAATAATGAATACGAGCATATTTTCAATTTAGTCCTGTGTTCTATCTAAAGAATTCTTGATGATCTCCAATTAGCTTAAATAGATTAAAATGAATATACTACAGAAATGTCTGATGCTGAGGCTGATTGGGGAAGCGATTGTCCATAAAAAGCTGAGGTCGAGTGATGGTCAGGATGCAGGCAATGTTGATGCCGTATATGCTTACTCCATAGTAATAATAACTGAGGGTGCACGTGAAGAATACAAGTTACCAAAATCGCAAGATGAAGGGTTCGATGGTGCAGAGGTGTTCTTAAAAGTTTCTCGAGCTGAATTAGAGAAGTATAAAGTCTAGAGACCTATGCGTAATCTCCTGATAAGAATTTGATGGACTAAAATAAAAGAGGTATATGATGCATGAGTTTATCTTGCATCTCGCATCTAATAGGCCACTTTATTCTTAATGATTATGTTATTGCTCTTTTTAAAAAGAGATATAGACAAGTATCATGAAACTGCCTCTTCTCTTGATGACGATGCTTGTCTGGAAGATGAAATACAAGAATCGTTAACAAGTAACATTATCTTCTGATATTATTTTTACTTCTCATTCTTCAAGAATTTGATACAGTTATTTAGTTATTTATACAGGATAGAAATCTGTTGGTTTGTTAAATTTGGTAGCAACAACTCCATAACTTAATATTCCAAATCCTACCAGCATGACTACGACAAATGCTACCTCTAATTCTACGGGTATTACATTTTTAATTGGTGAACTCGTAGTATAAGGCTGATTAGTATCTGGATTTACTGCGTCTTTTACGAACTGTGAGCCAAAATAAATCGCACCTACAATACCAATTGCTGTTAAGACTATACCAAAAGCGAGGATTGTCTTCGGTCTAAACATAGAAGAGCTAGAATTATTATTATTGTCATCATCATCTGTTCCTGAATTTTTTCTTTTTATGATTCTAATACTGTATAACCTCAGCTCCTGATTGAAATTAAATATATCATTTGTGTCTATAAAGGCTTGCTTGACATCGATAACTCATATTTAAAATGATTCGCAGGCGGGATCAGAACACTTTTTACCATGGAGATCAAGCCTAAAGTGAATACATCTTTAGTTGATAACACAAGTGAACTTCGATATCATACCGCTCGCAATGCTTTGGATAACATAATGGAAAAACTTTATCTTGTGATAGAACACAAAGAGTTGCGAACCTTCCTGCCAATATTACTGGGTTGTGAAATACCATATCTATTACACGTGTTCCCAATGCAATTTGGTTAGTATTTTGCTGTTGCAAAATCTAACGTCTCTAATTGACGAAAGTGTCAGCTGTAGATAAATATGAGAATCATAGAATATTTTTAATATATAACTAAATAATAATAAAAATAATAAGAAACATAACATTCCTGCATATTTAGACCGAGTTTCATATACTTTATATGGTTAAACGATGTATTAATTAATGGTGAGTATAAGCAGTGGTTAGCCTCGTCGGCCCGGCTGCATATTATGCAGCTGGAATAAGTCTGCCATTGGTGGCGTGGTTCATAGTGACTCACCTCACTGAATTAAGAGGGCCAACTAGAATACGCAAACCTGAAAAACAAGAAATGCATAAAGAGTCAGTATGAATTTCTTTTTTTCTTTGAGACCGTATAGCTTTATTTCGTAGCGTATCATCATGAAACCAAGTTCTTCGTCCCAGGAAAAAAGAATCTTCGTTGTAGACGATGAAATCGATATTACTACAGTCTCTAAACTCGGTTTGGAGGAAGCTGATCTCCAAGTAGATGTCTACAATGACCCGTTGTTAGAATTATCTGACTACAAACCTGGTATATATGACCTATTGTTGCTTGATATCAAAATGCCAAAGATGAACGGATTTGAACTATATAAAAAAAATTAAAGATATAGAGGGAGGATATGATGATGATGATGATGATATGCCTCGGGTATGCTTTATCACAGCATATGAAGGATATCGTAATCAATTTAACGAGTTATTTCCAACCTTAGAAGAGGTTGACTGTTTTCTGAAAGAACCTATTTCATTACCCGATTTGGTAAAAGCAATAAAATCACAGTTAGATTTGCTATAGATAGATAAATCTTGGAAATTACAAAAGGTAATACAAAGACCTAAAGCTACTCCATAGCCTCCCTACTGGTAATGTCCTAGTTCTATCAGCATACAATTCAATAATATTGCCAACCATTTTGAAAAGCCATGGTTGAGTGTTTTGACTGGAAGGTGCTAAAATGGCATAGTTTAAGAAGAATTTTAAACGATTATTCTATCCTATTATAAAATGTAGGTGAGCCCCTTAACCATAAGGATATAATCCCGCCCAGTCCACTAAACGCTTAGCGGGGGAAATTTCTCGCTTGATTTTAGATTCAATTGAAAAAAAAGTTGACCATGTTAACGTATAATTATCTAAGATACATACGTACAATTTACTAAGGAATAACGGGATATTCAACTTCAAAGAATTTCAATTGTCCAGGATATGGCAGTACAGCTCGAAGTCTATGTGCATTTCTTATCATAAATCCATATTTGTATGAACCAAATTTTTTGATATCCGCACAATGCTTATTTTTATCTCTTTCAAATTCAGCTTTGCTCTCATATTCCTTGACATTATACAAAATTGCAGTGCCTATTATTGCTCCTGTGCTAAGCTTTGCACAATTAATGCCTAATGATATGGCCCTCTCTTTATCTATTTTTTTTGAAGCATGTATCAAGAATTTCCCTCTAAATTTAGTATTCCATTTTCTCAGTTCTACAGTCTTTTTTCCTGATATCAAAAGTTCTGCAAATGGTTGTTTTAGAGATAAGCACTTCATAGCAGACCATCTTAATTGTGAATTTAGTACATAAGCTAATGGTTCAAATTTGTCTGATTTAGTCGATAGAGTGTTGAAGCTGCCTGTCATAAGGTCGCGGAATTGTACTTAAATTGCTGTAGATCCATTAGTAATCAGCTACCGATCTTTCAAATGTATTCATAATCCTATTCACTACACATTCATTGAAGTCGATTGTGCAAAGACACTAGGTAATATCATAATTACATAGTAGTCAATCATGCCAAAAGTATCATATCAATTTGAGTGTAAAGAGCATAACGTAAATAAGATGTTTGACACTGAGCGTGAACTCAACAGATACAAGGACTTCCATCACAAGGAGCATAGTATGTGTTTTCATTATCATCGGTTAAACAAGAAGAAAGTTAAAGGAGAAAGCAATAACAGAGCGAGTACAACACTCTTGAAGGAAAAGAAACTCTACGATCACATTGCGTGGAAACCTTTACTAATTAGTTAAATGGTTGGTGAGAGTTGGTATGAATAAACCAGCTTTCATTCACGGGTCTAATTATGCAATTCTGAACAGGGTTAATATTTAATAAGCCTTAATCCTATGGAATATATCCTGAATTGATCTTACATTTACAAGATTAGGTGCTTCTGTTGTCGTCAAGTCCTTTGTTGAATGTTAGAAGATGCCGTTGATTTTATCAAAAAAAAGAAGTGGCCAGGTGTTGGTAGCAAAAGCTACTAACATCTTATGTGGGATTTTGATTCAGCTAAGTCGCTGGCACCTCCACACGGACTTTCTTTGCACTTTTGATAATGGCAGAAATACGAAATTCGAAAAGCAGTCCGTATAAAAAATGGACAAAAGAAGGTAGCAAGAATTACCTAGAAAAGGCCAAAGGAATTACGGATGCTTTCCTTCTATAATATGACTTTTACATAATTTCATTGCAAATGCATTACTTTGTGGCGTAGCGAATAAGCCCATATTTCTAACATGCTAATAGCCCACAAGGTAAAGACCATTACATAAGCAGAGTAAAAAAATATTAGTTGATTATGTAGGTATATATTTTTTCATATTTTATTTTTTCAGCTTTCTGATGACCAAGACCATTTCTCCTTTTAAAACATCCTATTCCCAATCTAATTTGTCGCCTTACTTCAATTTCCACTTGACGTTTTTGATCTACAAATCCTTTCTGTTGTTTAGACTCCTTGCCCTTCTTAGGCTAAGAAAGGAAAGCATCGCGAATTTGATCAGGAAGAAATTCTGCGACTATATTTCGAGTCGCTTCCTTTTTAATGGAATCATCTTTAGATTTAGATTTCTTTAGCTGCGCCGCTATCCTAACAATCATATCGTCTGACCATTCTCCCATAGTTTCATTGTCATGAGTTAAAGTCTATGTCATAAAATAACAACGGCAACTAGCCTATATATCAATTCAAATTTATTTTCATTATTGGTATAGTACTTGAAAGGAGGAGTTGATATTGTCTAAGGTATCTCTTCTATAGAAGTTATCGGATGTATTTCAGCCCAATCGTTATGCTCATGATCTAATACATATGAACCAGTAACTTTTACATGTGTTCCAACTGGTGGAATTTCAATAGCTTGTCTAAAATTCTGAAAACACTAGACAGCTAAGTTAGCAAACAGCTATCTATATTTTTAGCCTTCAAGTGCTCGGACAGAATTTTTTACCACGGGAAAGTTTTTTCATACAGATTGGACATTCACCTATAACTCGAGCAAAAAATTTTAGAATGACTAGTACTGAGGGTATCGGTAGTTTTACGGCTATCGCAGAATGTCTAAAACTAGTACCATAAGCTAAAAAAAGAGAATAAACCTCTATTCGATCATGAGGATGATTAATACAATATAATGTCAAGGCATCTCCGATCAGCGTTGACGATATAGAAAAAGACTGATACTATAAGAGATAGACTTATGGACGAACTTTGTAAAAGGCAAAGAGACGTTGAAACAAATGGCAGTACTGCTGAGTTCAATATCAATGATGTATGGCAATCTAGTTTTTCAGCCTTTCAAAGGACTGATTGCATAAACGATTTCATAGAAAAATATCGAACAAAGAGCGATTATTTTGAACTCTTACCAAACGATATGATCCGCCTTAATGAACGTGGGAGAAGGTATTGCATAGAGCGACGATAATAACTTGCGCCAAGTTTTGACTGCTGAAATCTCGTAGTCTCTGACATTAAACAAATATTTTGAGGGAAGACAAGGGTCTCAACGGCGCCTGGCCCCAAAGGGCGCACAATCTCGAGCTCGCCTGAGACAACCATAAAGAACGGTACGTCGGTGACTCCCTGCTCATAGAGCACTTCGCCACGCTGTATGGCACGCGTGTGCCCACGCGCTGTAATGCGACGAATCTGTATTGGCGTTAATTTCGGAAATATCTGCTCAACATGAGCTCTGGTTAGCGGAAGCCCCCTGCGTGTATTGTTCATAGAGGTCGTTTCCCGTGCCGTTGTTGCTCCTCGCAAATCATCGCTAGGAACTTTCGAGCCTCATCTGAGTACTCGCGCTTTAACATTTTGAGCCTGTTCCAAATAGTCAGGCCAATATCGGAAAACAATGTTTGGTCTATCTCATGAGTCAATGAAAAACTGACTCTTGCTTTTGGATGGTTAGGGTCCAGCTCGATTCTTGTTCCTGTTGAAGATTCAGGCATTAATCTTGCATCCAGAATGTCATCCCTTGGTGTGATAGATAGGTAGTGATATTCTGCGAACCACAAGGGATTGAATGGTGGGTCTTGCCATCTGTCCTTTATTGTCTGGAACACGAAATCTCTGGCCTTTTCAGTTAATACTGCAATCGGATCTTCGTCACCTGGCAATGCATTCACTGGAGGATTAGTCAAAAACACGTGCTTGTTACTTCGCCGAACAGCGTCGCGGTCGCGATGCAACTGCTCGGACTGTTTGGGCACGATTATGATTAACCCTTGGCGACTAAAAACTTTTTATCCTCAGGTCCCTCCGACCTCTTCTAGCTCCCACCGATCGGAATTTTATCAGACAAATAGTACTGCCTGAAATCGTAATTTCCACGTGGGTACAAAATTAACT
>Ga0193734_1000072_pt1 | contig 14488 bp, 28 predicted proteins | sample U1m1metaG_FD_145079 | JGI IMG/M metagenome (GOLD analysis project Ga0193734, IMG submission 145079) | Soil microbial communities from a riparian zone of the East river system, Colorado, United States - U1m1 | ecosystem: Environmental > Terrestrial > Soil > Riparian zone | place: USA: East River... | reverse complement strand
CATCCTCTCATCCTTGGCCTGTACCTTCCTCGTATGCTTCTGGAATATAAACTCATCCGATAGTCCAAGCTTCTCACACACCGCATCAATTAGCGCCTTCTCCAGGTTCTGCAGATCAAGCTTCCTAACCTTACCGTTCTTAAAGAGGGTCTCGGTGTAGATGTCCGCATTGAAGTACAAGTAACCTGTCTTCTCCGTCTTCCAGACAGGTACGAACTCTTTGACTTTGGTCTTCCACAGTCTAATCTCAGGCTTAAGCTCAACCCGCTTAAGTTTAAACATAACATTGTAGAGACTATTGCAAGAGACAGGTGGCATAGGAATAGAGAAGCTGATGAAGTCCTCACCCTCAACTCTATGCCTATTCACCTTGATATTCCCATGGCAGGACGCAAGGCTCACAAAAGGTTCGCCTTGCTACGCCTACCATTTGTTTAACTTACTTTGCGCCACCCATAGAGCCTCTGACTAAACGTCCCCAAATCCACCTTCTTACCATGCTCATCCTTCTGCGTGTCCTTCTCATGCTTCACGGAGACTAAGATTTCCTTCCCGATGAGATTCGCAAGCCACTCATCATTGACCTTGATGCCCTTAAGCGGAATGTCTAAGGCAACGCACAGGTTCTTAAACTCAACCAAGTGTTGGTTAGCTTTCCACCACTTGCTATCCGCTCGACCCTTCACAGACATGTCTGCCGCGTACACCAAGTCCATGATGGACGTGAATATGGGCGCATTGACATACTTCTGAAGCGTCTCTCCAGACTCAGGATCCGTAACCTCAATCCCGTCCACCGGCCTCACATCAAGCTTAAGACTCGAGATGTCCTTATCCTTATTCTGCTGTGCAGTAGCCTTATTAATCCTGACCTTAAGCCCTTTGCAGACTGGAAACAGATTCCTGTCCTGCTTCACGTCCGTTAAGTCCGCTACCTCGACCTCATCTGTGATGTCAAACGGTACTTGCTCACTCATGGTACGCTCTCCTTATCTACGTTGTTGGGGACTTCGCCCCGTTGATTAAATTTGCTTGACCGATACTGTCTATAATCTTCCTGTAGTTTACGTCCTCCACGATCTCAGGCAGGTTGTACCGATTCTTTGCAGCACGCTGGTTTCCGGCCTGGCAACGGGCAGAGTAACGGTACTTATTCTCAGACAGCCTCTTCTTCTCAAGATAAATACTGGCCGAGAACATACCCGCTACCTTGTCCCTAAACCCGCCAAGTATTGCCGGTGCAATCGTCATGGACTTATCCGTCTTTGCCTCCATGGCCTCGTCTCCCTCAGTCTGCTCATGGCAGGAAACTACCACATTCCCCTTGAAGGACAGAAGCCTCGTTAGCGTGAAGTTATATAGCCATCGAGACAAGATGCCATACATGCCCCTAGTATCAGTTACTCCACTTGACGTCCTAAGTAACTCGTATTTTCCTAAGTAAATCCAGCGGTTCTCAGCGAGATAGGTAAAGTTATCCAAGAACAGCGTCTCAACCTCTCCCTTAGCTTGGTCGGCATGAGCTTTAGCAATAGCCGTCTCCATGCGCTCAAAGGTCGCTTTAATGTCCTCTCCCATGCTAGGTATAAACTCCTCAGCCCACACTAAGTTGTCTAAGAGAGTCGGATTAGACCTTGCCGTATCAAGCCCGTTTGGCTCCGTCCCAATGTAAGCAATCTTAGGGAACGTGAAGCCAAGGTACGTCTTCCCGGTCCCGCTTCCCCCATTAGACAGAATCTTAAGCGTCTGTCTAGCCTGTCCTGTCCTAATCTGGTCTGCCGTAATCATCATGTCGTCTCCCCCAAGTATTCCAGTGGATTGGTCTTCTCATAAAGCTGCTCAATGATTTGTGGGTCGGCACATGAGATGCAGATGGGCTTGTAGGAGCAGTATCCGCACTGTCCCTCGTTCTTCTTCCACACTTCGGCACCACCTGCCTTTGCCGTCTCAAGACTTTCTATCCACCTTAAAGTATCCTGCTTCCAAGCCTTAATCTGCTCGCTATTCCTATTGAAGAGTTGCCTCTGAAACTCATAGTAGAACCCGGCAGCCTCTCCCTTGTAAGCCCTCTGCCTATGTCCAAACCTTATCGCGTTTATGATGCCACCCGAGCACTCACCGTACTTGGCCTGGCAGTAAGCCGTGTATGCCGTCACTTGGGAGTTTGGCTCAAACCGGCTCCAGTAGCTCCAATTGAAGGTCTTACCCGTTGTCTTATGGTCTACCCAGTAGATGCAACCCTGCTTCCTAACGACCATGTCGATCTTGACAAGGAAGTCTATGGAAGATGATCTGAGCGGAGCGAAGCGAACTTTGTGAGCTTCGCGGTCTGGAGACGTAAGAGAAGGAGAGCTAAGACAGAAGGAGTCCTTGACCTCTATAGACAGTATCTCAAGAGACTTATCTTCTTCTTGGTAGTGTTTAGCATAAGCCTCAAGGAGTAGGAGTCCATTGGCTTCTGTCTTAGCCAAGTCGTCCTGTGATAGCTGTACAGGATACTCTCTGGAGAAAGCCTCCTTTGCCTTATTCAGACCCTCTTTCTTGTAGTAAGCCTCCAGTCCCGCATGAATTGCCTTCCCGAAGTTACGGTCGTGCTCGTCATGGTCTTCCTCAATCTTCTTTAAGCCCTCGATGTAACGAAGCCTGTAACGCTCACTGCAATCTTTATAGGTCTGCAACTGACTATTATCGTAAGCCATCTAATCTCTCGTTAGCTCTCTAGCTTCTTGATACTTATTGGCATAGTCTATCTCCACCTGCTCAATCTCCTTCAATATCCTCTCCGCCATATGCCTTGGCGTTGCATAGACCCCATGAAACTGTGACTTGAATGGTGCCTCATTCAAGCATTCAAGCACGCCTTCAATGGCCTCCCTCATAGCTTGCCTTTTCTTCTCACTCAAGCTCTGCATATTTCTCCTCCCGGCAATTGGCCTCATGTAAATCTAGCTCCGTCCTGACCCTCGCAAGCTCCCCTGCCACCTCCCAGAAGCCTTCTTGAGCCTCCCTTGAGGTATAGCTCACCTCCCACCTTTCCCGGCAACCTGGCCGTCTACAAGCAAATAGATGGTGATAGGTGGTAGTCATTTTTGGTCACTCCACGGTGAATAAGAATAAGGTTCAGAAAATGGGCTCTTCACATCACATGAGACAAAGTAACCTATCTTACTTTCTTTTCTCACTTTGCATTTTGATCTATGATTAACCACTAATCTATGAAACAGAGCATCGTCCTCATTAAAAAGTTTTAAATCTTCCATGCTGTAAGGCTCCCAACAAGGCCCTGTCATAGTGAATTCTTTATCGCAATGCTCGCAGTACATTCTCATTTCTGAAACCCACCAAAGGAATTTGTAGCTTTCCTAAACCTATCCATCATGTCGAAGAAATCATCCTCATTGAACCAGTTTTTCTCGTGCATGTGAGCAAGCCAGTCAATGATGGACGCAGGGCTTCTAAAGAACTGGTCGATGTATATGTAGTAGAATTCAATATCAGATGTACAGTCTCCTGCAAATTTGCATACTCCATCGTGGTTATACTCGACAAACTTTTTCTTTCTATCCTTCCACTCTTTTTTACTATCTTCTGTTTCGACTAGTTCCAGCAGTTCTTTTCCGGTGTAAGAAGTCTTTCCTTCAAACGGAGGCATATCTTTTGGCTCTTTCTTCCAAAAGAATGAGAAGCTTGTCGCAGGCTCGTTACCACACATTTCACATAGAGGAGTCTCTTTAAACTTGACCTTTTCATCAGTCATTTTTGACCCTCTTGGCACTCTATTTCTTTCCTGATAATGAACTCAAGATGTGCGGCACGGGAACGTAGGTTTTTCTCCGCTATCTTGTCAAACTTTTTGGCGATATCTTCCTCAATATCCGCCGTAAACACAATTTCTTTAGCCATTTTCATTACTTCCTCCATTCGTGTAAGTTATCACTTTGATACTTTTATGTCAACAAATAGTTTTTTACTTTGACACTGGGGTATATTTAAGAATAAAATGTCCTCTGTAAATATACCCTGCCCTCATAATAGGAGAAATTCCCCATGCAAAACCGTGAAACAGATCGCCTTAAAATCCAGTCCTACTGTGGTAAAACCCTTCGTTCAAATTCCACCCCTCCCGAACCAATTATAGACAACTTTTTATGGATGGGGGACTGCGTTATGCTTCTTGGTTCAGAGAAATCAGGTAAGTCTATTGATGGCCAGCAAATGTTCGTATGTATCGTGACAGGTGAGCCGTATCTTGGAAAGTTTGAGGTTAAAAAGCCAGGGCCGGTCGTATACATTCAAGCCGAAGGCAAGCGTGATGAGTTTGTAGATCGCTTGAATAATATCTCTATGTCATTCAACAAATCCATGAACGACGCTCTCTTTCTACACATCTTCAAGAAATACTGTCCACTAAATGTCGAACTATTCCGTGAAGCCATATTTGAAAAGATAGATGCTCAAGTCAAGATTTGGGGTCAGAACCCAGTTGCCATCTGTATTGACTCTGTATACAAGTGTATAGACGGCGACTTGAATGAAAACCGAGATATCATCGCCTTTACCAACGCCATCGACGAAATCATCTCTCGCTATAACTGTGCTGTCCTCATAATCCACCACGACTCAAAGGAATGGCGTAACGAGAAAACAAAGGAAGTCTTAGACCGTGGAGATAAAGGAAGTTACGGCTCTGTTTTCCTTCGTGCCTACGTTGACCATATCCTTTACCTCAAGATGCATAAAAACAAGTCTCGCACTCTCACCTGTGACACTCAACGTTCTGGCAAAACTAGTCCAGAAGTCCTTGAACTAATTCTGATCGAGCCATCCCCTCTTTGCTTTCAAATCAAAGGAGACTACAAACCATCCACCGAAATAATCCTTCATCAACTCCGCTTAAAAGGTCAGCTTAACTATACCCAACTAATCGAGCTTACTGGTCTTGCTCAAATCACTCTCCAACAAGGTATGGCGATATTGTTAAAAGACAAGAAAGTAGGATTTATTGACCTTAAAGAACGTTACTTTTTCCTCAAAGTCTAATCGAAAGTCAGATGCCAAAAACTGTGGTATATGGTCATTTTATGGGTATATCCATACACTATACATTAGATAGGGGGGTACTAATATACCCCCCCCTATAAAGATGTTAATAGATAGTGCAGTTTTTATACTAACTTTTTACTCTCTTTTTGAGTGGTGTTATTCAGTGCAACTACCTTCTATCATCCATCTGCTGATCAGCCTTCAAGTTTGCCTGGTTCTCCGGACTCTCCATGTAAGCCAGATAAGCCTGGAAGGCCTCCTTACCCTCTGTCTCTACATAGGCTCTTATCAGCTGTCTCATAACCGGCCTCTCTTTAGCCCAAGCCCAGTCAAGAAACCTCCTGTAATCTGCCTCTGGACACTCCTCAATCCAATCATAAGCTATCTGGTTATCATCATGCATTAACAGTCTCCTTTTATCTGAAGAACCCATCCTGACAGTCTTGGCATAGCCCGCTTATTCTGTATTCAACCTTTGACAGCCTGTCCTTAAACTCAGTTTGAATATCTATCTCCTTGCTACAGAATGGACATCTACCTTCTTTGATCAGCTCAATTTTTTTCCTGAATAGCATTGAATCATTGCCTCTTATGGCTTTCTTATACATCGGCTCTCTCCTCCAGTCCTGCTTGTATGTCTGCCGTCAAATCCTCCTGCCACTGTCTGCCACAGTTACATTGAAACTCATATATGCCGTGATCCAAGTCTTGCCCTGTTATAATGCTACCGCAAGTCTTACATTGTCTGTCCATGCATCCTCCTTTGCCGGCTTTCCCGGCTTACCTGTCTTACTCCCTAGAATCCCGGTCTATCTGTCCAGCAATGATAGCCCCCACAGTATGAGAGCAATAGCAACTAGTGGTGGCCATATCAAGAATCCTATGACGATCATTAAGAAGCCCATGAGAACCATACTATTCCTGCCGGTATAGTTGACTTAGCCGGTTATATACCAGGCACCACAAGCACCACTGAGTGCTGTCCTCTGTGCTGCTAAGACAGTCCTCCTGCCCCTTTCCGACCTCATAGCATCCGTCATATAACCAAGGCCAGTTACCTGTCACGTAGGTCTGTAAGTCTATTGACTGGTCAGTAGCCTGCCTATGCCTTGTGAGCTTTCTCATCTTGTTAGCTTCCTGTTGTTAGCCTCATGTTAGTAGTCCTGCTATGCTAGCCCAAGCCTGTCAAGGAGCTAGCGATCCTGCCATGACATCAGTAGGCATACTGTCAGTAGGCATACTGGGTGAGGATGACCTTTAAGCTATACCTCACGCGCGTCTTGAATCTAACGAAGCCAGCCTGTCCGTGACAAGCTAGTCTCCGGCTTTGGCACGCCCCAGGCAAGCTCTTATTGCCCACCTAGGCCATTCTTGCCTTGCTAGTTGCTATATCTCACCTGTCTATCTCTTCCCACTCAAAGTCATCAGGTCCATACTGCCTTGCAACATACTTCTTGCCGCACTCCCTGCATAGCCCAGAACCCCTGTCATCTATGGCCTCTATGTAGCTACAGTCACAGTCTACCGGCCCGCACCTGCACTTAGACTCTGCCTCCTTGCAGTAGTTACACTCCTTCTCATACCAGGGCTCGATCTCTGCCTTTAGCTGTGCTTCCTGCCTCTCATCCATTGTTAGCTCTCTTGGTTATAGCCGGTTATAGCCTGTTTCTGGTATAAGCCTGTATAACTTGCTATAGCTATGCTGTCCCTGTTTCCGCTTCTCTAGTAGCCTGTTTATCGGCAACCGGCATCCTCGGATGAAGCTTTGCCCATGATCTGAACCCACACTTCGATGTACAGAACTTCTGCCAATTTCTTTTGACTGCAAACTTCCTTCCACATTCTCGACACTCAGAGTATGTAGATTTCTTTTCTGTAACCTTTTTTCGCTCTACGGTATTGGACATATGTTCTAGCCTCCTCTAGTGTGTTAAACATCAAACTGCTTTTGATGCTGTTACACGTGCCACAGGCAAGAACAAAATTGGTATCTCTATTGTCCTTTGAATAGCAGTACGGCACGAAGTGATCGCAACAAACCTTAGTTTCTTGCAATTTCTTTGTCTTTGGATGCATATATGATGTCCCGAATGGGATCTCGCAATATAGACACTTATTATTTTGTATGAGCAACATTGCTTTGATTGCTTTACTCGATGGCCTTTTTCTCGCACTTAGTGCCTCAACCATCCTCTTTTGACGTTCAATAGTTTCCCAATCATATGGCATATCACAGCATTGGATGATTTTGTCTATTATAAGGGCATATCTTTTGCAGTTCTTACAGTAAGCCCTTGGTATTTTTATAACTCCGTACGTGGCGATATGTAGCTTGTCCATTTGGCGGTCTCCGTTGCATTGTCATGTCATTCATGATAGCCAACTAGATAACGCCTTGTCAATGGATTGTCAATGAAGCTACGGGCTTATTTCAAGCCTTCCTCAAATCTGCTTCACCTTATGCCCCTGGAAATCAAAATGCACTACCTCTTTCTCATGCCTCACGCACCATATCTGTATCCCAGGCACTGTAAAGCCAACTTCAAGCCTTGCATACTGCCTCGGACTCATCTCGTCCGGCAAGCCTCTCGCACATTCCTTACAATGTAGGAATACCTTGATCTCACTAAGTTTAGCCTGCTTCATAGCCTTCACCCTAGCACCCCGCCCCAAAGCAGGAGGTAAACCCTCCCATCTCTGTACAGGTACATATCTGTCCATTGACAGAGTAAGTCTGTATGCTAGCCTCTGTCTGTCCTGCCAATACCAAGCTTACTGCCACTAACCCCGCTATCATTGCTGTCTTCACGTTATGCCTCCTCCTGTTACTTACCCTCCCTCACCCTCAGCCTCCTAGCCCTCTCATAAAGCCTGTGCATCTCCTTATGCCTCGTGCAGTAATGCTTGCTTGCCTTGTCCAGCGGCATCCCATCCCTCGTACATCTGCCGGCCTTCTTCTGTTTCAGGTAATACCGTTGAGACGCCGTAAGCTTCCCAGGCATACCCGCTTAATCCTCCTCTGTCATTGAGATAAGAGGCTTCTCATCTTTGACAAGAACGACATTCATTCTGTAAAGTTTTATGGGTACCTGACTCATCCCATATCTTTTGACATAGTAGCTGACTACCTTCTCACTAACAGCCTTATTCACCCCAACAAACACCAGTCTCCCATCGTGCTTCGCAATGAGCGACACCTCACCAAGAGGGCACTCGTAATTCCTGAGCAGGACTTTGTATCCTTCTCTTCGCAGTTTATGAAACGCCTCCTCCTCGGCAATAACCTCTGACGCTAGTTCATTGTCATCTGTTTGTGTCTTTGCACCATCCATGAGCCAACCTGCCTTTGGTTTAGTCACTATCTCACTCTCCCTTTTTTCGACTCTGCCCTAAACTGCCTTAACTCATCCGCCACCTGCTTATCCGTGCAAGTCGCAAGCAGTGAGCGATGGAACCCATTCTTAACGAGCAGTTCAACTATCTCGGCACGCTCTTCGGCCGTCATTGCATTGACTCCATTGACTATCATTGTCTTAGCCTCCTTTGAATCATCATCGTTTATCCCTACGGCACGCCGGCCGTTTCGCCGTGTTTCAACTGTTTATGACCTTCATGCGTAGCATACTCCCCTAAACCATCCTCTTTAATGCTTCCGTCAATATTGCACCAAGCTTAGACTGCTTTGAATTGTCCACGTTGTTTCTCATTGCCGCATGTATTTTGCATAGCGGGGTCCTGTCTTTTCCAACAAGATATTTCGCCTCTTTCTTACAAGCATTACATTGACTTTTCATTTGAGATCGCTCCTCTCCAATCCTTGCCACTCAAGCCAATCCATGCTTGCCTTGAGGCCTTCCGGCCTTGCCTCTGATTAAGCCTTCTGCCAATGCCTCCCACCATCCTTCAATTCGTGATACCAGTCTTTGCAAAGTGCCGAATAATGAAGCTCTGTCTCTTCGCAATGCGCGCATTTCTTCGGTGCTACGATCTTCCTGCCTAATACCTCGCTCATTTTATCCCCCCTATTGTTCGCAGTAGTCCTTGTTTATGAACTCTTGGGCAATTCTAGAGACTTCCCTCATCGGCAATACCTCGTTCGATGTACCACACTTTATAAACATTTCCAGCAGTTGAACTGCCTTGTCCAAACACTGTGTTTCCGTCATTGGTTTCATATTGCCTCCCTTGTTTATCCCCACAGCCAACCCCTTAGTTATTTCAGGAAGAACAACTCCGCTCCGTAATACTCTTCCCATGCCTTCACATCTCCGTCGAAGTCCTCGTAGAGCGATCTCAATACCGTTTGTTTATCCATTTGATTTTCCTTTGATTTATCCCTACATCCATCCCCTTGCCGTTTGACTAGGACTTGGAACCTAGCTTGTGCATTACGCCGGAGGGCTCCCGCCTGCCCGCTCCGGTTCCTCTGCGGAGGAAACTTAAACGTGTACGAACTCTTGCGCCACGCTATAAGCTCTCTCCTTCAACTGCAATCCGCCTCCCAAAACACTTGATGTTAAGCGGTCATTATCACCACGTGTTGAAATATGGTGATCGGCATATTCTGTTACGCCATTGTATACATCCCATAGAGACCGGCCATTATTCCCACGCCCCCTAATACCAAGCGCCAGAATATCCTCGGCCTTGTTTTCTGTTCTCGTCTCTATCTTCTGCGGATCATCGACTTTCAGCACCCGTAAAACATAAGCCCTCGCTGCCTGACTTGTAATAAGCGTATTGGCCATTTTACGAGCATTTTCTGCCATTTCAGACCCGAATATCCTTGCCACATCTAACAGCTCCCTGCCGTTATTTATGGCGATCTTTGCATTTTCCGTATGCTTCACGTTAAACGCAAAACAGGTATTCGGCCTGACAAGCCCATTTTTACACACCAGCCGGTTCATAACCAACCTGGCCGATAGTTTCTCTGATCCATCATGAGAAGTAACAACCCTAATCAGCGTTTCAATATCATCGCCAACCCTGATTGTATGTTTATCTTCCCTCGTCAATGACAGATCAACAGATATCACGCGCCCTTGCTTATAGGAGTTAGCCGACTTATAGATAACCTCGCCATTATCCACAAACGAATCAAGGAACCCGAACACCTCTTCATTTTGGATAGGAACATAACGATTGCCGACAATACCAAGCACTTGCCCGTTATCTTCCCTGACGATTGCCTTCGCGTCATCATATTGCCTGATGTCATCTTCCATTCTATAAAGTACATCATGCTTTGCTATCTTCCAGTTTAAACCCGCCGCTATGATCGCTTCCTTGGCAGTTTTAATAACGCTCTGATATACCATTTCATACCTCCGCAGATTTACTTCGATTATGAGACCGCCTATTTTCTTATGACAATCAATCGACTGTCCGGCTCGCCGTCTCGTTACTTACAAAGAACCAATTTACCAACCTATGTGTAGCATACTCCGCATACTCCGCATTGTCAAGAGAAATCTGCTACGCACCTGAAAATTGTCTATCACCTAACATTTCCCACTTGCCACCGTTTAACTCAATTTGATATACTGCCAGCATGGACATAGAATCCGCGCCGGCTTCTGAGGTCCCGTCCCAAAATCCCCTTTCGAGAGATTCAATACCTGTAGATAGCACAGTCACAGACGCTTTAGATCCCACTTTAGAAGTCTTTAAACGTCCTTTAAACGGCTCTTCCAGGATCTTTACCAGTACTTCAGACCGCAACAAAGCCTTAATCGACCGCTATAAGGAAGGTTTGCGCTTGAAGGACATAGCCATAGAATTCGGGATATCAGAAGTACGCGTTTCACAAATCATTAAAGCAAGTCATGCGTTGATAGCAATCGATCAAGAAATGGAGAAAGTGAGAAGATTTAGAAGGATGAAACAATGCGAAATGAGAGGATTAAAGACGATTGCGCCTCGAACATCGCATGATTTAGTGGAAATATTGAATGCCCAACGCATGGAATTAGAAGGAAATGATAATCAATCTCAATCAACAGTTATCAATAACACTCAAGTTATAGTCACCGGCGTTGAGAACCAGTCTCAATTGTGGGAATTCACTAGGAAATTGTTGGGCTAGTCTGATCTAACTGTTGAACTGAGTATCGCGTAATAATAATTGGTCCATTAACACGCTCTCGTAGAATACTTGACACAATCTGGATTATAGGACATTGACTTAATCAAGTATTAGTACTACTAAGCATAAGTTACCAATACTTATAGCATCACCATGTTAATAGAATATCTGGACCTGGTAGAAATTTCTTGGCCGGAAGGGGTACCCCACCCCCCTGAAATGAGGGCGGGGGGATAATTGGAATAGAGCCTCTCCCAATTTTTATATAATTTTGTGAGACTCCCTCCCAATTTTTATATTTTTTTCTGTGCAGAGCATGTGGACGATATGAATCAAATTGCCGGGAATGAGCTGCACAAATTGTCGGACTAGGCGAGAAGCTGGATGAATCAAATTGCCGGATGAACCAAAACCCCTCTTGTACATCGCGCCGCATTCTAGTAAGAGACTAGACCCCGAAGCAGCGCATCTAAAAAACCTGGAAGAATGGAACCAGGCCCATCCTAAGCACGCGGTGCCCATTCCTCTGCCGCCCGAACCGGAACGACCCGAACCTGCCGTTGACACGACCTACGGAGGAAAGTTTTATTCCAAGGACTTGTATCAGAACACTAAGGACCGGCTTAGCCTTCTTATGGCCGCGGAAAAGAAGTGGGATCTGAGGAAAGTCCAGATCCAGATGTGTAAGAACGATGTGCTCTACTGGGTGAATCAGTATTCGGTTACCTACAATCCTCGTGTCACACCTTCTGTCATTCCGTTCATCACTTATGACTATGAAGACACTCTCATCACATCCATCTGGGAGCACATTAGAGACCAGAAGGATATCTTAATTGATAAGTCCCGCGACATGGGAGTGACATGGTGTGTGCTTGCGGTATTCACATGGTACTGGCTCTTCGGCGGAGAAGGTCAGGACTTTCTAGTCGGAAGCCGCAAAGAACAGTATATTGACGTCATGGGAAATATGGATACACTCCTTGAGAAAGTAAGATTCCTACTCCACAACCTTCCCAAATGGATGTTGCCGGACACTTTTGACTGGAAGAGTCACTCAAACTACATGAGGCTTCTTAATCCCGCCACGAAGTCCACGATAACCGGCGAGGCCACAAACAATAATTTCTCAAGAGGCGGCAGGAGACGCGCCATCTTCTTTGATGAGTTCGCATTCTGGGAATGTGATTCGTCAGCTTGGCGTGCCTCAGCTGACTCCACAAACTGCCGGATAGTTGTTTCCACACCTCACGGCTTCAATAACCAGTTCGCGAAATTAAGACATTCCGGCATCATTGACATTAAATCTCTCCACTGGAGACTCCATCCCGACAAGGATGATGCCTGGTACCAGAACGAATGTAAGAGACGTAACCATGATCAGGTTGAGATCGCTCAAGAACTGGACATTAACTATGAAGGAAGTGAGGAAGGAATTTTATTCGAGTTTCAGGACTTAAAGAAGTCGGTCCAGAATGAGCCCATGTTATCACCTGACAGAATAGTCGTCTCACTGGACCCGGCCGGTGAGGGAGAAGACGAGGCGGTCTTCTACGTTTGTAATAATGGCCAGATCGTTGAGCGTAAATTTATCCAGACCTCCACCGACCCTCAGCTTGCCGCGGAAGCAATCCTCCTCATCACAAAGTATAAGGCTCAAGTTTTTATCTCCGACTCCATTGGTAACTCGGTAGCCGATCTCGTGGTGCAACTCTTGGCTCGGAACGATCGAGGTGTGAAAGTAATCAAGTTTAAGTCCTCTGAGAAGTCAAAAGACCCCACTTATTTTAACCGCCGTGATGAGGTCTATCACAAGGCCAGTGTGCAAATGAAAGCGGGTCTTGTCCAGGTAGATGACGATTACACCCTAATGAAGCAGCTTAATGCCACGAAGTATAAAAAGGATAACGGCAGGATCTACATCTCATCTAAAGAAGAGATAAAGCCTCTTATCGGCTCCTCCCCAGACCGTGCTGACTCATGGGTCCTGGCGGTAGAAGGCCTCCGATACACCCACTCTTTAAAGGAAGTCAAGCAACAGGAAAACTATCGCTCAGTTGTTCACTTTGATGAAGTCAGGTCCGGCGAGGAATATGGCGACTGGGGGGATCAGCTCTGAATAAGAAACATTCTGATATCATAGGCTCTCACATGCAAGACCCCTTCTTTGATGATTACCGTCAGGAGGTGGATACAGCCTGTAGTATAATTGAATTAGTCGACAGACAAAAAGGAACCTCAGTCACTCTCATGATCGATAAAGTATTCCTTAAGCGAATAATCCACTCTCACATCTCCTACATAAGAAGTATCGAGCAGGATATGAATGGACACAAGTATGTCCACTAAGTTTCTTACCACCGTCTCTCTCGCATCTCTAGGAGCAGTAGATGCAGTCTTAAAACAAAAACGGGGGCTACTCGTGCCTTTGCCTACTTTGCTCACGACCCCTACCCTGGATAAGTAAGCTCCCAAGCTGAACTTCAAGGCACCAAAGCAGTACAAAGCCATTCGCCCTGGCTGAGCAGGAAAGCTCCGACGGATACTCAATCCAGGGTAAGAGTGAAAGTAGGCTCCGTCGGGGCAAAATTTTAAGGAGATGGTAGATGCCCACTGAAATTGACCCTCAGGAGAAAACACAGAAGCTCTCTCCTCACGACTCCCCTAGATACGCTTTCATCAGGAAACTTGCCCAAAAAGTAAGGCAGGACGACCAAGACCGCCAGGTCTGGAAAGATAAACAAGTCGTAGCCTATAACGCAAGGCTTGGCTTAAAGCGCCGCACAAACCGCCCATATCCTGGTGCCTCTGAAGTACCCATCCCCATCACAGACAAATTTATCGTGAAGCTTAAATCCATGTTCGTGTCTGTCGCGACCTTGATGAAAAAACAGATCGTTGTGACCTTAGATGACGGAGAAGTAAAGACTCCTGAAACGAAGATGAGTGCCAATAAAATTGAGCAGGCACTAAACAATCTTGTCAAGAAACGGGACTTCGGCTGGGCCAAGAAAGTTACGCTATTTGTCGACTACTTCCTGGAGAACGGTCACTCGGTATTTAAGATCATAGAGAAATTCTTCTCAAAGACCATAAACCGGAAGATAAACATCGAGGATAACTTCTCTATTGAGGACCTGAAACTCTTAAAGACCCTAAAGAAAGAGGAATTACGCCAGGTCCTAGCACAGCGTGAGGAGATGGATATTGAGGACAAAGATGACCTCCGTGAGATAGATAAGGCTATTGAACAATTCAGGTCCGGTAAGAAGGTCCTTACATTCACAAAGAAGGAGATCTATTCCGAACCCACCGTTATCCCAGAGCGTGGCCTCCGGATTATCGTGCCGTCCTCAG
>Ga0193734_1000071_pt1 | contig 14501 bp, 16 predicted proteins | sample U1m1metaG_FD_145079 | JGI IMG/M metagenome (GOLD analysis project Ga0193734, IMG submission 145079) | Soil microbial communities from a riparian zone of the East river system, Colorado, United States - U1m1 | ecosystem: Environmental > Terrestrial > Soil > Riparian zone | place: USA: East River... | reverse complement strand
TCTATAACTTATCCTGTTTTATATAATAATCCTTATAGTACACAAAAATTAATTAATAATAGAGTTAATAGTTTTATTAAAACGTAAGTTTTTATAATTTTTAAAAGGCAAACTTTTACTTATTTTTATATAAAATATTTATATAAATAAAAATTAAATTATAAAAGAAAAATACAGTGTATATTTATAAGATGTTAGTACTTCTTCTTATATTAGTTATTAAATTTAAAATTTAATAATAATTGTTTTAGTATTTTTGTTTTGATACTATTTAACATATTATTAAAAGATCTTTAATAGAAAATTAAAAGATAATTTGTTTTAATAGCATTTTTAGTATTATATAAAATTTTAAATCTTTTAAAAAGAATGATTATATAAGCCTTTAGGTTTAATCACTATATTATTATTTACTACAAATAAGTTTTGTCAGATTTATATCTTTCTTTAATTTCATATTTTAGTTTATGTTTTAATTTAAAATTAATTAAACTTCAAAGATTTGTCTGTTACAATACTATTTATAATAAATAGAACCTCCTTTAAATTATATAATTTAATCTTAAACATTATAAAGTTAAAATTATACCTCTACTTATATACATCCTTTATTGTTTTTATTTTTCTATATTACTATTAGTTTTTAATACTTTATAAGAATTAATACTATTAATTCCATATATTTATTTATATATTTTAAGATAATATGTTATCATATATTATTTATCTATTAATTTTTAGGATAATTTTCAAATTTTCTATTATATATTCAGGACTCTAATTTATCTATCTCTACTTTCAGTAATAAGCTTATTTATGTTATACCAAATTTACCTAAAAGATTATTTAATGACATTTTACAATAAATTTTATTGCTCTTGTATTTTTAGCTTTTAGATTATATAATATATTAACATATTTATTTTATATATTTTCCTATTTATTAAAATTATAACTTTTTATTACTTTTATTTTATAACTTTATAATTTAGTAAATTTAAATAATAAACTAAATTTATTATTTAAATTTAAACTTATTTAGGTTAATATTTTAAATTTGTACATTTATTTTCTAGTATAATATTTAAATAGAGAAATGGATATAAAAAATTAATATTGTATATTATTAATTTTTTATAATAAGGTTTATATATATATAAAGTTTGAATTTAATGTTATATTTTAATTAAATAATTAATATTTTTTATACTTTATTATTAGATTGCTTTTTTTATTTATGTTATTAATATAATAAATATGTTATATATAATGATAGGAGTTTGAGCAGAAGGTTCTGCATTTTGATTGCAAATTAAAATTTAGGGATTCGAGTTCCCCTGACTCCTAATATTATATTAATAATATTAAATATCATTTTTGTTAATTTATAAGTATTAAATTAATTTAGTAGTAGATGATTATTTAATACTTAATAAATCTTAAAAAGGCTTTATATTTTACAAAGTTTGTATTATATTTATTTTTAAACTATATATTACATAAACATTAAATTAAACCAATTATAATTAATTATATATAATTAAAATTATATATTATAAATTATTTGGTAATTTTTAATTGTCTTTAATTATAGTATTAAATTAATAGAATGACATTATCTATAATATCAATTATTGAGGATTTATTAGTTATTGTACCCGCTTTATTAACAGTAGCATTTGTAACAATTTCAGAAAGAAAAACAATGGCAAGTATGCAAAGAAGATTAGGACCTAATATAGTGGGTTATTATGGATTATTGCAAGCATTTGCTGATGCATTAAAATTATTATTAAAAGAATATGTTTCACCTACACAAGCTAATATTATTTTATTTTTTCTTGGACCTATTATTACATTAATTTTTTCTTTATTAGGTTATGCTGTTATACCTTATGGTTCAGGATTATATATTTCAGATTTTAGTTTAGGAATATTATATATTTTAGCTGTTTCTTCATTATCAACATATGGTATTTTATTAGCTGGTTGATCAGCTAATTCAAAATATGCATTTTTAGGGTCAAATTGGCCCAATAAAAATGAAAATTTTTATTTAAAACAAACTATAAGCGAGGAATTTATGGAGTGAAAAATACTCTCTTTATTAGGTACTTTATGTGTAATTCCCTATTTTTTTATATATTTTAATATATTACATGAAAATATAAGGGCCTCTAAAGTAAAAATTCTTATAAAGATAAATAATTCGCAAGTAACCAAAGCGTTTAACTCGTGAGTAGGAACTTCAGAGACCATACGTTTGTTATCTATATATTATAACAATATAATCAATAAAAATTATTTTTCTAATTTTATTTTTTGATGCTTTTTAAACTCAATTTCAAAATTTTTTATTTTAAATAATAATAACAATATTTTTGTTAGATCTTATATACAAGTAAATCATCCGCAAAATCCTGGAAGTAAAAGTAAAAATTGAAATCAATGATTAGCTGGTTTAATTGATGGAGATGGTAATTTTTCTTTAACTAAAAGTGGTTATGCTAGTCTAGAAATTACAATGGATTTAAGAGATGAACATGCATTGCAAATAATTAAAAATGTTTATGGTGGATCTATTAAATTTGTAACAGGTAAAAGGGCATTAAGATATAGTTTGCGACACAAACAAGGATTTTTAGCTTTAGTAAATGATGTTAATGGAGAAATAAGAAATTCTTATAGATTAATGCAATTAAATAAAATTTGTATTAAATATGATATAGTTCTTATTTTCCCTGAAAAGTTAAAATATGAAAATGGTTGATTATCTGGATTTTTTGATGCTGATGGATCTGTAACTTTAAATAGTAATAATGGACAATTAGCTATAACTTTAACACAAAAAACTAGTGAAATCTTACAACCATTAATAGATCTTTATGGTGGTTCTATATATATAGATACAACATCTAATAATTTTAAATGGTATATTTCAAATAAAGAAGATATACTAAAACTTATTGAATATTTTAAAAAATATCCTTCAAGATCTTTAAAAAAAAATAGACTTCATTTAATTCCTAAATGTTATGAATTAAAAGATATAGGAGCCCATAAAACATCAGAAGATAAATCTTTATTAGCTAAATCTTGAAAACTTTTTAATGATAAATGATATAAATATGAAACAATTTAAAATATAACTAATATAGATAAAGATATGGTCCAATATATAATATGATATATGCATTGAGAAGTACAGCTCAGTTAATAAGTTATGAATTAATTTTAAGTTCTATTATATTATTAGTAATATTATTAACAGGTAGTTTAAATTTAACTGCAATAATAGAATCTCAAAAAGCTGTTTATTTTTTATTACCTTTATTTCCTATATTTATTGTATTTTTTATAGGATGTATAGCGGAAACTAATAGAGCACCTTTTGATTTGGCCGAGGCTATTATAAGTAATTTGATTTGGTCTCATTAAAGATTACTATATGCTGAAAACTCTGTTTTATTTAAGATAATCAGCAAGGAATCAATTGTTTAATTGAGCCTTCAGAGACTACATGTAATCATTTAATATAAATAATATATTAAATAAGATATAGTCCAATTTTACATGAAAAGTGTAAATAATTAACATTTTACAAAAATATTCTATATTTATAATTGGATATAATCATTTTATATCTACTTATAATATTAATACATTGCTTAATTTCTTGTGGACTAAAATAATTTATCAAACATTTAAAAGATATTATTTTACTTTAAATTTAGATTCCAAAACATTATTTGTATTAATTACTATTCCTATTTTAATTTTTAATAATTTAAATAGTAAAAATTTCATTGAATTTTATAAAAAAAAAATGAGGTATTTATTTTTTTTTATTAATGGAAAATAATAGATAATGTAAAGGATTTTTATCTTAAACATATTTAAGATAAAAATCTAATAGTGCTTTATAAAATACATTTATTAAATATAGTTTAGATAAATTTAATTTTTGTATTTAGGAATATTTTACATCTAAAAGTAAAATTATAAGTAATAAGGCTTTAACTAATCTAAAATTAAGTTATATAAAGAAATTTAATTTTTAGATTCTTTATAATTTTTAGATTATTCTTACAAGTATGTGAGATTATAAACATACTGAATAAGTAATAAAAAAAAATGGTAGAGTTTTTTTTTTAATAAGAATAATTATTTTTTATTTAGTAAAAATAATAAAAAAATTCTTGTTTTAATTAGTAAATATCTTGTTTTAATTAGTAAATAGGGTGAATTAAATCCTATGTTTGGTAAAAATATAATTAATAAACTAAGGTTCTTATAAAAATATAAGTAAATATTTTTTAGGTTAGGTATTTATAACTTAAATGATAATTTAATTTTAAAGTTTAATAGAGTTAGGTAAACATTTAAATATGAAGTAATAGTATATAAGTATTTAATGGTCTTTTTATAAAGGTATACCTTTTTAAGTTAATACAAATTTAATTTCGTAAGTTTTATTCTAAGGAATGATTATCTTGTCTAATAGTATGATTTATTTTGGAATCTGAACTTGTAAGTGGTTTTATGACAGAGCATTCTGCAGTTATTTTTGTATTTTTCTTTTTAGCTGAGTATGCTAGTATTGTTCTAATTTGTTTATTAACTAGTGTTTTATTTTTAGGAGGTTATTTAAGTATATTGTCTTTAAATTCTTTAATTTATATATATAATTTTTTTTTTCAATTTGTTGGTTATATCCCTTTTCATACTAATTATAATTTTTTATTACCTAGTTTATTATTTAGTGGCTTTAATAGTTTAAATTTAGCTTTTAAAACATCTGTTCTTATTTTTATATTTATTTGAGCTAGAGCTTCATTTCCTAGAATAAGATTTGATCAATTAATGTCAGCTTGTTGAACTATATTATTGCCTATTATTATAGCATATATAATAGTTATTCCTTGTATTATTATTAGTTTAAGTATTTTACCTTCTAATTTTTTTTTATTATAATTATTAATTGTTTTTAATTAAAAAAATAATTAAATTTTAACTTTAATTTTCAATTTTTCCAATATTTAGTTTTTTATAATTGTATTTGTATGTTTATACAAATACTATAATATTTATTATAATTTTTACATTAAGATGTTTTTCTTTTTAAATAAATAAATATTTATTTATATTTAGCCTTATAGTTATATATGGTGTTACATAAGGTTAAATATAGATTTAACCTGGAGGAAATTTGTATCTATGATAATAGTTGTATTGATATCTCTTTTCTCATTATTATTAATTCCTTTATTGGGAATGTTTCTTCTCTTAATTTATACTTGTTATGGTTTAGCTTTTATATCAGATAGACAGATTAAATATATTGGTTTAATAACTACAACTCTTAATTTAATTGTATCTTTAATAATATTTATATTATTTGATTTTAGTAGTAAACAATTTCAATTTATACAAATACAAGAATATTATAAAATAAATTATTTTGATGTATATTTAGGTGTAGATGGAATATCTATATATTTTATATTATTAACAACAATAATTATACCTATATGTATAATATCTAATTGAAATACAATAAAATCAAATAATGTATTATCCTTTATAATAATAATATTATTATTAGAAACATTATTATTAGCTGTTTTTTTAGTTCTAGATATATTATTATTTTATATATTTTTTGAAAGTATACTACCTCCTTTATTTTTATTAATAGGTTTATTTGGATCTAGTAATAAAGTAAGGGCTAGTTTTTATTTATTTTTATATACTTTATTAGGTTCATTATTTATGTTACTTTCTATAATTACAATGTCATCTATAATGGGTACAACTGATTTTGATGCGTTATCTAAAGCAAATTATAGTTATATTATTCAACTTTTTTTATTTTCTGGTATTTTTTTATCATTTGCTGTTAAAACTCCTACAATATTTTTAAATACTTGATTATTAAAAGCTCATGTTGAATCACCTTTAGCAGGTAGTATAATTTTAGCAGGTATAGTACTTAAGTTAAGCTTATATGGTATATTTAGATTAATATTGCCTTTATTACCTAAAGCTGTTATTAATTATACGTATATAGTATATGTAATAGGTGTAATAACTATTTTATATGCTAGCTTTAGTACATTAAGAACAATAGATATTAAAGAACTTATTGCTTATTCATCTGTATCTCATGCAGCTGTATATCTTTTAGGTGCATTTAGTAATAGTATTCAAGGAATAGAAGGTGCTATTGTCTTAGGTTTAGCTCATGGTTTTGTTTCTTCCGGTTTATTTATATGTGTAGGAGGTGTATTATATGATAGATCTTCTACTAGATTAATCTTTAGGTAATTGCGGTGCTCCTCTTACTTTAAATTTTATAGGTGAATTTATGTCACTTTATGGTGTATTTGAAAGAATGTCTGTTTTAGGTGTTTTAGCTAGTAGTTCTATTATATTTTCTGCAGCCTATACTATATTTATGTTCAATAGAATAGCTTTTGGTGGTACTTATTCTCCTTATTTTATTAAATATGTTACTGATGTAAATAAAAGAGAATTTGCAATTTTATTTATTCTTGTTATATTTACAGTATTATTTGGTCTTTATCCTGCCCCTATATTAGATGGTTTACATTATTCAGTTTCTTCTTTAATATATAATTCTAATATTTATTAAATTTACATTTATATATTTACTTAAATAAATATATTTAATTTTATTATTAAATTAATTGAAAATTATAATATTATCTACTAACCCTTTTTAATCTTATTGTAAATTTTTTTGTAATTTTAATCTATATTATTAATTTAATTATATCCTCTTTTTTTTTTATTTTTTTTTATTAAGATATATATATGAAAATATCCTGTATACATATTATATTATACTATGCCACAATTAATACCATTTTTTTTTATAAATACAGCACTTTTTACTTTTATTTTATTAATTATTTTAGTTTTTATATTTAGTAAATATATTTTACCTAGATTTGTTCGTTTATTTATAACACGTATCTTTATAAATAAATTATAAATTCTAAAAATTCAACAAATATTTATTTTTTAGAATTTAATATTCTAAATTGTAAAGTACCACTTAATTTAAATATAAGTTTGTTTTTTTTTATGAATAATTTTATTGTGTTAAGCCCTTTGGATCAATTTGAAATAATGGATTTAATAAGTATTAATTTCAATATCTTAAATAATAATCATATATCTATAACAAATATTGGATTGTATTTAACAATTAGTACATTAATTATTTTAGGTATTAATAAATTAGCTACTAATTATAACAAATTAATATCTAATACATGATCTATAAATCAAGAATCATTATACGCAACTATACATAGTATAGTAATAAATCAAATAAATTCAAATAAAGGACAAATATATTTTCCTTTTATATATGCTCTATTTTTATTTATTTTAATAAATAATTTAATAGGTTTGGTTCCTTATAGTTTTGCTTCAACATCTCATTTTATTTTAACATTTTTCATTAGTTTTACCGTAGTTTTAGGTGCTACTTTTTTAGGATTTCAAAAACATGGTTTAGAATTTTTTTCTTTCTTTGTACCTTCTGGTTGTCCTTTAGGTCTATTGCCTTTATTAGTACTAATAGAATTTATATCTTATTTATCTAGAAATGTTAGTTTAGGTTTACGTTTAGCTGCAAATTTAGTTTCAGGTCATATGTTATTAAATATTTTAGCTGGTTTTACTTATAACATTATGACAAGTGGATTTATTTTATTTTTACTTGGTTTAATTCCTTTAGTTTTTATTATAGCATTCTCTGGTTTGGAACTCGGGATAGCATTTATACAAGCTCAAGTTTTTGTAGTTTTAACTTGTTCGTATATAAAAGATTCATTAGATTTACATTAATTAATAATAAATTTAAATACATTTTATAATTATTTAAATTTAAATTTATTTTAAGTTTGTTTAAATTAAAAAAAATAATAAATTTATGTTTAAAAGTACAAGTCCTAATTATAATTTATAGAGTAATTAATGGTATGTTTATACCATCATTTATGTTAACAAATAGAATATTAAATAAATATAATTCATATTTATTAAAAAAACCTATAAATTCTAATTTTAATATGTATTCTATATATTTCACTAAACCTATATTTTATTACAATAAACCATTTACTTCTATTTTATATACAAACGCAGATAAAGATAAATTAGTTATTTTGCAAGATAACCAAAATAAATCTGGAATTTCTATGTGAACTAATTTAAAATCTGGAAAACGTTATATTGGGAGTTCAGTGAATTTAAGGCGTAGATTTATGGAATATTATAATGTTAACCATTTATTAACTAATAATAGTATGGCTATTATTAGAGCATTATTAAAATATGGATTTTCGAATTTTAGTTTAAAAATACTGGAAGATTGTGATATTAATATACTTATGAACAGAGAAAAATATTATTTTTATTTATTATTGCCTGAATATAACTTAGCTTTGTTACCGGGAGCACCTAGTAGAGGTAAAGGTAGAATATTGTCTTTAAAAATAAACTGAGTAAGATAGCAATTAATAGATCGCTAGAAGTACGTGCCCGTATAAGATCAGGATAATTAACTGGTCAAATAATACAGGTTACAGATATTTTGACTAATATAGTAACTGTTTATTCTTCTATTAGAGCTGCGGCTAAATCTTTAAATATTAATAAAATAGCTATAACAAATTATATTAATCTTAAAAAAGCAGATCCTGTTTTAGATATATACATCCTTGTAAAGAGGGGTAAACCTAGTACTATTAGAAATAATATACAAAAAAGTAGTCTAAAAATAGAAGTTACAGATATAGAGACAGAATCTAAAAAAAATATATCCTTCTGTGACTTCAGCTGCTAAAACTTTAGGTTTATATCAAGCTAGTATATCTTTATATTTAAAAGAAAAACGAACTAAACCTTTTAAAGGTAAGTATATTTTTAAATTAATTACAAAAAATCAAATAATAGAAGTAATATCTGGGCTTAAAAAAATGATTTACATAAATCTTGTTATATAAATTTATAAAGTAAAAAATATTAAATAATAGTTTAATTAACAATTAATACAGAATAAAGTCTTATCTTTGGATATAAGGTTTATCTAGAACCTTTAATCTAGTATTTTGTTTAAATTTATTAAAAAAATAAATATGAAAAAAATAAGATCCTTTTATTTTGAATTAAAAAGTTTTAATAAAAGTACTTTCGTTAAATTTGTTTTAAATAATTTTCAAGAAGGTTACATATATTATTTATTTTTGGAATTAAATATTTATGAAGGTAATATTATTTCACATGGTCCTCAATTAGCTTTTAAATTATTGGCTTCTAAAAATAAGGATAATTCAATTACTTATTTATATATTAAAATAAGGAAAAAATTATTAATAATACGAATATAATATATTGTAATAGATAAATTAAAATAAATATTTTAGTTTTCTTAAAATATTTTGGCTAATACTTAATAATTTTTGAATCAAAATTAAGTATAATTTAGTATATTTTTTATTTTAGTTTTATTATTCTTTTTATTTAGTATAAAAATTTAAGGACATATGCTTTATATATATTAAGTGGATTTACTTATAATATTATGTATAGTGGTATTATATTATTTTTTAGATATTTCTTACCTTTAGCTTTCATTATTGCTTTTTCTGGTCTAGAATTTGGTATTGTTTTATTCAATCTCAAATTTTTATAGTATTAACAGGATATGATACAAACTATATAATCTGATAAAAAGATAGGAAAGTCCTCAATTTATTAAATGTAAATATATATATATATTATTGATCCATATAATATGTATTACAAATATAATGATAAAAATTATGGAATATTTATAGAAACAAATTATTATATAACTATATAATATATAATATTATAATAATATATAATAGGAACAATACTCCTACATTAAATTTTTTTTTAGAATTATGCATAGTAACAGGATTCGGCTTAATTGTATCTATTCTAGGTTTTCCTTATTTAATTTTGTAAATTTTAATAAAAAAAAAGAATAACAAATTTTTATTTATAAATCAGTGTAATGTAATTATATTACAATTATGTAATATTAAATAATATAAATATTAGAATTATGTTAAATTAAATAATGATATGTTATTAAAAAAAACATATTTATTTAATTATGTTATATTAAATTATGATATGTTATTAAAAAAATAACATATCTATTTTTATATTTTTGAGTTTGATGATGGCTCTGATTGAACGCTATCTAAGTGCTTGACACATGCTAATCGTACGTCTAGTTATATTTATTAATTAGAAGTGGTGTACAGGTGAGTAATTAATATTTTGGCTACCTTAAAGAGAGGTAAAATCCCTTATAATAAAAAGAAACTAAATAGTTTTACTTTAAGATGTTAATTAATATTTCGGACAGTAGTAGAAAAGGTAATGTCTTAACTAGCTATATATATCCGTAATCGTAACTGAGAGGTTGATCGATCACATTGGGTCTGAAAAAACCCCAATGCGCATTAGTACAGCAGTGAGGAATATTGGTCAATGGCCTAACGGCTGAACCAGCAACTTGGAAGAACGCATTTGTATTAATAAATATTAATACAGTAACGAATAAGTCGTATAAAGTTCTGAATAGAATAATGAGGATGACAATTTTCTATTTATAAGTCTTGACTAAATTACGTGCCAGCAGTCGCGGTAATACGTAAAAGACTAGTGTTAGTCATCTTTATTAGGTTTAAAGGGTACCTAGACGGTGAATTAAACCTTAATAGGTATTTTTTTACTAGAGTTTTATAAGAGAAAGGGAGAACTTTTAGAGTAGAGATAAAATATTATAATACTAAAGGGACAGGCAAAGGCGAAGGCGGCTTTCTATGTAAAAACTGACGTTGAGGGACGAAGGCTTGGGTAGCAATAAGGATTAGATACCCTAGTAGTCCAAGCAGAAAATTATGAATGTCATAAGCTAGATATTTACTTTTAGTTTATAAATGAAAGTGCAAGCATTCCACCTTAAGAGTAATATGGCAACATTGAAACTGAAATCATTAGACCGTTTCTGAAACCAGTAGTGAAGTATGTTATTTAATTCGATAACCCGCGAAAAACCTTACCACAATTTGTATAATATATAATTATTACAAGCGCTGCACGGCTGTCGTCAGTTAGTGTCGTGAGATCTGGTTAACTCCTTTAATTAACGAAAACCCTCACTTTATTTGTTTATATAAAGTGGTTCGCCGCTATATTGGACTAGATAAGAGGGACCAAGACAAGTCATCATGGCCTAAATATTGTGGGCTACAGACGTGCCACATATACCTTAACAAAAGGATGCAATATTGTGAAATGGAGCTAATCCTCAAAATTGGTTATAATATGGATTGTAGTCTGTAACTCGACTACATGAATAAGGAATTACTAGTAATCGTGAATCACCACGTCACGGTGAATCTAATCTCAGCTAGGTACTAACCACTCGTCAGGCGCTGAAAGAAGTATGTGCAATAAGTTTAATTTTTATATATTTTAGTATATATAATTGGATATATATAAATATATTTATCATTTTCGTATGCATGACTTTAATTGGTGTTAAGTCGAAATAAGGTTCGTGTAATGGAAATTGCACGGGATGTATAAAACTTAATAATATTCTTGTATATAAAATATATTTTATTTTATTTTACATATCTTTATATGGTGTAAAGAAGTTAATTTTTAATTCTGTTGGTTCAAATCCAAAAAAAGATTTTTATTAAAATATTAATACTATTTTTATTAATATTTTTTATTTTCAATTGGTAATATAAAATATTAAATATTTTATTTATACTTGTATTTTTTAAGGAAGGGTCCGTTTGTTGGTTAACGGGTTGAGCTGTAAACTCAATGGCTTTTAGCTATCAAAGGTTCGATTCCTTTTCTTCCTAGGCTAAATATAAAGTATATTATATTAAAATATATATATATATATATTTAGTTGCATTCCTGTTTTTTTTTGTTATATGAGCTAGTTTAATATGGGGTAAGATTATAAAGATAATGAGTTATTTGTATTTAATATATGATCTAAATACTAATGGATTTTTAGTGGAAATTTTAGATATATTGTCTTTAATTTGTATATTCTTTGGAATTTATACAATTATTAGTAAAAATCCTATAGTATCTGTTTTATTTTTAATTGGATTGTTTTCTACAATTTCTTGTTATTTAATATTAATAGGTTTAAGTTTTATTGGTATATCTTATATATTAGTTTATGTTGGTGCTGTATCTATTTTATTTATTTTTATACTAATGTTAATAAATATTCGAATTTCAGAACTTTTAAGTGATACAAATAATTATTTACCTTTGGCTATGTTAAGTGTAATACCTTTTGTATATATATTAGGTCAAAATATATCTTTTAATTCTATACAATTAGGTATTATTAATTATTTTTATAATTCCTTTTTTGAAAAATTATATAGTATAAAACAAGGACAATCTCAATATTTTTATAATATTATTGATTATAAGCAACGAATATTTTATGCTAGTTCTAATAATTGAGATACTGTTTTAACGGATGTTACGAATATTACAAGTATAGGTAATATAATGTATAGTACTTATAGTATATGATTATTAATAGTTTCTATTATTTTATTATTAGCCATGGTCGGTTCTATTGTAATAACAATTAATCCGAGTAAGAACTTATAAATTATTGCAGATTAGTAAATAAAAATATAAACAAATATTTGTCTCTGGGTTTACAAAGAAACAGTATTTTTTAATAAGTTATCGTAATTATAATACAAATAATAAAGTAAATAAACCGATACTTTCTCCTTATGGAATTACAGGATTTTCAGATGAAGAATTATCCTTCTCTAGAGGTATTTATAAAAATAATAAATATAATACAAAATGAAATGTTGTACATTGTTTTGCTATATAATTACATGTTAAAGACTTATTTATACTACAAAAAATCCAAGCTTTATTTAATGTAGGTAATATATATAATGTTAATAATAAAGGTCATGTTATATTTGCTGTTAATTCTATAAATGATTTAAATAATGTAATCATTCCTTATTTTATTAAATATTCTTTATTAACACAAAAAAAGGTGGATTTTTTGCTTTTTAAAACTATTATCGAATTAATGAAAACAAAAAAGCATCTTAAAGGTTTAACTGAAATTATTAGTATTAAAGCTTCTATGAACAAAGGTCTTAGTAATATATTACGTAATCATTTTGTTTCTATTCTTCCAGTAGTTAAGCCAAAAATAAATTTGGTAAGGATTAATCTGATTAATCCTTATTGATTTTATGGCTTTACAGACGCATAAGGTTGTTTTTTTTGTTAATATACGGAGTAATAGAAAAAATAATGGTACTTGAGTTTCATTGGTATTTAGTCTTGTTCAAAATTCTAGAGATATCTTTTTATTTGAAAGAATAAAAGCATTTTTGGGTTGTGGAAATATTTTTAAAGATAAATCTGCAGTTAAATTTAGGGTAGATAAATTTTCTTCAATTGAAGAAAAAGTCTTACCCTTTTTTAAAGATTATCTCTTGCAAACAAATAAATCCAGGGATTTTGTAGATTTTTGTAAAATATATGATTTAATTAAAAATAAGGCAAATTTAACACAAGAAGGTTTACAAAAAATTATAAATATTAAAATTAGTATTAATACAGGTAGAAAATATTAAATATTAATAACTTTTTGTGGAAGTATTATATAATATATATAATAACTTTACCATTAATTAGGTAGCTATTATTATTTATGAAAAAAGAATTTAATTAGAGTTTAATTAAAATTAATTAAATTCTAGTTTAATTAATTAATTTTAATCATATTATTAGGTTGGAGCTATTGCTATTACTATTTCTGAAAAAAGAGTTTAATGATTTATATTAAATATATTTAATGATATACAAAACAAAAAGTAATTTTCAAAATCATCCTTATCACTTGGTATCTCCTTCTCCTTGGCCTATTTATACAAGTGCTGCACTTTTTACTGTTACAACTACTGGTGTATTAAGTATGCATGGTTTTTTTTTTGTGGGTTATTTATTTTTTATTACTCTCTTCAATTTAATTATATCAATGATTTTTTGATTTAGAGATGTAATATCAGAGGGTATAAAATATTATATTTTATATATTTATTTTCAAGATTATATCTTGAAAATTACTAAAGCTTTTAGTAAAGAAGATATAAAACAAGCTTTAAGTTCTAGAAATATTTTATATAAGAATATAAGTGAAGATCAATTAGGATACTATTTAGCAGGATTATTAGAAGGTGATGGTTATATATCTATACCTGCTTTAGGTAATACGTCATTAAATAGGATTTTAAATCCTAGAATAGTCTTTACTTCACATATTAATAATATACAATTATATGCATATATTCAATATAAATTAGGAGATATTGGACGTTTTCAATATAATAATA
>Ga0193734_1000067_pt1 | contig 14906 bp, 18 predicted proteins | sample U1m1metaG_FD_145079 | JGI IMG/M metagenome (GOLD analysis project Ga0193734, IMG submission 145079) | Soil microbial communities from a riparian zone of the East river system, Colorado, United States - U1m1 | ecosystem: Environmental > Terrestrial > Soil > Riparian zone | place: USA: East River... | reverse complement strand
TCAACTCCATTTAATTCTTGAAGATAATAACCGTGAAGTACCTCAGGATCATCTACAGGTCTAATAGCATCAACTCCTATTATATCTAATTGATGATCAAAATCGACGACAAAAAGTGATTTTTTTCGAAAGAAATCGTCAGTGTTCATATCATGAGCAAGGACAACATCCTTTCATTTATTGACATGAACTACTGATATTCTATGATAAGTAAAAGCATTGAAATTATTTAAATCTCTATCTAAAGTATTAAATACATTATCAAAACTATTTACATGATTATAAAAATCATTAACAAAATGATCAAGAAGTTCAACAAACATAAATATAAAAATTAATATTATAATTAAAAACAATTAAAAACTTTTTTAATTATTAGTTTAATTTAATGTTTATGTAATATATAGTTTAAAAATAAATATAATACAAATTTTATAACGTTTAAAGCTTTTAAATGTAAAATACATTAAGTATTAAGTAATCATCTACTACTAAATTAATTTATAAAATACTTATAAATTAACAAAAATGATATTTAATATTATTAATATAATTAAGAGTCAGGGGAATTCGAATCCCTAAATTTTAATTTGCAATCAAAATGCAGAACCTTCTGCTCAAACTTCTATAATTATGTTTTATATTTATTATGTTACAAAATTAATTTTAAAAATATTAACAAAAATAAATAATAAAATTAAAGTAATTAAAATGTTATATTTTCAAGATTAACATCTCATTAATAATTAATAAAACGATTTCCTTATAAATAATATAAATATTCCTCAAATTAATTTAAATTAAAATTTTTATTACAAATATATTTTTATATTTTACTAAATACATATAAAGATTATACATATAAGGCATTACATTATACCTCATAAACTCATTTGCCCGTATGGCAAAACATAACCTAAGAAAGCTGTAGCCATCATTATTATAAATATTATAGTTCCAATTACTCAAGTTAACGTTCTTGGTGTTTTATAAGACCCATAGTATAAACCTCTACCTATATGTAAATATACTAAAAAAAAGAAAGCTGATGCTGTATTTGAGTGTAAATAACGTATTAATCATCCATTATTTACATCTCGCATAATATGTTCTATTGAATCAAAAGCTTCTAAAACACTAGGTGTATAATGCCATTTTTATTTTTATTTATTTAAACTATTTTTTATAACTTAACTTTTCCATTTTAAATTAGATAGTTCTTTTATTAATTTTTCTATTTCTATATCTCTGAAATCAGTTCTAACTTAATTATTTAAAATATTAATAATTTTAATTCATACTAAATATTGTAAAACTTTATAACCAATTAAAGGGTAATTATTAAAATGAGGTAATAAAGTATTAATTCTTTGATTTTTTATACGTAATCTATATCTACTTTTACCTTTAGTATCTGTATAAATATTTCCTATTTTAAAATAAATATTAATTAAATTTAGTATATGTAAATCTTTTGTTTTTTTACTTACTTCAAATACAAGATAATAATCTTTAATTGTTTTACCTACAGAATTTATAGAGTCTTTGTAAAGTAGGTAAAAGAACCTTCTGCTATAACAAAACCTGAGATTAAAAACGGATTTAAGTTATCCATTTTTGTTTAAACTAGGATAAACTTAAAATTCTACATAAGGTATTGTACTTAATTGTGCTAATTTAGATAACAAAGATTCAGATATAGGTTTATTTAATCTATTTATTAAAGAGACTAGTTTTAAAAACCCAGGTATATTAGTGTAGACTTTTTTTATTAATAAAATTAATAATTTCACATAAATATGTAAAATTTAAAGCTTTAGTAGTTTAAGGGATATTTATTAAAATGAACAATAATAACATTAAGATCTGATCTAGATCTAACTCTAAATTGCGCACCTTTAGTTTCTGTTTTTGAAACTGAACCAACAGAAAAGAAGTTTTTAATAGAGTTTAATAAATTAAAATCTCTTTCATGTAAAGTAATTATAAAACAAGGTTCTATAGTTAAGCTTATATAAGCTGTTTTAGATTTAAAAATAGACATAGAGAAAGATCTTTCTGCATCTAGAAAACCAGTTACTCATTCTGGATTTAAAATAGAAATATTAGGTATAATTTCTTTATTAGTACTATTATATCTAGTTTGTTTTGAAATATTTTTATTAAAAAAGTTAGAATGATTTTTTTAAAGGTATAAAATTAATACAAATAAAAGTTATTATTAAAATAGTTACTAATAAAGATTAATTACCTTATATTTTCAAAAAAGGTTGGACTATATCTTCATATATATACATATATATGTCTTACGTGTAGTCTCTGAGGATTTCCTTAAAATAATTATTAATTTAAGGGTTTCCTGCTGATTGTCCCTTGTATTTTTTTACACTTTAGAAACATTTAAAATTTTAGGATGTTTCAGCATATAGTAAGATTTTATAGCAACCCATTAATCGCTAATGTTACACCTGTAACTATTTGTATAATTAAACATAAAGCTAACAAAGACCCAAAATTTCATAAATAGCTAATATTAGAAGGTTGAGGTGAATCTATTATATATGAATTTACCATTTTTAAAAATGGATGACTTTTTAAAATTCTCATGTATTTTATTAAAAAAATTATTTTATATTTTTAATTTTTATTCTTTATTTAATAAATTTATATAATTATAAATTTATATCTTTTCTATATAAATGTTATAATAATTTATTATTCTATAATTAAAAAATTATAACTAAATTATTATACCTAATTGAAATATGTAATATATAGCTAATGTTACATATGTAACTATTTTTATAATTAAATATAAAGTTAATAAAAATTTAAAGTTTTACAAATAACTAATATTAGAGGTTGAGGTTAATCAACTATATATGTATTTATCTATTTTAATAGTATATATATATAAATAATATAAAAATATATAGAACTATAATCTATAACCTAATATTTATTTATTAAATTAAATATATAGATAACTTAAGAAATAAAAATTAATATTATAAATTCTAATTTATTAATAATATAATAAGATTTAACAAATTATTATATATAGTTATAAGGTGATAATAAAATAATAGATAAAATATTAGACATATGTAATCATTGATCAGGTATAAACATAAATAAAAGAATAATAAGAGTAAAAATAGAAATAGTTATAGAAAGAGAATTAGACAATGATATACGAGATGATCTAAAATAAATAGTATCTATAACATTATTATTTTTTATAACTTGTGCAGGGATTTTAAGATTAAATAAACTTCAACTAAATTTATAAGAATATAAATCAAAAAACATAATTTTAACTATATTTAAATAATAAACTGCACTTATAACACTTGTTATTACAGCAATTAAAGCTATAAAAACAAAACCATCTTGTAAAGCAGCAGATAAAACCATTAATTTTGCAAAGAAACCAACTAAAGGTGGTATACCTGCAAAAGAAAAAATAGTAATAGCTAGACTAATAGCCAAAGTATGATTTATATAAAAATAACCCTTTATTTGACTTAACAATTGAATAGGTGAATTATTTTTTTCTGATAAATTAATCTGGTTAATATTTTTATTAGTAAATATAAATAAAGTGTAACCAATACTAATTAATAAAAAAAAAGCATTTAAATTAGATATACTATATTGCATAATATAAAAAATAAAAGATTGTATAGATTCAACACTATTAATACTTAAAGCCAATAATAAAAATCCTATATGAGATATAGTACTATAAGCAAACAATCTTTTAATCCTAAATTGTGTTAAACCTAAAATAGTTCCTATTATTAAAGATAATAAACTACTAACTAATAAACTCGTACTTCAAGTATATTCTGTTGAAATATACATATAATTAGTATTATGCACCAAATATAATAATAAAATTAAAATAGATATTTTTGGTACTATAGCTACAAAAGTAGTAACTATAGTAGGTATACCATCATAAACATCAGGAGATCAAAAATGAAAAGGAGCAGCTGATATTTTAAATAAAAAACCTATAGTTATTAATAATAAACAATAAGGTATATAATTAACAATATCACCATATATTAAATTATTTTGCTCTTCTCCGTTAATTATATTAGATAAATTAGTTATTATATAAAAATTATCAAGATATGTAGTACCAGAATTTGCATATATTAAACCTATACCTAACAAAATAAAACAAGAAGATAAACCACCTAATAAAAAATAAGTTAAACCTGAAGATGTAGATGATTCAGAATTTCTATACATAGTACAAAGCAAATATAATCCATAACTTTGTAATTCTATAGATAAATAAATAGATATCAAATCATTACTTGAAATTAGTAATATACTTCCTGTTATTATAAATAATATAATCAGAGTATACTCTATGATAGAAAATTGTTCTCCTTTTTTATTAATTATATTTGCAATAAATAATTTTAATTTTGTAAATAACAATTTATAAAAAGTTAAATATTCATTAGATCAGTATTTTCTAGGATAAAAACTTGTTAAATTTAATATAAATAAAGTAAGTAAAAATATTAATATATCAAAAACAATAGATATTGAAGATATATTAAATAAACCACCATAAAGTCCAACACCTTGGTCTAAATACGAAACAAATAAATTGTTATAACAAAAAAATATACAATATAACTGTATAACAACTCCAATTCTGGAATAATATATTGAAATATCTCGCCTAAAACTTAGGGAATTAGATAATAATAAAAAAAAAATAGAACATAATAACATAGTAATATAAAAAAAATTTTTTTTATTGTATATTTAAAAATAATAAAAAAATTATATATATTGTCTAATAATTTGTACCAAAATATAAAGTTTATAATAAAAACAAAAAATAAATTTATTTTTATATTTTATTAAATTTATTTTTAATTAAATCTAAATTTTTATAGTTTATAGTAGAAAAAATAGAAAATAATAATAAAAATAAAATATTATTATCAACAAAAGAAAAATATAACAAACAAATATAAAATATTAAACCTATTAATATATATAAAGCATAAGTTGTAATAATACCAGTACTTAAATTACCTATATTTTTACTTAAATTTAATAAACCTATTTCCAAACCATAAGGTCCTAATAATTCTACAGAACCTTTATCAATTATTTTAGTTGTTTGACCACCTAATTTAAGAATAATATCAGTAATATACTTATTATAAAATAATTCAATTAAAAATCTTTGATTAAATAAACTAAAAATATTATAACCTAAATTAGAAAATTTAAAATTAATAAGTAACTTACCAAAAAATTCAGATAAAATTAAAGATATTAAACTTAAACTAATAGTAAGAATAAAAGGTAATAATTTAAAAATAATCGGTACAGCAAATTCGGTATCTAATATGATCTCGTGTAGTGGATGTATAAATAAACTATTATCAGAAAAGAAACCAGTCGCTAAACCGATAAACATATCTTTAGTAATATAACCAAAAAATATAGAAAAAATAGCTAATATAATTAAAGGAAAATTAATATAGATATTTCCTTGATCAATTTGTTTATAATTTATTAAAGATCCATTAGGATTAGTTAAAAAAGTTAAATATAATACTTTAACTGAATATAATGTAGTAAACATAGCACCAATTGTTGCTATAATATATACAATAATACTAGAAATATAAAATTGACCATAAGCAGATTCAAGTATAAAATCTTTAGAATAAAATCCTGACATAAAAGGAACAGCTACTAAACTTAAAGAAGCAATTAACATTACTGAATAAGTTAAAGGTAAAAATATTTTCAGTCCTCCAAATTTTCTAAAATCTTGATTATCTGCTATAGAATGTATAACTGCTCCTGCACCCAAAAATAAAAGAGCTTTATAAAAAGCATGATTAACTAAATGAAACAAAGCAATATTATAACATGATAAACCTATTGCTATAACCATCATACCTAATTGCGATTATATATTTAAAATATATAATATGGACCATTTCTTTATTAATTTTTATATTTTTCCCTCTTATCTTTAAAAGATATTCATTTATTATATTGTACAAGAGTATTAGAATTTTTCTATATGATCTTAATTCATAAAAATCTTTTATTAAATTTAACCTAAAAGATTTTGCCGATTTTAAAGGATATTTATTAAAATAACAATCTATTAAATTAAATAATTATTTTTTTCTAAATATTACATATTTAAATGCTTATATTTTAGGACTCAAGATATAAATTTTACCTCCATAAATATTTATTAAGGGTTCTAATAAATATTTATTTTTTTGAGTTAAACTTATATATACTTGGCCTGAATTTTCATTAAAATAGATTGCACCTTCACTATCTAAAAAACCACTAAACCAACCGTTATTAAAACTCAAAGGTAAAAGTTCTATGGATTTTATACCATATTTTACACATAATTTATTTAATTCTAACATACGAATAGGATTTCTTATTATAATTAATCCATTTACTGCATTAATTATATTAATAATACCTTTTTTATGCCGTATTTTATATCTTAATGCGTGAGCTCTTGATATAAGTTTAAGAGATCCTCCAAATTTATGCAAAATTTCATATAAAGCATATTTATTTCTTATATCCATAAAACTTAAAAACTAACTTATCCTTTTTTAGTTAAAATAAAATAACCATCTACATCAATTAAACTTGCTAGTCACTGATTAAAATTTAAACATGTTTTATTATTTAAATTTTTAATATTAATATTAGATGAATTTATTTATGATATATTATGATTATTATTAGATAAATAAAGTATATTATTATATAATAATGCAAAAAAATTAAGATTTCTAATACTCCATGCAATTAATGAAAGAAAAAAATATAAATTAAATTAAAAATTTTTAATTTAATAAAAATTAATATCAAACGTATGGTCTCTGAGATTCCTACTAACTTGCTTATAATAATTATTTTTATTAAAAAAAAAATTAAATAAATTACTATTATGATTACATAAATAATCATGAGCTTTGGTTATCTGCGAATTAATTAATATAAATAAAATATAAAGAACTTCTACGCATATAGTTTGATACCTGAAAACAATTAAATGATAATTGTAATCTTGAGCCAATTGACTCATTGTTGAATAAGCAATTACTTTTTTTATATCTTGTTGAAATAAACCTATAACAGAACTAAATATAGTAGTTATTGCTCCAATTCATAAACAAAATAATAAAACTGTTGAACTATATTCTATCAACGGAGATGTTCTCATTAATAAATATACACCAGCTGTAACCATAGTAGCTGCATGTATTAATGCTGATACAGGTGTAGGACCCTCCATAGCTTGAGGTAATCAAACATGAAGACCTATTTGAGAACTTTTAGCCATAGCTCCTATTAATAAACAAATACCAATTAAAGTAATAATATCTTGATTTAAATAAGGAACTAAAGAAAATATTATAGAATAATCTATATTCAATAGATTAATAATCTTTCAATTATAAATTGGACTATATCTTCTTCTCTTATAATATATAAGGAAGTATAACGTATAGTCTCTGAAGATCCTACAAAATATATATGTATTTTTTTCGTTTCTTGCGGATTTTCCATTTTTATTTTATAAATTTTTCTGTTTAATAAGAATAAATAAAATTCTATTCTTTTTAATTTTTAAGGTTTATGTACGTATAATGATATTTATATTAAATTTCCATAACATCCTATAAAAAGATTTTAGGTTTTTCCCGCATATAGTTATATAATAAAAGTATTATTACTAATACTAACGGCAATATATTTAAAAATTTAAATTATTTAAATGTGAAAAATTAAAAATTTTCCGCTTACTGTTAAATTGAGCTTTGATTTCTCTAATTTTATCCAAATCTTGTTTATTTAAAGATTTACATTTATGTAAATCTTGAACTAAACATCAATCTTTATAAGCTAAATATTTAGAAGAATATAAAGGAAAAGTATCAAAGTATTTTCTAGCTATTTGATGACTTCTAAAATTATGAGCTATAATCATAAAAGCATAATATTTTTTATCACCTATTTCTCTAGTTCTAGTATATAAATTAACAGTTAAAAATTCAGCAATTTTATTTGAAATAAAGAAAAAACTATTACCACCCTGATCAGGAGTAACTTCTTTACTAGTGTTTTGTTTAATTTCTATTCGAAAAAAAGTTTGAACACTTGTTCTTAAAAATTCTCCATTTTTTTTACGATCATAAAGAGTTATAGAAAAATTACCATCAGCATCTGTAAAACCTGCTAATCAACTATTACTTTCAATAGGTGATAAATCTAAACCTAAACAAGGTATATAACTATCATCATTTTCATTTATTCAATGAATTGCTCTATGTAATGCTTCTATCTTAGGTGTACGCATATAACCATTAATTATATTAATAACTTTTAAAACCTCATCCTTAGCTAAAATTTGTAAAATAACATGTCCTGCATTAGGTTTACTAATAACTTTACCTACTTTTAATTCAAAAGATAATTTTTCAGCTAAAGGTTTATCAGCTAAATTAAAAACAATAATAATTTTAGGACGATATTTTTTAGCTTTAGTCTTTGCATCATGTACAATGATACAACCATCTCCCTCTATTAAACCAGCTAAATAAGGAGCTAGCTTATAATAAAATATATTAGAATAACCTATCACTTGTTTGTAAGATAAAATATTTTTATTCACATTAAAAAATTTAAAAATTATATTTTTTAAATTACCAAAAGATCACAAAAGTATAAACATACAAATTGTTAAAAAACAATCACCTACTCTATTAGTTAAAAAAGCTGATATAGAACTTTGGTTTGCAGCAATTCTAGTAAATCAAAAATTTACTAAAAGATAAGAACATATTCCAACACCTTCTCACGAGTTTTATTATTTAATAATTAATATGTTGAGGTTATAAATAATATAATTAAATATTATATTGTATTGTATTTTATATAACATACTTTCATGCATATAAGGTCCACAATATCTTTTAATTTAATTTTTTGCTTAACAGGTATATATATAATACATTTATCTTTTATCTTTTATTCAATTCTAGTTTTTAAACTAAAAATTTTTTTTAATTTCCACAATAAATAAAACTTCCTTTTTATAAAAATATCTAGTATGTAAAACAGTTTGTTTATATGCAGTTATACCACCATCGTCCTTTATTAAATAAGCTAAACCAATTGATGTTAACAACTTATCAATATTTTCAGGTATAATCTTTACTTTATTTTTATAAAACATATTATGATATTCCTTTAAACAAGGTAAAGATAATGTTCTAAAATATAAAGATTTATATATGTTTCCTGTTCTTTTATCAGGCTTTCTTGTTAAAAGAACGGATTCATTGTTACCTTAGGTTCAAATAAAGAATATGAACTATTTAAATATTTTTCTTTTTCAAGATATGCTTGCTCTATATGTAATCTTGTATTATAACTAGATTTAATTCTTTATAAAGAACCATCACCTAAAATTAATCCTAAAGAGCTTGTCTTTGAAAAGGTGTTAAATTATAATCTTTTTTATATTTAATTATATATTTTATATATTTATCTACTATATCATTTGTATTTATTTTGGAAGATTTATAAAAAAAAATCTTGTATATTTATTATTTACATAAAAAAAAATGATATTTATATAAACTTGTTAAACAAAAAATCAATAAATAACCTCACATATTTGTTATATTCTCATATAATATGGACTATATCTTCATTTTTTATTATAATAATATAAATGTACCACGTATAGTCTCTGAGGACCCCTCTAAGAAATTTTAGATAGTAAAAATTTACTAAATCCTTAATTTATTTATCTTTATCTTTGTTTTATTAAATAAACTCTGTATTTTATATTTTATTAAAAACATCCTTATATACTAAAACATAATCAAAAAAATTTAATAATAAACTTAGGGTTTCCTGCTGATTGTCCTTTATAATTAATAGGTTATTCCAGCATATAGTGGTATATTTAATATAGAAATCTATATTAGGCCATTCCAACACCTTCTCAACCTAAAAACATTAAAAGATAATTATTTGCTGTTACAAGTATAATCATCATAAAAGTGAATAAACTCAAATAACTAAAGAATCTTTGGTTATGTGGATCATGACTCATATAACCTATGGAATATATATGAACTAAACTAGATACTATTAACACGGGTATTAACATAGAAACAGTTAAACTATCAAAATAAAAACCTCAATATACATTAAGAGATTCTATATCAATTCATCTAATAATATTTATTGTTACAGGTATATTATTATAACCTACTTCAATAAAAGCTAATATAGCTAACATAGTTGTTATTAATACTGAGCTACAAGTAATTAATTGTGCTCCCTTAACTCCAACTTTTCTACCAAAAAAACCTGAAACTATAGAACTTAATAAAGGTAATATAATAATAACTAAATACATTATTTATATTGTATTGCTATACTTCCTCTTCGCGTTTTCCTTTTACCATAGAAATATAAATATTTAATATTCCCTTAGGTAGGCTAGGTATACCCATAGCTTTTAAGCTATGCCTGACTATATCTTAAGCAAATAATTTATGAATAAAAAATATTTATATCTTTTTATTTTTATCAACTTTTTAATGTTACTAAAAATTTACTGACTTTCTATTTTGTTTAACCAATAATATATACCTTTAAACAAGCCTAAAAATCTTTAAGTAAGCCAGAAAAGAAATTAAAAAAATTATTTACCAATCTCCGTTTAGTCGATGAACTGCACACCACTATTTAAATAAAATTAATGGTGCTTGGTTGCAGATTATCTATTTCATTTCTTCATATAAATCATTTTTACCATACAACGAGTTATTACCTGTCCCATTAATCACATTACTGTATTAACTTGGTAGATTTATCTTTAAGAACTTCCCGCAATTTGAAGATTTTGCCCTACATTAAAAATCAAACATTTATTTTTAACTTAAAATATTATATAAAGTTTATTCGACACAAATTTAAAAATTTATTTGAAACACTTAATGTAAAACTAGATAAAGGTTCACTTTACCTTTTATGATCTAAATTTCTTCCTTGCCTTAATTACTATCATTGTAATTATTTACAGTTTTACTAATACTATTTTTTAGTTGAATCTTTTTTATAAACTTTTCCTTATGTATTTAAGTGTTATTTACTTTTAATAATATCTAATGCATTATTGAAAAATATTAATAATTATAATATTTTGATCCTATAATAGGATGTTTATTAAAAAAGGTTTTATGTTATTAACAAAATGATCAATTATTGTTATAATAAGTTCGCACATACTGTATATTATGCATATTTATTCACAGAACCTCAACCAAATAAAACCACAAGATCTTATAATAATGAAATATATCTTAAATATTGATTTACTGAAAAACGCAATCATATAAATAAACATTCTTAGATTTTTGAACATAAATAAAGAAATTAAATTTTCTTTATAAACCCTGTCACTCAATCCAGAAATAACTTTTTATATCTTTTTCAATCTTCAATATTTTTATAAAAACAGTTAAAGAAAATGCTTCTTTATTACCTTAGATAAACTTAAATTGAGACGCTTTAGAATTAACAATTTATTGTAATTCTTTTAAAGTATTATGTACTTTATCAAACATAAATAAATTAGTTTGTTTGTTTAAATAAGATATAATCATAATACTTTTCAGTTATTAAATAATATAAATAAAAATGAGAAATAACAATATTAACTTTATCTTTTAAAGTAAACTTTTTATTCCCTATAAGAATAAAGACTTAAAAAGTTTTGGATTAATATAATTAAAAGTCTATCTATTTCATGCATTTCTATTTGCATTATAGCTTGCATATTTTATCTTATTTTTTATTTAGGATTCTTTAAAATTGTAATTAAAAAGAGTCTTATACGTCTAATATTCAAGTAATAAATTAAAGGTCCAAATAATAATTTTAGATCAATAAAAGAATTTATTACTCCTAATATATCATAGTTTACCCTTATGTATTAAGTAAATAATATTACTTTTAAATCTTTTATTAATTTTAAATCTTTGATTGTTTTTATAACTATTATTATTATATCTATTATAATTATTCGAAGTCTCATGGTTATTAATATTATTACTGTAATAACTACAGTACGTAATTATAAAAAGTTAAATCTATAAAAAGCTACTAATATACCTAAACCTATAGCAGATTCTGCACCTGCTATAGTTATAATATAAATAGCAAAGGTTTGACCTAGAATATCATCAAAATTAAGTGAACTTATTAATATTAAAAAAGTAATAGATAATAACATTATTTCAATTGAAATAAGCATTAATATTATATTTTTTCTATTTAAAACAAAACCTAGGATCCCTATTAAAAATAATATTAATGAAAAATTCATTTAATTGCTTTTCATATAAGATTTATATATATAAAACATATACCAACAAATAACAATAAGTTTTGTTATAAACTCTTATTTATATTTGAAAAAAAGTATAAATAAATATATATATTTATTTATATTAATTACCCATTTGATCACGTAATCAAAGTAAGAATTTTTTCAAACTAACAGATTGTATAACTATAGGCATAGAACTATGTAATATACCACAAATTTCTGAACATTGACCAAAATATGTTCCTTCTCTATTTAAATAAACAGATGATTGATTTAATCTCCCTGGATCGTTCTACAACTTCAACCGTAAGTATCCTAAATTTATACTTTATCATAAAATTTAAAAAAGAACCGATTTTGTAAAGTTTACCACTAAGAATATAATTTATTATAGTAGTTATACTTATACCAAATCTATAATAAGCTTTAATTATAGAAGTAAAAGTCATCATATAATTAGTTTATTTATCTAATATTTCTATTACTTTACCATAAGATAAATGTAATTTATTTAAACTTTATTTCCTATGTTTTATTCTTAATTCTTGTACTTCATAATACGATAAGTTAGTCTATACAGCTTCAGTTTTAAAAATTTTTGATATCTTAAAAAATTTAAATATGAACTGTCATTTGCTATACATTTTTATAACTAGAATGATGTATACCTAAATTTACACAGAATTCATCTAAATAATTACTTTATTAAATTAAATTATTTATTTAATAAATAATATTGCTCTAAAAAAGAATGTTAATATTTAGGGTATGAGGTTGATATTACTATTATTTATAAAGTAAATGCTTAAAATCCTTCTTTTCTAAAGGTAATAATAACCCAGTAGTTTTATTATTATATAATATATATTTTTTTTTTTCAAAATATTGTTTAAATCTTCTAGATAAATCATTACTTGAACCTACATATTTATTATTAATAATATTAGAGTAAAAATATATATACCTGTATTACTTCGTCTAAATTGAGGTTTACCAACTAATGCTAGTAATGCTGGATATGTCTATTTAGTAATAGGTAAATCAAATTTTACCTTTGAAAGATTTAAAAGTTTGTTTAGCTCTTATTGAGATATTGAAGCTTTTTAACTAAGTAAAACGTTATTTATAATGTGACTAATAATTAAATTACCTTTTTTTATATGTTCATTAACTAAATCATTTAGACGATATGTTTTAGAATTATGAGAATATAACGTATATAACATATTTTGTCTTATAAAAAATAGATTTTTTTTAAAAACAGAAAATTGTATATGTCTTAAATTTTATTTATCTTCTGTTTTTTTTTAATACTCAAAATATTTAATTAAAATTATAAAAACAATAATACAAATAGTATAAAATATAATAATCTAATTTTCTTTTAAATAAAAAGCTAAAACTAAATCGTATTACAACTTATACTTATTATAAATTTATAATTATAAATCTTATGATTAATATACTAATATGAAAAACTCTTAGGTTAAGGCTATTGTAGTAACTTTAATATAGGATTATTTTTGAAATAAAAATTTATTTTTTATTTAATCCTATAACCAGTTTCCTGGCGACTAGAGTACACTTTATAATATTATTAATTATCATAATTAAATAATATTAAAGAACCGTCTACTCGTTGCTCTTTTACAAATAATTTTAATTATCTGATTTAGATCCGCGATTACCCATTTCAGTTTTCTTCATCTTTAGTGATGTTACCATACCCTAAGGCATTAATTAGGCCACATATAAAGTTTCCTTTACATCTTTGGTTACTAAAGCTTTAGGGCTTCCCCGGAGTTTGGTTCTTTATAGCACAATTAATAAATAGCCCACATTCATTTTTTTTTTATGCGTCACATTTAATACCTAAAGAAGGACAAGCAAAAGAATGTATAACATCAGCAGCTGAAACTACAAATCTTGTATGTGTTAATTCTGGTATAATTACTCTATTATCAACTTCTAACATTCTTAATGTACCTTCTTCTAAATCAGTATCTGGTACTATATAAGAATCAAATTCTATAAATTCATTATTTATATTAGTAAAATCAGGATATTGATAACTTCAATATCATTGGTGCATTCGACTATACATTAAGCATTAAATAAATTAACACCCACAAGTGACCTAGTCTGTTGCAATAAACATAAAAAAATAAAAATCGTTTACTGACAGTCTTATATTATTATTCTGATTACAATCAATAATATTTAACTGTTTTCACTTGTATCGCCAAAGGAAAGTAGATATTTTCCTTTAAGTCTCCCGTCGAAGACTTAGAAATAAATAGATCTTTTTAGATTAATATTGCTCTATTATTAATTAGTTTATTGACTATTATATTTCACGACTACTATATATACTTATTTGTTAAAATAATATTTACTTTACAAAATAAATTAAATATTAATTCCTAGTTTATAATACATAGAAAAATGTATAGAA